>Ga0131853_10014290_pt1 | contig 14549 bp, 11 predicted proteins | sample TergutLab28metaG_FD_92764 | JGI IMG/M metagenome (GOLD analysis project Ga0131853, IMG submission 92764) | Labiotermes labralis P1 segment gut microbial communities from Petit-Saut dam, French Guiana - Lab288 P1 (version 2) (version 2) | ecosystem: Host-associated > Arthropoda: Insects >... | reverse complement strand
ATGCCCTTTTGAAATGAAATTTTTGGAGAAAAGCCAGTGTGTGAAATTAGGGTTGAACTAGCAAGCTACAAACACATCACCTGTTTTGGATCGTAGTTGCGCTCTCCTATACCAAGCGGCAACGACGGATTGATGGCATCTATAATTGTGCAAACATATTCTAAAAGAGGGCGCACACTTCCGCTGGCAATATTGTAAACACTCTGAGGCTGTCCTCTTTTGCCAAGAAGATAGAATGCCTGTGCTGTATCTTGGCTGTTAAGATAATCCCACTGCTGTTCACATTGTGTTAGAGCAGGCTTTTCACCGCGAAGCAAGCTTCCAATGCAATACATAATCATGCTGGAAGGAGTATCATTTATTCCGTATGTACTGAAAATTCGCGTCCATATAAAGTCTATTCCCAATTGTTCGGCCAAAATCGCGCCAAGTCTTCCCGCTGCATACTTGGCTATCCCATACGCACTATCGGGTTCTACTGGCCTGACAGGGTCTATTACGCCATCCACCCTGCCATATTCTGCCTGCGAACCGGCACCGACGAACTTACCACATCCCAATCTGTGAGCAAGTCTAAGTGCGCCAAGCGAGGTATCAATATTTTCTTGCTGCTTGTCGACAGCATTTCTTTTTGTGCCTGCAGTGGCGTCCCAGGCGAAGTGATAGAAAACGCTTAGAGTCTGATCAGTACTTATTGAGAGAGATTCGAGCTTTGAATTATCGCATTCAACTATAGTAACTAAGCTTGATGAGGGCACAAGGTGCCTCTTGCGCGAACCTTTACGTATTATGGCAACGACTTCGACTTTGTTAGCAATGCATTTATCTATAAGTGCCAAACCCAACATACCGGTTGCGCCAGTTATTACTACCCTGTTCATTAGATCGCCTCTTATAAATTGGAGATGTAGTTGAATGTTTCCCTGTCCAGCAATGGTTCTTGGTCTTCGTTCAGTTTGCCCATGGCAAGTTTAGGGTATACATAGGTATCATCTTCCAAGGTAATTTCTACAAAGGCTGGATCAGAATTTTCTAAATACGGCCTTATGGTGTCCAAGGCTTCTACGCCCTGTACCCTAATGTACGGTATGTTGTATGCCGTTGAAATTGCAGCGAAATCAGGCACTACGTAGCCGCCGTATTCCTTAGTGTGTACGTAGTTAGATTCAAAATACATCTCTTGGAAGTGGCGTATCATACCAAGTGCATTGTTGTTTAGTAAGATGATTTTTACAGGTATTTGTTCGCGTGCTATAAATTGAAGTTCTTGTATGTTCATCTGTATGCCGCCGTCTCCGTTAAAGGATATGACTTTTTTGCCTCCGCTGCCGTAGTAGGCACCAATGGCGGCAGGAAGGGAATAGCCCATAGAACCATGTCCACCGCTAAAAAGTACGCGCTGCCCTTTAGAAACAAACGACTGCGCAACCCACACTTGATTCTGCCCTACATCGGTGGTAATAACGGCATCAGGGTCAATCCAATTGCTTAATTTTCGCACCACCAAGTTAGCTTCTTGGTCATCCATATACTTCAACTTGCAGTATATTTCCTTGCAAACATTAATCCATTTTGAAAAATCGCGGGTTGGTGATATATCATCGCTCAGCACAGGCAGGAGTTCTTTTAGATCAATCTGAAAGCCTTGCTCGTCTTCTTTAATTTTATACGCCAGCTCATTGCTGTCTATATCGATGCGGATAAGCTTGGCGTTCTTGGCAAAATTCTTCTTTTCTGCGCCTGTCTGGCGCAAGTCGAGCCTAGAACCCAGCGATATAATAAGGTCGCTCTTGGCCAGTATAAAGTTGGCGTGTCTTAGCCCGTATGCTCCTATAAAACCATAGTTATACAGTGAATTCGGCAATGCGTCGACAGCAAGCATACTGCATACCACCGGGACTTTAATGTTTTCTACCCACTTGCTGAATAGTTGCCCCATACCAGATGAGTTAACACCGGCCCCTACAATAATGCACGGACGTTCTGCAGTTTTGAGCGCATTGTAAATAACTTCTTTTACAGATAGCGCACTACAATGGCTGCAACTCGGTAAACCTTCAAATGCTCTCAAGCTATCAGGCTCTATCTCTGTCCGCTGAATGTCAATAGGGATGTCAAGTACCACTGGCCCGGGGCGCCCACTCGTTGCCAGCGCATGGGCTTTTTCCAGGTGATATCTGATGTCGTCGGCATTGTCAATCTTCACGCAATACTTGGTTATACTAGTGGCGAACGCTACGACATCCATTTCCTGGAAGCCTCTTTGCCGCACCAGCAAGCACCCTTTTTCCTCGTTGGTGTTAACTTGCCCTGTGATAAACATGGTCGGACACGAGTCGAAGTAGGAGTTGGCTATGCCTGTAGCCAAGTTGGTAACACCAGGCCCGCTTGTTGCATAAGAAACGCCAAGCCTTAACGAGATCTGTGCGTAACCACATGCGGCGAACGAAGCACCTTGCTCGTGATAACATACATGCGCCCGTATTTTGCCACTCTGCATACTCAATGAATCCATCAGGTATGTAACCATGCCGCCGGGATATCCAAAAACATCCGTAATTCCCTTTTCAATCAAGAAAGATACTATGTAGTCAGATACCTTCATACTGGCCTCCTCATCGAAACACCCAGAGCTTATTTTGCAAAAAACTTAACGAAATGCAGCAACCACAAACTTATCAACGCTGGCTGGTTCTTCGCCATTCCTGGATATATCCGGCTTTGGTTGCTTCAATAATCGTCAGTATCATATAGTCTATCATTTCATCTGTCATTCCGGGGTATACACCCACCCAAAATGTGTCATTCATAATGCGGTCAGTGTTGGAAAGTTCGCCAACAATCCTGTAACCTTGTCCTGTAGCGCGCATTCCATCGAAACAGGGGTGCTTAGTTAAGTTGCCCGCAAAGAGCATCCTTGTTTGCACTCCCTTGTTTTCAAGAACCTGCATCATGTTGTTACGGTTTATGCCATCCTTACATGTTATGAGGAATCCAAACCAGCTTGGAGTGCTGTTTGGGCAAGCTTCCGGCAATATTAGATTTTCCAGCACAGGTTGTAACCCAGACTTTAATCTGTTAAAGTTGTGAATACGACGCTTTACAAAATTTGGAAATTTATTTAGTTGGGCGACACCCACAGCTGCTTGCATTTCTGTAACCTTTAGATTGTATCCGAAATGAGAGTATACGTATTTGTGATCATATCCATAGGGGAGCTCGCCAAATTGCCTATCAAAGCGCCGCCGACACAGGTTGTCTTGACCGGAATTACAGACACAATCTCTGCCCCAGTCGCGTATTGAAAACATTATCTTGGACAGTAATCCGTCGCTGGTGTATACGGCTCCGCCTTCGCCCATTGTCATATGGTGCGGAGGGTAGAAGCTGGACGTGCCTAAGTGTCCAATTGTACCCGTGAATTTTTCTGTTCCGTCGATGGTATACTTGCTGCCCAGAGCGTCGCAATTGTCTTCAATCAGCCATAAATTGTGTTTGTCGCAAAAACTTTTAACAGCTGTAAGGTCAAACGGATTCCCAAGCGTGTGTGCAATTATCACAGCCTTTGTCTTTGCTGACAGTGCTGCCTCAAGCATAGAAACATCTATGTTATACTGTGGAATGGTTACGTCTACAAAAACAGGCACCGCACCGTATTGAATCATGGGTGTAACTGTTGTTGGAAAGCCTGCCGCAACTGTGATAACTTCATCGCCGCGCAAAATTGCGCGCTCACCCAAAAGTGGCGACGTAAGAGTCATAAACGCCAAAAGGTTCGCGGACGATCCCGAATTAACCAACGCGCAATGCTCTGCGCCAAGATACTTAGACAAGCCCTCTTCAAACTGCTGTGTATAACGCCCGGCTGTGAGCCAAAACTCCAGAGCGCTGTCAACAATATTCACCATCTCTTCGTGATCATACACACGTGAAGCGTATGGTATACGGTTTCCAGGTGTAAACTGACTGTTTTTGACATGAAATGTATTGTAGTACTCCTTTACCGCTTTGAAAATATATTCTTTTGCTGCGGCTTCATTGTTGGCATCAAACATTGCTTACGCCTCATTCTCTAAGTATTTTTCTATCTGCTTGTCCATCGTAGCACATATGTTACCATTTTGCAAGTAAATCTTCGCCCATTCAACAGTATACCGCACGGAATCCTCTATATTCCAACGAGGTTTCCAGCCAAAAGTTGATTTTATTCTGGAGCAGTCGAGCTTGAGAAAATGCGCTTCGTGCGGCCCACCGGTATGCTTATTTTCCCATTTATGCCCTCCCCCCCATATCTTACAAAAAATGTCCACCAAAGTTCCTGTTGAAACACAATCTATATCATCCGGCCCAACATTGTAGCACCCGACAAAGCGTATATCTTCATACTGCTTCTGTGATATCAGAAGATAAGCGAACAGAGGTTCCAGTACGTGTTGATAAGGGCGCACAGAGTATGGGTTACGCACAATAATGATTTCATCTCGCGAGACACTGCGCACACAATCAGGGATTATGCGATCGTTCGCAAAATCTCCCCCGCCGATCACATTTCCGGCACGGGAAGTAGAAACCGCCACGCCCGCATCCGCAGAAAAACAGTCTCTATAACAACGTGTCACAAGTTCTGAACAAGACTTGCTGTTAGAATATGGGTCGAAGCCGTCCAAGGCATCATTTTCCCGGTAGCCCCATTCCCATTCATTGTTGCGATACACCTTGTCTGTCGTAACGTTGAGAAAACTCTTAACACAATTGTTTTGACGCACACACTCCAATATATTTACAGTACCCATTACATTTGTCTCGTAGGTATATACAGGATCTTTATAGCTGTCTCGCACAATCGGCTGAGCTGCCATGTGTATCACAATCTCCGGCAATGACTCGCTGAACGCGCGAGCTAAGCTGTTTCTGTCGCGCACATCGCCAATGATAGACTTCATCTTACCCTGCACTTCGCACATAGAAAACAGGTTCGGCTGCGTAGGCGGCTCCAGCGCGTAGCCCGTAAGCTCCGCCCCCGCGTTAATCAATATGCGGCAAAGCCATGCCCCCTTAAACCCGGTATGACCTGTGAGAAACACCCTCCTGCCTTTCCAAAACGACAAATCCATCACCATTTCCTCCAAGGGGCTGCGCCGCTTGCCCACAGTTCGTCCAGCTTTTGCTTATCGCGCTGTGTGTCCATGCACTGCCAGAAACCTTCGTGCTTGTAGGCCATAAGCTGCCCTTCGTTCGCAAGACGCTCAAGCGGCGCGCGCTCCAAAATAGTAGAGTCGCCGTCTATGTAGTCGAAAACACCCGGTTCAAACACCATGAACCCAGTGTTTATATAACCCATGTCGTCTTCGTTCTTTTCACGGAATGCATTGACACAGTTACCCTCGATGTCCAGCACCCCAAACCGCCCAACCGGCATCACCGCGCTTAACGTGGCAAGTTTCCCATGCGCCTTGTGGAACTCGACCAACGCACGCACGTCAATGTCGGCTACACCGTCACCATATGTAAGCATGAACGGCTCTTCGCCAACATACTTCTGCACCCGCTTAACACGCCCCCCGGTCATCGTGTTCAACCCGGTATCCACAAGGGTAACACGCCAAGGCTCGGCAGTATTGCTGTGTACCTCCATAACATTCCCGTCACGAAAATCAAACGTAATGTCCGAATTGTGCAAGTAATAGTCAGCAAAATACTCCTTTATCACATGCTGTTTGTACCCGCAGCAAACAACAAAATCATTAAACCCACACGCCGAATAGCCCTTCATAATATGCCACAACATAGGCCTCTCGCCGATCTCGATCATAGGCTTGGGCTTCAAATGCGACTCCTCGGATATCCTCGTACCAAAGCCACCCGCCAGCAATACAACCTTCATACTTCACCGCCTTAATTGTACTTCTACATATCTACCTGTATTAACCAAAATATTTCTGCTATTATTTCTGTAAAGTATAATAATTTCGTAATACTCAAGCGGCAGTTCTAAGCCACCAGCATTAGCAGTTGCGTGCCATCCACTCATTGTAAAATTAAAATTTTCGTAACCATGTCTATAAAAATATCGCGTAACATTTTCACGCCTAACATTAACTGTAGGCATCTTAAAATATTTACCCTGATTGTCTTTCAGCAAAATGTGCGTATTAAACCGCTCAATGTCTTCACCATGAATAAGTGCCCATCCTGAAATACTCAGATAACTTCCAATTATTTCTATAAAATCTAAACTGAACCATACCCCAGGGTTATCTTCCAAATCTTGTGGGTTATATAACGTTACTACTCCTGTATGGTCTAAAATCGAGGGTCCAAGCTTAACGATGATATGGTTTTCAAACTCTTTAATATAACCCTGATCGGGGAAATTTGCCATACCGACAACTTGAAGGCGAAGTTCGTCAAAATCAAGTTCGTAGTCTGGAATGCTCTGGATAGGAAAACCATGGTGTCTGAAAAAAGAAGGAATACGTGCTGATTCACCACTAAATAAAGTGTGAATCCCGCCTGGCCTGCCCCAGTTAAAAAGTAATCCTCCAACAACTTCATTCTGTATAAAAGGTTGATACACAGTCCCAATAAAAATGACTGGCTTAGTTCTGTCAAAACCGAATAAATCTTGATCAATTCTGTGCAGAATCCCGACTTCATACTGATAGCGTTGATAATCTAAATAAAATATTTGATTCATTTCACGAGATTGAACAAACACAATCAGAATTGCAACAAAACCCACAAAATATCTTGCCGCGATTTTTTTAAATTCAAAGTTACGTAGAACAGTAAATAGTAGCGAAAAGCAAAATGCAATCAATACAGAAAATGTAAGCAGAATTCTCATGAGCTGATTTGTATTTCCTGTTACTAAAATTATCCCGTAAGCCGAGCCAACTGTCAGTACTCCAGCCAATAATATGCTTGGTCTTTTCATTGCAATCGCAAGAACTAATCCAATAAAAATTATTGTCATAGAAGCAAGCCAAATCAATAGTTCGGAACTACTCCTGATCCCAAACCCTAAAACCATTTGATGAATAAATATACCCGCGAACCTCAGAAATGATACAATAAATGCAAAAATACTGTCTGTGTTATAGCCAATATATCCACCAATGTAGTTCGAATAACTTCGCCCATATATTGACAGCAAAACTGATGCAACCATTCTCCATACGAACACACCTGCTAAAGCAACACCTAGCAATTTAACAGACATGAGCAACCCCTGAGACAACTTGACCTCGCTTTTGTTTGGAGAAAAAATAGAATGTATCATTACTAAGGAAAAACCGCCTGTCAGAAAAAAAATCATTGCTGTTTCATAAGCTGATAAGGCATAACCTAGTGAAATTGCACCTGCAACCGCATAAAACAAATACCCTCTATCAATTATCCATTTACTAGCAAAAAACAGACTCACCCCGGCAAAAGTTATAAGTAAGCCGATTTCTACTGTTGCGGGTGCAAAAATAAACAGGTGAGCAATCCAAGGAAAAGAAATAGCTACGCAAGTAAAAATAGCAGCAGATCTATCATCGAATCTATCGTTAGAATATTTTTTATACAATCCACAAAAAATCGTCAATCCAACTACCATTAAATTTAGAGCAATAAAATCTCTCCAAAACGGCAAAAGATGGTAAGTATCAAATATATATATTAAAGGAACAAAACTCCAACGGCCTTGTGTCAAAAGTCCAAAACCATGAAAAAAACCTTCCATTAATTCACTATCTGGACTTATAGAGAGATTCGTTAGAGTAAACCCATAACAAAGCAGTGTCGTAATAACTACACAAATCCAATAAAATTTACCATGATTAAAAAGTTCTACGAATCCTATTTTTTTAGATTGTCTATACATATACATCTCATCTGTGTTATTAACGACGCAATTGACAATGTAATTTGAAATTCCCCGTAAATTCATAACTCATTCACTCCTATCTTTTTAAATTTTTAGATATGTTCAAGGTGTTAGCTCTTGTCTTTGTTTAAATAGTGGCTTGGCTTTAGAGAACCGGCTGACGAATACAAGTAGGCGAGATCTTTTAATGGTATCCAGATCATTTGCCAAGCTTGCATTCTCACCTTGTAAGTTTGCCAGATCATTTGCCAAGTTTGCATTCTCACCTTGCAAGTTTGCCAGATCATTTGCCAAGTTTGCATTCTCACCTTGCAAGTTTGCCAGATCATTTGCCAAGTTTACATTCTCACTTTGCAAGTTTGCCAGATCATTTGCCAAGCTTGCATTCTCACTTTGCAAGTTTGCCAGATCATTTGCCAAGCTTGCATTCTCACTTTGCAAGTTTGCCTTCTCGCCTTGCAGGCTTATGTTCTCGGCCTTAACGGCGTTTGCTAAGTCGACAGATAGCGGGCGTATGTGTCCGCTTATCTCCACACGGCTGAATTGCTCGGGGGCATCCAAGATATATATGGGGTCTGTGGTGAAGAACGCGCAGTACCCATCGTTTTGTTGAAATGAGTTCAAGGGTTGCGCTTGCCGCTCCACTCCGTTTATACTGACAGAGTCAAGCGAAATATCCCACATCCCGCCTTCGTCCGGGTCAAACCTTAGCCCTGATATACGCTTCGGCTCGGGAAACTCATAACTCACGTAAAACAAACCGGATTGCATGACATATACTTCCTTGGTGACCCGGTCGATATCATTATATCCTAACCCAAGTCCATAGTCAATAAATAACGATGCATTCAAAAAAGTTAAAGTATTTCTTATCGAGAAAGCGTCATACTTCTCGGTATCCTTTACAAAATCAATATATGTGTACTTATGGATATCCCGTATTTGCTGTGCTTTCCCGGGGTCATTTATCATGCCGAAGATTTTTCTGAGCCCATATAGTTGCATAGGTTTAAGGTCTTTTTCGACCATCATCCTCGACAGAACAAATTCAGCAACAACGTCTTTCCCGGCATATTCAGGGAAAACCTTAAAAAACACCTCATCGCTGCTAATCTTAAAAAAGTCGTCACAGATCATAAAATATTCTGTTGCCCCGCGCAAGTGATTTGCGGCGTTATCACCGCTAACGTTGCGTTCCGAAATTGTGTGTAATCTGAATTTCGTGAGTTTTTCCTGCACAACATGTATTTCGCCCGCAAGACAAACCCTAATCCACCTCAAAAAATCCGGTATTTGGCGCAAGCCAAAGTTAAACAAGCCCAAATCTTCATATGCTTCTTTTCGAATTAAGAGGCTGGGGTGGCAGAGGGCATTGCCTTTGTCAAAGAAGTATCTAAGCCACTCAAATCTGCTGCGATTCGGTTGCTCGAAAACACTGTGGTAGAACGCATCCTCCGGCGGTTCATAATTTCGGCTGTGTTCGTCAATAAGCTGCACATGTGTAAAACACGCGATAGTCTCAGGGTGAGAATCCATATACTCAACCTGCTTCTGCAGTTTTTCAGGCTCCCAAGAGTCGTCCGAATGATGGATCGCAATATATTGACCGGTTAAGCGGGATATGTTATAAAATAGATGTTTCCCTTTTCTCGTTTCATTACGTATAGCTGTAATCCTATGGTCACCATATGATTCAATTACTTGCCACGACAAATCATCAGAGCAGTCATCAACAATAAACAGTTCAAAATCTTCAAATGTTTGAGCAAGAGCACTGTTAACAGCCTCTGATATATACTTTTCATGATTGTACGATGATAGAAGTACAGATACTTTAGGCATTCTAACTACCCTTCCTGTTTTAAACGTTTATAGATGTATTCAACTATTGAAAAATATACATACCTAAATGATTTCATTTCGATTGCATTAATTAAGTTGCTGTGCCAATTAAGACATAGTAATCCTTTGTGTTTAAAAACAGTATCCACAATACTTGCGGCCTCTAAAAAATAGTCTTCCGGTGATATTTCCCTTCTTAGCCATACTGAGTCCATCAGCATAAATGGCTTTTCCACCAAATTAAGTTTTTTCCTGGAATAAATATCGAATACATTGTACGGGTAACATGTACCCGACCTAAACCCATTATGAAACTGATAGCCACACCCGCTATCGTAATCTAAGTTTTCACCCTCCCAGTGCAAGTAAGACTCCGCGCTGTAAAGCAATCCATGATTTCGGCCTCCAATAATAGCAGTACCCCCCCCCCCCCGAATTCCTAAGTCTTCCCAATTCTGCCGCAAATTGTTCTCTGTTGTCAAATGTATTCTCTGATGGATGAAATCCAACTAAATGCCCTCTACTCTTTATATCAACAATTCTATCTTTAACGAATTTGTCCTCTATATTATATGTAAATCCAAGTTCTGACTCATTAACCGCCTTAAAATAAAACGAATTCTTGAATCCAAATTTTTCGCTATATGTCATCAACAAGTCAAATGAATCAAACGGATTGTAAAAAAGCTTTTTATATTGTAAATATCTCTTCAGGGTCACAAATGCTTTTTTCATATTATTATCTATCAAAGCCATCTTATACACATTTATAAGCAATCGACTAAATGAACTAAGGTAGCATCTATCTACATCGTGTGTCAGCATTATCTCAACTTCCTTAGTGCAAGTTGGGACTTGGATGCCGAGTTTTTGTAAAAGTGAAATTAGTAAATCACAATACTCATTTACGATTGGACGTTGGTAAATATTGTTCTTTACAGCAAATAGATCAAATTCATTGCAACGCCCATTTTTTCTCAATACACACTCTTCCCACCTGGCCAGCATGAAAAAAGCTGATGCAAATATATCTAATCCACACACAATATGATTACCTTGATGTGTTAAAAAATTTCTGCCGTAGACTATGGGTATTACCCTGCCAGGCAAATGCGTAAAACTAAACATCTCCTTCGGAATATTTCCAACAGAAACATACGACTCTTCTTGCTGATTATCATTCCAAAAATGATCTTCTATTACCAAGTTCTTGTTTCCCGCTGTAATATAATAATCCTTTACTTCACTACTAAAAGTTATATCACAGCTCAATCCAATAAATGAAACAAGTGTATCAATAACATATTCTCTTTCCGATATATTGTTCGCTGGACAGATAATCTGTAGTCTAGCTAACATATTAGTTGTAATCTTCCTCTCTGCCCCAAAGTTTAGAAAACCTGTTCATCTCCATCTCGTGTTTAAATTCATTCAAAAGCCTAGTATAATCATATTCAGGCGTATATCCAAGTTCTGTCTGTGTTTTTGATATATCATGAACAAATTGGCGAGCGTTAGGTTTATCAGGACAGCTAATAATCTGCGATTTTACATTGCTGCAAAATACTTCAACAATGCCCTTGATCTGTTCCTCTAAAGTCACGCCAATGCCTCTGCCGACATTATACATCCCACCATCCAGTTTAGACTCAATAGCTTTTTCAAAGCATTGACACAAATCATTAACATAGGTGATTTCTTTTTCCATTGAGGGATCTCCCCACATTTCTATATCTTGACCATTGATTGCCTGTTCCATTATTGAACGGTATGCCTTTAATATTTTTTTGCCATTCAAGTTGAAATATTTATTCGGATGATATGAATAAATGGTTGGTAAACGAAAAATAAAGCGTTTGATACCAAACTGATAGTAATAATGTTCGATCATATCCACTGCCGCATTTTTACAAATAGAATATATTGAATGATCTCCGGTTAGTGGGAATTTTTTTTCAATATCCGATGCTATTTTATTTTTTGTACCAATTAGATAATTCGAGTCTGCCCGCGAATGTGTAAAAATGATCTTGTCAATACACTTCCCCCTTCCAAATTCCAATACATTCAAGGTGCCGCTCACAATAGAGTCAATATAACTTTGCGGATTATAACCGCTCATTTTAGACGGCATTATCCCAGCCGCATGTATTATCAAACCTATATCATTTTCAAGTAACACTTCAAAATCAGATTGCTTTTTTATGTCGATTGAATAATATGGTATATCATGCTCCGCAAAAAAACCATTGTCGGATCCTCTGTATCCGCTTGCTATGATATTGTAACCTCGTTCTTTCAAGTACAGGGTGGCATATCCGCCAACATGCCCGGTTGCTCCTAAAATTAGTATGGATCGATTATACTTAGCCATATCGCACCCTCCGATAATATCTTTTTCTTAACTCAAAACAAAGTTATCAAGCATTTCATTTATTTCTTGTACAGAATTAAACATTAGTACATCCAATATAGAGAGTCCTGGTTCAAATGCCTGTTGCTCTCGTTGAGGTTAAGTACACTAAGCATTTTATTTGTTTAATAGCAGCACTCCCACTGGCAACTCCAATGGAATATACCCGCCATATTTTTAGGGGTTACCACTACAATTCTCTTTTTAAATGAATTTTTACATATTTAGCCATATTTTCAATTTTTGCAATCATTTCATTAATATTATCATATTTCGAAATCAATATGCCCAATATACCGCTTGTATCAGCAAATGATGGAATCTCATCCCCTTTATTATAGTACATACTGAGCTCTACCAGATTATTCATTTTGAATTCTTCATCTATGAATATATTTTCTAATATACCTTCGTATTGGCTACTTATTTTATAGTTCCCCCAAAAGCCTATTGTTTCCCTCATCTCTAACGCAGAGCAATCTTCCCCCATTGCTGCTCTTAATGTATACTCTACCATGTCAACGCCTGTGGCATACTTCGTAACTTGAGGTACTAAATTCCCACCGTTTCTGGCACCTATTTCCATAATATGTACATTCTCATTCTTATCAACGCAAACTTCAAAGTTGTATGCACCTGATCTCATACCAAGTAAGTCAAACAATCTCTGGATCTCATTGTGAATTTTTTCTTGTATATAGGCTGGTTTCATACATGGATAAGTTATTCCTATCGGAATAAACGGATTAATAGACTTTGCATCAAAATGTTGATTATTAAAACATCTGAAAACCAGCTTGCCGTTTACTGAAAAACCATCTCCGCCAACTTGATATCCGTTATTTGGAATACATTCTTCTACTATAAAACGCTGAGCCCTGGAAAAACTAAGTGCATATTCGACACACTTAGCAAAATCATCTTGACTGTTGAGCATTGACACTCCTTTGCTCCCACTTGAGTCAATTGGTTTCACAAAAACCGGGAAGTTGAATTCAAATAAGTCCTTCGCAGCTTCATCCACATCGGTATATCCTTTTGATTTCGGCGAGTTAAAACCGTTCTTCGCTAAAAAGTCTCGAAAAAGGTCTTTGTTTGATAATATTTCAACCGATTCATAAGGATTTGAGGCAAGACCCAGCCTACTTGCCACGTAAGCGGCTGTAGGTGCCGATGGATCTGAAGCATAGCATACTATTCCGTCAACCTGCAATCGTGCGGCCAATTCAAGAATTTTTTCCTTATCCGTGGTACTTACATTATGATATTCATGGGCATATTTGTGCCCTGGGTTGTCTGGAAGATAATCGCAAGTAATCGTATAGTATCCCATCTCAACAGCTTTTAATACGGAAGGAACTTGAAAATGTGAACCTCCCAGTAATAGTATCTTCTTCAAGTTCGGATCCTCCTTACGCCATCCAAAATTGATATTATTCTGTCTATCTGACCAAACCCATCTATCCCGCCGCCGCCAGGCAGTGCTAAAACCCTGTCGCACAGAGATTCCGTATTCGGAAAGCTTAGCCCCGGATACAGACTTTTGTACGGATCGCTCCTGTGACACCCCGGGTAGAAATATCTCCGTGCCAGTATGCCGTTGGCCTTCAGAGAGCTATGTACCGTGTCCCGGGAGCACCCGAAGGTGCCTTCGTCGATCTCTGCTATCACATAGTGATAGTTGTGTTTCTCGTTCTCGGGATAGTCAATCAGCGATATGCCCTCGATTTTGGACAGTTCTTGCTTGTAATACATGTACACGTTTTTGTTGTGTTCCAAGACTTGTTGGTGGTTGTCCAGGCTGCACAAACCCATCGCCGCGTGGATCTCGGTCATTTTTGCATTAATGCCCAGCCCTGTTACGTTGTCTTCCCCTTCAAACGAGTAGTTGCAGATCAGCTTGGCTCTTCTTGCGAGTTCGTCGTCATTTGTAACAATCGCCCCGCCCTCAAATGTGTTAAAGCTCTTTGTCGCGTGGAAGCTCAACACCGAGATTTCTTCCAGCGAAGCGATCGGCCTCGATTTGTAGGACGTTCCGAACGCATGAGCCGAATCGTAAAAGAGCCTTAAATCATGCTTGTGCGCCAAAGCCGCCAGTTCTTCATGCGGGCATGGCCTGCCCCAAATGTGCACACCCATAATGCCGGTTGTCTTGCCAGTTATCAGCCCCTCCACTTTGCAGGCATCTATGTTGTGTGTCAATGGGTCGACATCACAAAACACGGGCTTTATCCCTTCCCATTGCAATACATGCGCCGATGCAATAAACGTAAACGCCGGCAAAATGACTTCACCTGTAAGCCCCAGCAACTTAACTACCGCCATAAGCCCTATCGTAGCGTTGCACACTGTAACAACATGCTTGACACCCAAGTATTCCGCCAGGCGACACTCAAGCTCTTTCACCATAGGCCCATTGTT
>Ga0131853_10014289_pt1 | contig 14550 bp, 12 predicted proteins | sample TergutLab28metaG_FD_92764 | JGI IMG/M metagenome (GOLD analysis project Ga0131853, IMG submission 92764) | Labiotermes labralis P1 segment gut microbial communities from Petit-Saut dam, French Guiana - Lab288 P1 (version 2) (version 2) | ecosystem: Host-associated > Arthropoda: Insects >... | reverse complement strand
TATTTATAGTTATTGCGACTGTCCTGCTTATCTTGTTACATAATAATATTTACAAAAAGTTTTGGTGCAAAAATTTATTTTACGATACTAAGTTCTCCTCAAATGAGGGGTTTGAAGGTGAGTATTACTTCTTAGAGGAAACAATACTAAACAATAAAATTTTACCTCTTTCTATTTTGCAAGTAAGAATAAAAGAGCCATTGGGCTTGCGCTTTGAAGATGTTAGTCATGATAAAAAAATAAACCCATATTTATATAGTATTTACCATGCTAAAAGCTTTTTTACAGCCAAAAAGTACAAAAAATTTTATTGTGAAAGGCGAGGCTTGTACAGACTGCGTAAAGCTGAGATTACAGCAAATAACTTAGTTTTTAGTAAAGTTTATAACAAAAATATTGATATTAATGAGGATTTTTTAGTTTTTCCTAAACCACTTGATGATCTAAATGATTTCAATGACTTACTTAATCATATTGAATCACAAATAATGTCGAAGAGTTTTATAAATCCTGACCCTTTTGAATTTTACGGAGTTCGTGAATACGTACCAACTGACATGCTAAAGCATGTTAACTTTAAAGCAACCGCTATAACCCAAAAACTAATGGTTAATATATACAGACCTACAGACAATATAATTGTAGACATTATACTTAACTTTTGTACTAACAATAATAATGGTGAGAAAATAGTAGCACTGTATGAGCATTGTATTAGACTTTGTGCTACATTTGCAAATTATTTTATTGGTAAAAACATAAACGTAGGGCTTATTTCAAATGGTAAGGATGATCGCACATGTGAGCCTATTTATCTTAGTGGGGGTGCAAGTGAAGCACATTTGTATAAAATATATGAATGTTTGGCTAGATTAAATTACAATTACAATCTTGATTCGATTAGTAAATGCATAGATAGTAATTGTATAAACAATCATTTTTACTTAGTTATTTCGTCAGACGTTGATGACGAACTAACTAATACCTTTTTTCCTGCACTAGGCTTCGGGAAAGATTTCCGGCAAAATAATGTTTACATCTTTTGTTGTTGTCATTCCAAGGTAGGCGTTTAATATTTTTTCCAATGAGGTTTTAAAATCGTGGCGGCTTATATCACTTGTTGCAGTTAGTGGTATATCCCTATAAAAATTTTCGCCAATATTTACTCTTGCATGTCCTATTAGTTCACCTTTTTTTATTGGTGCTTTTAAACTTTCCGGAACAAGAAGTTCAACTTTTATATCATCTTTTTCGTATTCTGCAAGCGGCAGTTTTAAGCCATGATTAAAAGTATATTCAAGATTTTCTGTACGGGAACGTGTTACAACAACTTCACCTGCAATTTCGTCAGCTACAATTATTATTTCATGATTAAAGTTGTTAAAACCAAAGTTTAAAACTTCCTTTGTATCTACCCATTTTTGGTTTCTGCCTTCTGCCCCCCACCCCGATGCAAGCACAACAGAAATAAGCTGCATATCATTTCGTTTTGCCGCACCAACAAAACAGTGACCTGCTTTTCCTGTAAAACCTGTTTTTACGCCATTTGCTCCGGGAAATTCGTTTAACAATCTATTTTTATTGTTCATAGAGTAGCTGCGTTTATCACTATTAAAATTTGCGGTTCTGGTATTTGTCAGTTGAATAAAACCGGGGGTTTCTAAAGCGAAACGGGTTATAACTGCTAAATCATATGCTGTTGAATGATGGTTTTCGCCATCTAAGCCATTTGGGGTTACAAAGACTGTATCAAGTGCACCCATTTGTTTTGCTTTTTTAGTCATTTCTTCACAAAACGCTTCCACTGTGCCTGAAAGGTGCTCGGCTATTGCAATTGCTGCGTCATTTGATGATTCAAGCATTAATGCAAGCAGTAAATCACCCAGACGGATTTTTTCACCTTGAGTCAAATTCATTTTAACTTTTGGGGCAAGTGAAGCTCTTTTAGAGACTATGACTGTTTCGTCCAGCCTTCCGCTTTCCAGTGCCAAAACTGCTGTCATGATTTTTGTTGTACTTGCCATTGCAAGTGGAGTATGTTCATTTTTCCCCCACAAAACACGCCCTGTTTCTGCACACATTAAAATAGAACCTGTTGCACGCACTGTTGGTTTTTTAGGCTCGTTTTCTTCTGCAAAAATTGGGCTGATAAATAAGAACGTACATAAAATAGTTAAAAATATATTTTTTCTCATGATAAACCTCCATTAAAATGCTTTATGGATATTATGAGCTATTTTTCAAATCATATGTATTTGGAGAGGTTAAGATTTAACCCACCCAAAAGAACGTTTGACCGCTTCTTGCCAACCGTTTATTAACTCATTACGTTTTTCTTCTTTCATATTTGCTTTAAAAGTTTTATCCATACTTACATTATTTTTTATATCCGATAAATCATTATAAAAACCAACCGCAAGCCCGGCTAAATAAACCGCACCCAAAGCAGTACTTTCTATAACTTTTGGGCGGACTACAGGCACACCCAAAATATCAGCCTGAAACTGCATTAAAAAATTGTTTGCCGAAGCACCACCATCAACCCGAACGCTGTTTAGGCATATTTTAGCGTCCGACTCCATTGCTTTAATTACATCAAAACTTTGATACGCAAGAGCTTCAAGTGTTGCACGGACAATATGTTCCTGTTCAATTCCCCGTGTAAGCCCGACAATTACCCCTCGTGCATACTGGTCCCAATATGGCGCACCCAGCCCAACAAAGGCAGGAACTACATAACAACCACCGGTATCAGATACAGAAGCCGCAAGTTTTTCAGTTTCAGCTGCATTTTTAATAAGCCTTAATCCATCACGCAACCACTGGATTGCTGCACCTGCAATAAAAATTCCACCTTCAAGTGCGTAACAAATATTATCCCCTATTCCCCACGCAATTGTGGTAAGTAGTCCATTTTTTGAGTCTATTGCCTTTTCTCCTGTATTCATTAATATAAAACAACCTGTACCATATGTGTTTTTTACCATTCCTTCTTCATGACAACATTGCCCAAAAAGTGCCGCTTGCTGGTCGCCTGCTATGCCGGAAATAATAATTTCACCGCCAAGCATGTCCTGTGCCGTTTTGCCATACATAAAACTTGAAGGCTTAACTTCGGGCAGCATTTGCTTTGGAATTTCAAGCTCTTTTAAAATTTCATCGTCCCATTCAAGGGTATGGATATTAAACATCATTGTTCTTGCCGCATTTGAATAATCTGTTACATGCTGTTTTCCACGGGTTAAATTCCAAACAAGCCATGTATCAACTGTACCAAAAATTAAGTCGCCATCGTAGGCGGCTTTTTTTGCACCTTCTACATTTTCTAAAATCCAGCGTACTTTTGATGCCGAAAAATATGCGTCAACAATTAGCCCTGTTTTTTCCTTTATTATTTTATCAAAACCGCTTTTTTTAAGCTCGTCACAGTACTCACTTGTTCGTCTGCATTGCCAAACAATTGCGTTGTAAACAGGTTTTCCTGTGTGCCTGTTCCATACGATTGTAGTTTCTCGCTGATTTGTTATTCCAATTGCCGCAATATCAGACGCTTTTAAATTTATTTTTGCCTTGGCTTCTGTTGCCACAGAAATTTGTGATGACCAAATCTCCATCGGGTCATGTTCAACCCATCCGGGTTTTGGGAAAATTTGCGTAAACTCTTTTTGCGCTTTGCTGATTATATTACCATGCTTATCAAAAATTATTGCACGAGAACTTGTTGTGCCTTGGTCAAGTGCCATTAAAAATTTACTCATTTTAAAACCCTCACTTTCCGGCAATACTATAACAAATTTATAAGTTAAGGTGAATACTATGGCAGAAAAATTGATTGTTTGGGGTGGAGACACAAAACTAAGGGGAACTGTTGAAATTGGGGGCTCGAAAAATGCAGTACTTCCGGTTTTGGCAGCAGCAATTTTAACCGGAGAAAAAAACACACTTTTAAACGTACCAAATTTAAGTGATGTAAACTCTATGAATGATTTACTTAAAACAATTGGCTCGGAAGCTAACTATGACAAAAAAAGCGGACGTTTAATTGTTGATACAAGTAAAATTAATTCCCAAGAAGCAGCTTATGAACTTGTTGTAAAGCTTCGTGCATCATTTCTGGTACTTGGACCGCTTCTTGCAAGGTATGGTCAAGCAAAAGTTCCACTTCCCGGTGGATGTGCAATTGGCTCACGACCAGTGGATTTGCATCTTAAAGGCTTTGTCGCTTTGGGTGCAGAGGTTGACAATTCTCATGGTTATGTAACTGTAAAAGCAAAAAAACTGGTTGGTACAAAAATTTATTTAGACTTTCCAAGTGTAGGAGCAACAGAAAATATCATGATGGCAGCCGCCCTTGCAGAAGGGCAAACTATTTTACAAAACTGTGCAATAGAGCCGGAAATTGTTGACCTTGCAAACTTTATAAATGCAGCCGGAGGAAAAATCCGTGGTGCAGGAACTGATACAATACGTATTGAAGGCGTAAAAGAGATGAAGGGAGTTAAACATTCTATTATCCCCGACCGCATTGAAGCAGGGACTTTTATGGTTGCAGCAGCTTTAACCAGAGGAGATGTTTTTCTTTCAAATATAATGCCTGACCACGTCAAACCTGTCACCGCAAAGCTAAAAGAGGCAGGTGTAACAGTTACAGAAATGGAAAACGGGATAAGGGTTAATCACGAAGGAGAACGTGAAATAATTTCAGCAGACCTTAAAACCCTACCCTACCCCGGATTTCCGACAGATATGCAAGCACAATTCATGACACTAATGTCGACAGCCAGTGGTACAAGCGTAATTACAGAAACAATGTTTGAAAACCGCTTCATGCAAGTAGGCGAACTAAAACGAATGGGCGCAGATATAAAAATTGAAAGCCGCAGTGCAGTAGTTGAAGGTGTGAAAAACTTAACAGGTACGCAAGTAACAGCAAGTGACCTTCGTGCAGGAGCTGCTCTTGTTCTTGCGGCACTAAAAGCCGAAGGAGAAACAGAAATTTCTGGAATCCACCATATTGACCGTGGCTATGATGCAATTGATGAACGTTTAAATAGTTTGGGAGCAAAAATAAAAAGAGTGGAAGAACATGTTTAAAGAATTTTTTTACAGGCAATAATCATTATAACGATAAATTATTAGGAGGTGAGCGTGTGAAAAATAAAACTAATGTAGAGGATAGTATCTTCCGCAAAAAGGGATTTTTCATCGCACTTTATTCATGTTTAGGAGCAGTTGCAGTTCTTGCTTTTGTAGTAACTTTTGTTACAAACAACCAGTCAAATTACGACCCACAAGCTTATGAACAAGAAGATTTACTTCAAGTAGCTGCTGACCAAGTTGATGGTTATTTAGCAAATGTTGACCCTGAGGCATGGTTTAGACCACGTCAAACTCCGGCTCCAACACCACCGCCACAGGAAACTCAACCACAAAGACCAACAGGACCGCCTGAGGATAATCAAACAATGCCTGAGATAAGTCCCCCACCATCACCGGCTCCAACACCGGAAGCAGAGGCTCCTGCCGAACCAGACCCGGTTAGAGTAGAAACATTTGAACCGTTTACCGGTGATGATAGTTTGGCTTGGCCAGTAAATGGTGAAGTGATTATGCCATTTAGTTTAACAGCACTAATCTTTGACCCTACACTTGACCAGTTCCGCACAAATGATAACTTGCTGATTTCCGCTGAAGAAGGCGATCAGGTTCATGCCGGTGCTGATGGCAGAGTTGTTTCTGTTGGGCGAAATGTAGTACGAGGAAATTATGTAGTTATTGACCACGGTGATGGTTTACTTGTAACTTATGGACAGCTACAAGATGATGCAATAGTTTCTGTTGGGCAAATAGTGCGGACAAATCAGGTTATTGGGAATGTTGGATTGCCTTCAATTTTTGGTTATGAAAATGGTACTCATGTTCATATGCATGTTACATGGGACGAAGAGCTTGTTGACCCGTATGAACTCTTGATGGCTCGAGATAGTTATGAATAATATTTAATTTTATAAATTTGAGCAATATGGGAGATGCTGAAAACTAATTTTCGTGCATACTCCCATTTTTGTTGTTACACATAACTATTTAATCATTATTTTTTTGATATTATAGCCATTACTTTCAAGTACACTTATCCCCCTACTAAAATCCCCACTCTTCATAAGAATATAATCAGTATTAAAAGTAGATACAACAAAAATACTAATTTGAGCTTGCGCCAAAACATTTGAAATATTTGCAACAATTCCAACTAAGCCAAAATCCAAGTTGCCAACAACCCTTAAAACATTCCAACCATATTCAACAGATATAAATTTTGCAGGCAACTTGGAAGTTTTACACACAAGTGAGATTTCATCATACGTTTTAGCAAAAAACATAAACTTATCAGAAAAATCTATCTCCTTCACATTATCTACCTTACATATAGAAAAATCACCATCAATAATTTGTAAATCCATAAATCAGCATCCTTTAAGATTTTTATTAAAATAATCACTTAAACATTCAAAACTCTTTTCACTAAACCCATGCTCAAGCTTGCAAGCATCAGCAAAAGCAATTTCTTTTTCAACGCCAATAGCCATTAAAAAATTTGCAATAAGGTTATGCCTTTCGTAAATTCTTGTGGCTATTTTTTTACCTCGCTCTGTTAAAAAAATATTCTTTTGATTATCTAAAACGATATAATCATTCTCTCGAAATTGTTTTAATATTATGCTAATAGTAGGTTTTGCATATCCGGTGTAATTTGCTATATCAATAGCACGAACATTTTCCTTTTCTTTGCTTAATACATATATTGTTTCAAGATAATCTTCAGCAGAAGCTTGAATTTTCATTTATTTGCTTCCTTTCCAGATGAGTTTTTGGAGGTCTCATCTATTGACAAGTTAAGTTAGTCTATGCTAACATACATTTCGGTTAGGGTCAACTAACTAATACTAATCCCTGTTTAAAACGAAGGAGTAACAAAAATGAATGACATTCTTTTTGCATTATCACTCACATTAATAGCCGGTTTCGCCACTGGTATTGGAAGTTTAGTTGTTTTGTTTTCAAAAAAAACTAATACTAAATTTTTGTCCATCTGCTTAAGTTTTGCAGCTGGAGTTATGCTTTACGTTGCTTTTGCAGAAATTTTACTTGAAGCTTTTGAAGATTTAAAGGATTTTCATGGTGATGGAATGGGCTACTTAATCGCTACAGTTGCTTTTTTTGCCGGCATAATTATAATGGCAGCAATTGACAAATTCATCCCTCATGGAGATGAGGTAATTGAAATTGATGAAACTGCCACCTGCGAGGTAAAGCTTAAAAAATACGAGGAAAATCACAATAAAGATTTAAAACGTACCGGTATTATGTCTGCTGTAGCAATAGCAGTTCACAACTTACCAGAAGGCATTATTACATTTATTGCAGCAGTTCATGACCCTGCAATGGGTATTGCTATTGCCATTGCTATAATCATACACAATATCCCGGAAGCTCTTGCAATGGCTGCACCAATTTATTATTCAACCGGAAGTAAGGCAAAAGCATTTTTAATTTCTCTTGGTGCAGGTTTAGTTCAACCGCTTGGTGCTTTAATTGCTTGGTTTTTTATGCAAAATATTTTTGATGATATAGAACCAATTTTTGGTGTGATTTTTGCAGTTGTTGCCGGGATTATGGTTTTTGTCGCAATCCATCAATTGCTTCCGGCTGCACATAAATTTGGTAAGCACCACTTAGTTATGAAGTGGCTTTTTGCCGGAATGGCAGTAATGGCTTTAAGTATTGTTGTTTTAGAGTTTGTATTGTAGGGGGTAATCCTATGGAAACTTGGTTTTTATATGCTGTTCTTGGGGCTTTTTTTGCATCATTAACAACTATTTTAGCTAAGATTGGTATAAAAAATGTTGATTCTCATTTGGCTACTGCTTTAAGGACTGTTGTTGTCCTTGTTTTTGCCTGGGGTATGGTCGTTATTGTTGGTTCTATTGGGGAAATTAGTGAGATAGAGGGTCGAACCTGGGTTTTTATTGTTTTGTCGGGACTGGCTACTGGTGGGTCATGGCTTTGTTATTTTAGGGCATTAAAACTTGGCGATGTCAACAAAGTTGTACCTATTGATAAAAGCAGCACTTTGCTTACTATGACACTTGCTTTCATTTTTTTAAGCGAACCTCTTACGATTTTTACTCTTTTTGGTATGGGCTTAATTGCTTTGGGTACTTTTTTAATGCTTGACCTTAAAAAACCGGGTGATGAAAAAGAAAGAAATTATAGTTGGATTGTTTATGCGATTATGGCGGCTGTATTTGCTAGTTTAGTTTCTATTATTGGTCGTGTTGGGGTTGTTGACATTGATGCAAGCTTGTGGACTGCACTGCGTACCATTGTTGTTGTACCACTAAGTTTTATTATGGTTTTTATTACAAAAGGGCATAAAAAAATTAAATCAATAAACCGAAAAAGCTGGATTTTCCTTGTATTGTCCGGCATGGCTACCGGTGGGGCTTGGCTTAGCTTTTATCATGCCCTTCAAATTGGGAAAGCAAGCCATGTTGTGCCAATTGATAAACTTAGTATTGTACTTACAATGATTTTTGCACTTTTGTTTCTTGGCGAAAAGTTTACAAAAAAAAGTGTGCTTGGGCTTATACTTCTCACCACAGGCACACTTTTTCCAATAATTTTATTTTAACTTTCAAGTTCCCAGATAAAATCCTCTAATCTTATTATAAATGCTTCATCTAATGTATTTATATTTACAAAATCAACATTTCTGATGTTTGCGCCTGATTCTGTTGAAATTTGAATCATAAGCTCATTGTGGTCTCCCCATGATTCCCATTCATGTTCAAAGATTAATGTGAATGTTTCACCATCAGTTCTAAATATTCCACCAAACAAATTGCCGCTTGAAACTTGGCGATTGTTTTCTGTTTGAGCGAAGCTAAAATCAAATCTGCCGCTTTCGCTGTGCCAATTTGAAATCACCATCATTGATGCCGCAAAGTCATCGTAATAATCAACAATTCCAAAATCAAAGCTATGAACATGTGTATTTCCAATTTGGTCTATTTCCCAAACAGAGTATACATTGGCTGTTTCATTATCAAAAGTTGCTGTAACTTCAATTGACCATACATCTTTTGCATACGCTCCAAAATCAACAACCGCATTTAGCAAAAATTCTTCACCGTTTACAACAACTTCTGTTTCAAATCTTATAGCAAGAAGTCTATCTCTAGCTCCAAGATAAAAGGCTAATGTCATTTCACCACTTACATTGCGTTCAAACTCTTGCAATAAATTGGTTAATTCCATTACAGCTTCAAGGTGATAGTTTATGCCATCATCAAAACCAAATTGCGCACTGGAAAACATATCTGCTATAAACTCATCATTTTCAAAAGCAGTAAGCCAGCTTCTAAGTAAACCTGATACATCTCCGTCATTTACATAATATGCAATTCTTCTTCCACGGACTTCTTCACCATCAACAGCTATTTGAACTCGCTCAGACATCTGCTCTGCATCACGGAAAAAATCAAGAAGTACGTTTGAGTATTCACTCATATCCCAGCTATCCCACTGATTTTGGGAATTTACTAAAATGTCATGAAATTCTTCAATTACATCTGCAACTTCATCAATTTCACTTTGATTTAGACCCATAAGTTCCCCAAGTGGTCTAAAATCTGCTCTAAAGCTGTCGAAGTAAAAACCGTAAAAATTGTTGTCAAAACTTTCAATGTTTATAGCAACACGATCATTATTTGCAAGTAATGAAAACTCCAACTCAATCCCTTCTATGTTAAAGGAAGTAAGAAGGTCATACTCACCGGATTCAGCGATTGACGCTATTCTTGCATTAATATTAACCTCATCACGATAGGTTTCGTCAGCCCACCAACTATACCACTCACTTATGTAGCGGACTTCTATATTTGTTGTTCCATACTCTATACTGTCAACCAACATTCCTATGGATTTTAGCGGTGTTGTACTAATACGCTCCTGAAACTCACTTCCCATATTTGACATGCCACGCCCTACAGCCATGACCGGCTCTACTGTTGACATAAACCAGTACACACCAACACCCAAAGCTGCCACCACCACAAAGCCAACAATAGCAAGGGTTATTTTTTGTATTGTGTTCATTTGAATCCTCCTAAATTTTTTATATACATTATTGTACACAAATCAAACAATTTTGCAACGAAGATTTTAATTTATAAGCTTATCTCCCTGTGCGATTCAGCAGAATCATAAATTGCCTGCATCATTTCGGCAGTAATAATAACTGTATCAATATGAGAAGCAATTTTTTCACCGGTTTTAACAGAGTCTACAAAAGCATCAATTTCATTTTGGAACATATCACGGCTTTTTGTCTTTGGTTTATACTCTACAAGAGCCCCATGCTCTGCTGTGTAAAGTGTAAAATCTCCACCGTAGTTTAGTCTTACACCGGCTTTGTCACCAATAAAATCAATAAACATGCCGCCTTCACCAATATTTTCAGCCCATGCACCGTTTACTGTAATTGTTGGACCTGCTGTACGGATTAATGCGGTAACAGAGTCATCAACGTCATATATGCCATTTGGTGTTGGCGGTCCTGCCCACATTGTTTCGTAAACATAATTGTCCATATCTACACCCAGTTTACAAAACACTTCCCCGGTTACAGTATTTACTTTAGGGTCTCCGCAGCAGTACATAACAATATCAAGGAAATGAACACCCCAGTCAATTAATGCACCACCTCCGGCAATTGCTTTTGTTGTAAAAGCACCGCCAAGCCCCGGGATTGACCTGTGAGCACGAAAACTTACATATACACGATAAACATCTCCAAGCTTTCCATCGTCAATGTATTTTTTTATTAAATTTACATTGTCGTTAAAGCGGTTTACTACACCAATATTTAAAATTTTGCCGGTTTCATGCTGGGCTTTTTGCATTTCCAACGCTTCTGCATAAGTACGTGCTGCTGGTTTTTCACATAAAACATGCTTTCCTGCTTTTAGTGCATCAATTGTAATTGTAGCATGTACATTGTTTGGCGTACAAACTGAAACTGCTTCAATTTCCGGGTCGGCTAAAACTTCTTTATAATCTTTTATTGCGGTTCCGCAGCCATATTTTTCTACGGCTTCATTAGCTTTTTCAATTAAAATGTCACAGAAATATTTAATTTCTGTTGTAGGGTTGTTGATGTATGACGGAATGTGCGCATGATTTGCAATTGTTCCGCAACCAATTACTGCTACTTTCATAAAAATCATCTCCTAAAGAAGTTTAATATAAAAAATATACATACAGGCTAAAATAACATTTTGAAATTGTCAATACATATGTTACTATAAATTTCAATCGTACACTAAAGTGCGTAAAAGGAGGGCAATAAATGTTACAAGATTTTATTTCGGCTTTTAAGCCAACATTTAAAGACCACACAGAGCTTCGTGCCCAAGTAAACACTCAAAAAGCTGTCACTCTACTTGCAGGCAACATGGTAAACAACACACAAGCTGCAACAGGCGGAGTTTCTGCTCGTGTTTATCGTGGCGGAGTTTACGGTTTTGCAAGTGGTGCAGAGTACACACCTGACAGCGTAAAAAGTGTGCTTGCAGCTGCAACAGACAACGCAATTTTAATGGACACACAAATCAAAAAAGGCAAAGCACCACTTCCAAGTCTAAGTAGTTTTGCCCCGGCAAAAATTGGCTTGCCAAAACCAATTTTTGATGACATTCCACAGTCTATGCTTATGGACTTTACTCGTTCACTTGATGAGTTTATTGTTAAAAAATACAAAAACCTATCCAGTCGCACAGTTGCTGCAAACTGTCTTTACATGGAAAAATTACTTACTGTTTCCGATGGAACAGACACACATTTTTTCCAGCCACGCAGTATGGTTTATGTATTTATGACTGCCGAAACAAATGATGGTATTCCAATTGAGCTTATGGAAATTTTAGGGGGATACGGTCGTTTTGATGATTACTTTACAAATCCGGTTTTACTTGAAGAAAAGCTTGATAAACTCTACCAGCAACTAATGGATAAGCGTGAAGGTGTTCATGCAAAAGCAGGGGCTCAAAAAGTTGTTCTTCACCCGGCACTTGCAGGGATACTTGCCCATGAAGCGGTGGGACATACAGTTGAAGCTGACCTAGTGCTTGGTGGAAGCGTTGCAGGTTACAACCTAAATAAACAAGTTGCAAGCGAACTTGTAAGTATGGTGGACTTTGCACACACATATGAAGGAAAACCGGCAGCACTTCCTGTTTATGTAGATGACGAAGGCACACCGGCAGAAGATGTTAATTTAATAGAAAACGGCATTTTAAAATCTTTCATGCACAACCGTGAAACTGCTCGTCATTTTGATGTAAAACCACAAGGAAATGCCCGTGCGTTTGCTTTTAGCGATGAGCCGTTGATACGTATGCGAAACACTGCAATTTTACCCGGCAAAGATAAACTTGATGACTTAATTGCAAGTGTTGATGATGGTTACTACCTGGTTAAAACAGGGAACGGCCAAGCAGACAGCACAGGTGAATTTATGTTTTCTGTTGACCTTGGTTATGAAATTAAAGGCGGTAAACTTGGCAAAGCAATTAGAGAAACAACAATTTCCGGTGTTGCATTTGAAATGCTTAAAACGGTTGACATGATTTCAGATGATATGGTTTGGGACGTTGGCGGCTTTTGTGGTAAAAAACAACCAATGACAACAGGCATGGGTGGACCCGCACTTCGCTGTAATGTTAATATGGGAGGTAAATAATATGGCAGAAAAATTACAAGATATTGCAAACTATACACTTGAAGCTTTAAAAAAAGCAGGAGCAGACAAAGCTTCTGTCAATGTAGAGTCCGGCAAAAAAGATGAGTTTAATATTGAAGCAAACGAGTTTACTCTGCTTCGTACATTGTTTGAAAGTACACTTCGTATAAAAACACTCGTAGGTGGTAGAAAAGGCGTTGCTGTAATAAATAAGCTTGATAAGGACAGCATAAACGAAGCTGTGGAAAACTGCATAAGCCTAGCAAAAATTGCAGAGCCGGACGAAGCGGAAGACATTGCACCACTTGAAGAAAACAAACACTTTAGTCAAACAATTGGTGGTGCAGACAATACAGCACTATTTAAACGCACAAAAGAATATTTAGAACAAGTACGTGACGAATTTCCTAAAATAAATATTGAAGCATTTAGTTCAGATTTTGATAGTAAAAACAGCGTTTATGTAAATTCCAATGGTGTATGCCATACTTCAAATGTTGAAAATTATTATTATTCTTCAACATTTGTAGGAAAAGACGGTGAAAAATCTTCTTCGTTTAACTATACAGGTGAATCACTTGCAAACCTCAACTCACCATTCCTAAATCCACATCACCGTCGTATGCTTGAAGATTCTGTAAAATCCCTTGATACAAGAATGATTGAAGGCAAGTTTACAGGAAAAATTATTGTTGCTCCAACATGCCCGGATATGATTTGGTATACACTTCTTTTTAACTTTATTGGAAGCGGCTGCTTACTGGAAGGCACAAGCCGCTGGAAAGATGCACTTGACACAGAAGTTGCCAATAAAATTTTAACAATGCGTTCAGTTCCGCTAGACAGTCAAATAATAGCCGGTGAACGTGTAACAAGTGACGGTTTCATAAGCAAAAACAATGACTTCATTGTTGATGGTGTATTAAAATCTTTTGCTCTTGATTTATATGCAGCAAATAAGCTGGGAAAACCTCGTGCGGCAAACACTGCACATTATAATATGGAAGTTGTTGCAGGAAACACTTCACTTGAAGACATGATTAAAGGGATTGACAAAGGAGTACTATTAAACCGTTTTAGCGGTGGCTCACCTGGGGCAAGCGGTGACATTAGCGGAGTGGCAAAAAATAGCTTCCTTATTGAAAATGGAAAAATAACAGACGCTTTGCAGGAAACAATGATTTCATTTAACATCGTAGACGCACTAAAAAATATCACAGACATATCAAAAGAACGTATTTGTGATGGCAGCAGCATTTTGCCTTGGTGTACGTTTGATGGTATAACTGTTTCAGGAAAGTAAGTTATACCAAGCAAGTCTTTAAAGGATGTTCAAAGTGATAATTCCACATGAGACTAGCCACTCTCCAAAGCTCCAGCATAACCTCATCACTTATTTTAAACAAAAAAGCTTCTTTTAAATCACTCATTAAAATATGATTTATGGCATAAACTGCTGTTTTAGAGACAGCAATTGTATTGTTTTTATAATTTTTGCAAACAACACCTTCAGGACAAAAAAAAAGCTTTTCTATTTGCTCAAATGGAGTTTCACACACAGTACAGTTTTCTGTTTGAGGTGCTAACCCATAAAATAAGAAAAAGCGCATAAAAAAAACTAAAGCAATTTGAATCGAAGGCAAACTCTCTTTTTTAAGATGAGAAAATGTTTTAATAAGAAGCAAAAGCAACTCATCACAATTTACGGAATCTTGCAAGGACTTTGTGCAAATCTCCGCAGCTAAATG
>Ga0131853_10014288_pt1 | contig 14550 bp, 12 predicted proteins | sample TergutLab28metaG_FD_92764 | JGI IMG/M metagenome (GOLD analysis project Ga0131853, IMG submission 92764) | Labiotermes labralis P1 segment gut microbial communities from Petit-Saut dam, French Guiana - Lab288 P1 (version 2) (version 2) | ecosystem: Host-associated > Arthropoda: Insects >... | reverse complement strand
TGCTGTACAATCGGGATTTATCATGCCTTGTTGCCGTTGAACTAAAGGTAACAGACTTTAAGCCGGAATTTTTGGGGCAGCTTGAATTTTATCTTGAAGCCCTCGACAGCGATGTAAAAAAACCGAATGAGAACCCAAGCGTTGGGCTGATTCTGTGTGCGGGCAAAGACGATACAGTTGTCGAGTATGCGTTGAGGCGCAGTATGTCACCCGCGCTTGTTGCTGATTACCAACTGTACTTGCCCGAAAAAGCGTTGCTTGAAAACAAGCTACGCGAACTGACAGAACTTGCGGATATGACCGAGGACGATACAGAGGACTTGTAATACGCGCTCTGCAAAGCTACCGCTCCATATCCCTTGACCGGCGCGGCTGTTCCCTCTGCCTTTCTTTCCGCAGAATGTCATAAACATTTACCCTAATTTTGTTCACAGCAGACACTTCATCTTTGAGCGACTGATACTCGCCGGTGAGCTTTTGCAGTTTGCCGTAAAGCTCGGAATACTCTTTCTGCCAAGCAACTATTGGTATCTTCTTGTTACTATTTAGCACACTTTCGATATAGCTTTTTGAGGTTTCGTAGTTGTTGATAATCAAGCGGTTGTCGTCCTCAAAGGCTTTGCGTTTCCACGGTCGCTGCGCGTTGTATTCTTCGATATACTTGTTGTATGCGGCTTTGTCCTCTTTGTAGGTTTCGTAACGGCTGATACGCTCGGCAACAACTTCTAACTTCTTTCTGATGGGTTTGCTCTTTGGCGTACTGTTCATCAAGGGCGGCATATCTCGCTTCGGGCAATTTTCCGAGGATGCTGTCCTCGTAGATTTTGCAAATCAGCTTTTCAAGTTCGGCGGCTCTGTTCTTCGCTATTGCTAGGCGCTTCTTTTTCTTTGCTAGGTCGACGTTCTGCTGATTTTCCTGTGCAAGCGTTACCTCTTTTATAAATTCGTCACGGTCATTTTGAGAATGCTCTGCGATGGCTTTCAACATATCGGCAATTAAAGTCATAACCACTCGCCGGGGTCGGTTTTTCCGGCCAGTGCCGCCGCTTCTTCGGCGCTCATTTCCGGGGGCGTGGGTTCGCCGCCAGCTTCCGGCGTTTCGGGTATGGGTTCTGTCAGCGTTTCAGGCGTAGGCTGTTCCATGACGTCCGCTGGTTTTCTATCTTGGTTATCCAATTTGCGTTTTACCTCCAGTTTCAGATTTTAAGGGCATAAGAAAAGGGCCGCTGCCTGTTAGCATGGCCCTGCGGGTATATATGGCTCACTTCCTTTCACACACATAGAAAAACGCCGCTTTATCGGCGGCGTTGATCTAATAGATTGGCTCTGTTTTCAGGTTTTTTGGAGTTGCACATTGTAATGATTGGCTATATTATCCATTACAAAGCAAAAAAGTATTGAAACAATATTTATAATCTGACACGCTGTTGTCAGATTAACACGTATATAATATAGCTGTAACAAGAAAATTCTTAGGAGGACAAAATGATTAAGTATTGTTTCAAGGATACTTTCGCCGTTATCGGTAAAGCGGGGCAAGGCTCGGTCGAAAATTTTGGGGAGTGGACTGACCCGCTCTGGGCTTCATTGGAAAGCAGTCTGTCGGAAATCGATGGCATTGTGCGTAAAAACAAAGAAGGCAAACCGTTTTTTTGGAGCGCTTTAAATGACAACAGTGAAAGCAACAAACGGTGGGGAGAGCCCGGCTTTGACGACTCGGGTAAATATATGGCAGCTTGTGAAGCAGATGTGGACGCAACCGCTCCGGCCGGTTGGGTGAAATGGATTATCCCTGCCCAAACATATATGGTGCTCAGAAGCACGGCAGCAGAGCTTGAGGGCATTTACGCCTCCATTGTAGAGAAGCATGGCTCAAAAATTGTCGGCGTTGGGCATTCCTTTTTCCCCGAATATGGCAACGATGATTTGGTTGAGACTTACATCCCCATCGCGAGAGGTATGATGCATTGCCAATCGTGCGGTATGCCTATGACCGATGATTCCCATTTCGGGAAAAGCGCCGATGAGAGTAAAAGCGAGGACTACTGCTGTCATTGTTACCCTAACGGTGCTTTCCCGGGCGAGTGTACTATGGAGGAAATGATAGAGATATGTGTGCCTCTTGTTGTCGAGAGCGGTGTTTGCCCAGACAACCAAAGCGCCAGAAAGATGCTTGCAGAATTCTTTCCGACATTGAAGCGCTGGAAAAAGCAACACATCGAAAAGCTACAAACCATGAGCAAAGAAACTTATCCTTTAGTTGTTCCACGCATTTTGCTAAACGGACAAACCAATGAGGCGTTGGAGCTATATCAGAAAGCATTTAACGCGACGGTTACTGCGAAAATCCTGTTCGCGGATGCAGACCCGACGAATTTGCAGTACACAGGGAAAGAAAAGGACGGCTTCGTCTATTATTCTGAACTGATGATTGGAAAGCACATGGTGATGGTGACTGATGACGCCGATGGCATCTTGGGTAATCATTCCGGCCGGAGGCCGTCATTAACTGGCCTTTGTATCAGCTTTGACTGCGAAGAAAAAGCGAGAGCAGCTTACGAAATACTCTCTAGCGGGGCAAAAATCCTTACGCCCGCTACCAGTAATTCGTTTAGCACATTTTTTGCCACGCTTGAGGACAAGTTTGGGGTAGTGTGGGATTTGTACTTTGGCGCGCCGTAATTTGTTGAGGAGGATGGTTATATGCAATGGAGCGAAATGTTCACAAAAGAGAATCAACCGTCAGAAAGCCAGATTCGGGAGTTTGTCGGCACTCCGCTGTGGGAAGATTTAGACACCCATCTGCGGCAGGAGTACAAGGTCAAGCCCAAGATTGCGCACAGTAGCTGCGCGATGGACGGCGGCATGTGGAAAGGCTGGAACGTGAAGTACCAAAAGAGCGGCAAGTCGCTTTGCACGCTTTACCCGAAGCAAGGGCATATTCTGGCGCTTGCTCAGGTGGGATTGAAGGATTTGACCGAGTCCGAGCTGATGCTACCCACTTTCACCGAGTACACTCAGAATCTCTTCACGCAGTCCCCGATCGGGGGTATCGGCAAGATGCTGGCGTTTATCATTGAGGATGAAGCGGTGCTGCGAGATATGAAGAGCATTATTGCGTTGAGGGCGGCAAAGCGGTGATTATGTGCGATATTTCGGATTTAAAGAAAATACAGCGGTCACTTCCATTGATTGATGGAGTGGCCGCTGTGTTTTGGATACGAGCTGGGTCCGGGGTTCTTGTCGGTTTATGTAGTTGCATTAGTGTGCTTTTCGGGATAACCCAGCCTTTTGCAGAAATCTTTGTGATAAACGCAGACTATGTGCTATAATAACTGTATACTTTGCGCAAGGAGATAAACAAGCCGCGTGATTGATTATAGCAAGATAACCGAGAGCCTGCTAGGTGGCTGCTTGGATAAAGTTATCAGCAAAAAGAATATCTTTAGCGCGGTGTTGCGGGTTGAAAGCGGCGATGCTTCTTTTTCGTGGATTGGGGCAAGAGGCGATATGGCACCAAGTGATAAGTATTTTATTGCAAGCGTGACAAAGCTGTATATAACAGCAGTCGTTATGTCTTTGGTCGAAGAAGGGAAACTAGAGCTCTGCGATATAATTACCAAACATTTATCCGGCTCATATACAGAGAAACTGCATGTCCTGGGCGGCGTTGATTACTCTGGCGAAATAACTGTCAAACACCTTATTTCAAACACATCCGGCCTGCCGGACTACTTTACCCATAAAGAAAAAGGCCAGCCCTCAGGGGCAGACTTACTGCTCCAAGGCAACGATGAGCCGTGGGAGTTTGAAAAAACCATAAGCCGCGTGAAGACAATGACACCCAAATTTGCTCCCGGCAAAAAAGGTAAAGCGGCATACTCAGATACAAATTACCAACTGCTTGGGAAAATCATCGAAGTTGTAACCGGCAAAGGTATCGGCGAAGTTTTTAAGGAATATATCTTTGAGAAACTCAAGCTTAGCAACACCTACACTTATAGCGACATCTCCGATAAAAATCCGGCTGTGTTCTATTATAAAGATAAGCCGCTGTGGTTGCCTAACTATATGGCGTCGGTAACAAGCGAGGGTGGTATTGTATCCACAGCGGATGAAGTAATGGTTTTCCTCAAAGCGTTCTTTGACGGGCGATTTTTCCCGAAAAATAAGATTGCGGAGCTGAAAGAGTGGAATTTGCTGCTACCGCCGCCCGGGATATTCTATTTCGGTGTGGGACTGGAAAAGACGCCAACACCCCGCATAATCTCGCTATTCAAGCCAATAAATGAGATTGTTGGGTTTTGGGGGCAGACCAGTTCGTTTGCTTGGTATAACCCCGACACCGACCTCTACTTTAGCGGGACTGCGAATCAGGTCGACGGAACAGGACACCGGGCAGTTATGGGCGCAATTATTAAGATAATCAAAGCCGCTTTGTGATTTATACTGCAAGGAAAAACAGGAGGGAAACCATGAGCAAGGCTAGGAATTTCACAGAAGAATACGTGCCGATAAACGGGATTTCACAATACTTACTACATCTCCCGAGCGAAAGCAAAGACGTGCTGATTATGCTGCACGGCGGGCCGGGGCTTGCCAACTCCTATGTTGCATACTATCAGCAGCCCTATTTGGGCTTTTGTAATGCCGTTTACTACGACCAGCGCGGTGCGGGCAAAACTCAACTCAAAAATAAATCCACGCCTGAAAGCCTTACGATGGACACACTACTGGAAGACTTACGGCAAACGGCCCTGTACGTGAGAGACAAATACCAAACTGATAGAATTTTTCTTGCCGGCCACTCTTGGGGGAGTATGTTGGGCACACAGTATATTATCAGGTACCCTGGGACTGTCGCGGGATATATCGGCTACGGGCAAGTGGTTGACGAAACCACACAGAGCGAAATCTGGTATGAGTACATCAAGGCAGCAGTTGCGAAGTCCGGCGACCCAGATGATATAGCGGCGCTTGAATGTGCCGACAAAAACTTCCCAAATGTAGCTCGCGATAAATACTTTGCCGAGTATACGCAGCTGGCTGAGGTGGGTTTTAAATACGACTTTATGGCTAACGATGTTTTTGAAATATACAGCAACAGCCCTACTTGGACGCCGGAAGACGAGGCTCAGTCGAGCAGTATCGAAGCGCTCAATCACAAGCTATACGGCGATGTGTTTGTTGGCTACGACATTCGCGGTGTCCAAGAGTACGGGCTACCGGTTTACTACATCTTGGGGCGGCATGACACAATGACTTCAAGCGAGGTTGTCGCAAAGTATTTTGAGACGATTCGCGCGCCGAAGAAAGGATTGTACTGGATTGAAGATGCCGGGCATTTGCCGGATACCGATAATCCCGCAGCGTTTTTCGGCGCGGTCAAGGAGATTTTGGCGGGGCTAAAGGATATGTGATTGCTACTATATATTTAGTTCACATCACCCTAACTCACAATTACATTAAACGGTCTCATCACACCCTCAATAAAAGGATTGTAATAGTCGTATACTCTTACCTGCCCGGCTGTGATATTTGCGGGGTACCCGGGCCTGTATTGAATCCCCAAGTCTATTACCTCACCCGGAGCGATATCCCTTAGGTATAAATTTATAAACTCAAATCTGGTTTCAAATCTTTCGATAACGCCGCTGTGAAGAAGGTCGGACAGACTGCTTTGCTCCACCCGGAACCCTTGCGGTATTGAAATCACAACCATCGCGTTATCAACCTCAAGTCCGGACACATTTATGATTCTGATATTCTTGGTAACCAGCTCATTGACCGAAAGCTCAGTGTTCATAACGGCGGTTATCTCGAAGCTTTCCTCTATATCCATTAAGTCAAACGGTACATTGTACTCCTGCACGATGTTGTATACCATGCTGCCCCCCATCGGGAAGCTGATCTCAACAATGCTTTCCCTCTCCAAATTGTCGAAGGTCACCCGGTATAGATCTAGAGTGTTGTCACTTCTGATATCTATGGTCCTTGTCGTGTCGCCTATAGTTATAGTAATTTGCCCGTCTTCCAGCTCGCCTGCTTCACGGTACTCAATTAGCGCTTTTAGACTAAGCACAGTGGCCTGAGTGCTGTGCCATGTGCCGTGGGGGTCTTTGCGCGAGATAATATAGTCTATAAGCATTCTGTTTGTGTTTGGATGGGCGCCCAACCTTGACAGCGCCAAAGAAGTGAGTGCCGTGGTTTGAAGGTCTTGTATATTACCGTGAGTGCCGAAAGAATCCCTCACGCTCGACGATATAAATGCCCCATCCGGTGTAACGGCTACATTCGACGCCAGCCTGTCAACAGCTTCCTCAGCCATGCGATCACCCACGTTTATGAACACGTTGGCCATAAGGGCCAGGGTATAGTTGTCGTCTACCGAATTCATGTTGCTTACCAGGTAGCCTACCGAAGCCTCAAGCCTCGGGTCGTTTGGAAAGCTCTCGGAAAGTGCCCAGGTAATATAAGCGTTTCGCGCCAGTCGGTCTCTGACGGGAAGCCCGGCTACTCGACCGCCCCTTATTTCGAAAGAGCCGTCTCTATTTTGCTGCCTGAACAAAAACTCCTTCATCCGCTCGAGGACAGCCTCGTCAACGCTGTATACGCTGCTTAAATCCATCAGCTGCATCAGCCCATAGGCGGTGAGCACTGTCTCTGCTGGCGCGTGCCCATACATCGAGAAGCCGCCCGGCTCGCTGCGCACTTCATAAGTCAACAGCCTTTGGTAGCCGGATGTGAGAAACCCGCGCGCCGTCTGTGCAAGCTGTGCGTCAATTATATTGTTCTCCTCCATATATCTCAGCGCCAATATATTGGGGTATAGTGTGGATGAGATTTGCTCAAAGCATCCTGTCGGCATCCTGAAGATGTTTTCAAGACCGCTTACCATCTGCGCCATCGCGGAGGGGTAGAATATGATATGTGCTCTCCTTGTGTCGGGAATGTCCTCCTGCATAAACAGAATATGCCGCCAAGTGTCAGAGTCTATTGTTCCGCTGGAAACAACCCGCTCTACCATGAAGCCCTCGGCGCTCACCCTTATCGGTCGCTCGGCGGCGTCGGCGAACCCGGCTGCATGGGCGTCGGCCCTAAAGGTAAAGTCGCCAAAGTCTTGTATCGTTATTGGTATGTATGTCAATTGGGACCGGTTGGACGGCACATGTATGGTATGTACCGGGCTTGTGCCCAGTGTAAACCAAGCCATCTGCGCAATTGTAAGGGTAACGTCTTGGTCGTAATCGGTGTAGTTGAACACAGTAACCGGTATGCTTATCTGGTCGCCTCTTATGCTGTTTCTCGGCAGCTCAAAGTCCACAAAGAACGGCTGGAAGGCTCGGATGCTGCTTTGCCCATGTCCCACGGTGCCGTCTTTAGAATTCCCAACCACTTGGATATTCCAGGTGGTTATGTTGTCGGCCAGCATAAAGTCAAGAGTTGCGTTTCCATCCGTTGCAATTACCTCCGGAATGAACAGCAGTGTCTCCAAGAACAACCGCCGAACCCTTGCGGTTTGGTCATCCATTTCCGGGGCTGCTCCATCGGTGGCAGCAGGGGGCTGCGCCGTCTCAGGCAGAGGCTCGGGGTCAAACATAATGGCACCCTCGCCGCTTACAGGTGGGGCAGGTGTAGCCGCCGGAGGAGGGGCAGCTTCGGGCGCAGCGGCCTCAGGTACAGAAGGCGGAGCAGCTGGCGCAGCTGGGGCTGCGTCTTGGGCTGGGGGGGGAGCAGGCGCTGGCATGTGAGCCGCGCCGCCGCATGAAGTTAAAGTAACAGCTGCCAGTACAATAATCAATATAATAACGACTATGCTGCCAAGTGCGCCAAATATCTTTGTTATTTTACCCCAATACCTGATTGCAAGATACAGAGCTATAAGCACAACCAGCCAAACAAATAGACTGCTCGCCGTAGAAGCAGCTCCCCGACCGGCTTGTTCATTGCTCAACTGCGAAACTCTGTAGGGCGGGGAGATTCCCTCTTGCCTGAGCAATAACCCCATAATGGACTGCTCCGACGCGCCTGCAACTATTGAGGCGTATAGTGTCGCCGCGTCCAACTCGTCGCTGAACCTTATATCAGAGAGCGCCAGCCTTATATTGTTTATGGACAAGTCGTTTGCAGCTACCGCGAGCACGGCTTCGTCCACTATGCTGACCAGCAGAGCGGATTCCAGCCTATTGCCCGCGGCGTCGGTTACGCCGATATTTAAGCTCACGTTTTCGCCGGGCATGTATTCTGGCCTATCTGTCGCAAGGTATATGTTCATGGTTCTCCCGGGATCAATGAATATTGTCCTGTGGGAATATCCCCCACGATCACCAGCCCTTATCGCATAGATATCGATAATCCCGAAAGTATCCCCCAGATTAAATTCTACCTCGTCATTTTCCGTGGATGTTATGTAGAGCAAGCGGTCGTCTTTATATACATAAATGATGCTTTCGCCGTGGTCTACCCTGCTTAGTATATTCAGTGTTATAGTTTCCCCTGCGTTGTAGATCGGTCTGTCGGTTCTGATCGTCACGTTTTGTGTCACAGATCTCAGCTCAAACCGCTCCCTCACAGAGCTGCCATCCATATCAACAGCGACGATGTCTATAGCAAAAGTTCCAGCAGAAAATGGGTCTATCGTAAACACTGCAATGCCATTATCATCAGTTGCGATCTGCCGGCTGAAATTACTGCTTGTCAGTTGAAGGAAAGCTCTGACCGGGCTTCCGTCGGCTCTTCTTGTGAAAACGTATATGTCGTTTGGGATACCGCGAACCAGCTCCCCAAACTCGGGCAGCAATTCGATCTCAAATACGTCGTTTGCCACATGTATATCTCTGGACGCTATTACCATGTGGTTGGAATTATCCACTACTTCGACATCTATCGAGTGGACCCCGGTCTGGGTAGGCGTGTAGCTCACTGAAAACTCTCCGCTTAAATCTAGCGGGCCGCTTTCGTTGAACCCACCTATAGTTACGCTTACCATCCCCTGGTTAACAGGCTCGCCGAAAAAGTACCCGGCGCTTATGGTTATATGCATTGTGTCGCCGAGTACATATTCGCTCATGTCGGTATCCACAACGACTTCAAACCTTGGCAGGAAATAGGGTTCCACCCTAAAGGTTTGCTCTGTTACAGAGCTTTCCCCTGTTACCACTAGCCTGTATGTGCCGCTGTTTACTTCTTCCGCCAGCTGGAATCTCCCACTGATGATTCCAAATTCGGAAGTCGTAGTCGTTTCGTTGTATACCCTGTTATTGTTTCCATCGTATATGCGTATATTAAACTCTTCCCTGACAGGCCGCGCTGTATTTCTGTTCGTAACAAGCACCCGGAACAGGACTTCATCACCGGGGTTATATAGACCTTTGTTGAAGTTTATCGTAACATTAGGATTTTGGACGCTTGATATCGATATCGGCTGCTCGAACGATTCCCTTGCCATCTCGGGAGATGTAATCCGCAAGAGGTAGCTGCCGCTCTCCAAGCCGTAAAGGGGCAGCGTTATCATAGCGCTCCCTAGGTCATCGGTCTGAAAGCTGTCCTGAACCATCACAGCTTCGCTCTCTGCCTCAAGCAATTCCACATCAAACTTCGCGCTTAAAGGATCTCCCCTTGTGTCGGCAATTTGAACCGCCGCTATCAGGTCGGTGTCCGCATAATACGAAGCGTTGGTTGTAATTAGCACAGTGTGATTGCCTGAAGTGGAGGCTCTCGCCAGATTGGTTGCCCACGCTATAAATACCAAAACTATTGCCGCCAAAAGTATGTACATGGTGTATTTCTTCGTCATGTGGTTATACCTCCCGCATAGTGCGTCAAAGCACTTTATACGTTCGATTTTATCACATGCAAATACTCATAGCAACGACAGAAGCGTATCATAAAATCATCAAGATGGTGTCATGAAGAAACATTGCGGCGACTTTTGCCACAGTTAGCGTTCATCTTTTTGCAAGAAGTAAAATGCGCTCAAACACTTATGGAGCGTAAACTCCAACCCTCCGCTCGCCCTGGAAGCCGCAATAAAACAGCAACTCCCCGTTTTCGCCCACAGCCAGCAACCTGGCTTCGCTGCCCTGCACGCACGGCAAGGGGCAGCTCGGCGGCCATCCTCGAAAAGCTGCTGCTCATTGCATCTATGCACTTATTTTTTTGCTATACGCTCGCCGTCGAGGCCAGTTCTCATATTCATGACTACAAATGCGAGCAGTATGACTGCCAAATTGATTAATATGATTTGGAGCGGTTCTGCAATGCTGACAGTTAAATCTTCTCCGCGAATAATATTTACAACTTGCTGTGTGTACGTAAAGTGGAAGATATTTGACAGGACTTCGTTGGCATCGGAGAACATTGGGCCAATACCCAAAATCATAGCGATAATTGGTGTAAAGGGTGCTATTTTAGATAAGCTGAGCGTTATGCCAAATAGCATCGAGTTGACTGCTCCGAGCATGGCGACAACCATAAAGGTTGCCAGCGCGTCACCCGAATGTCGCCCTATTAAGCCGAACAAAATAAGTGCGGTGAGAGAAATTAGCAGTAGTGCGCCGCTTGTGCTAATTAGATATTGGTACGGCTTAACACCGGCCATGCCCATAAAGCGCAGATTCATAGTAGCGCGGTCTTCCGCTATAAGTCCGGCTGATGTTCCAATTATTGATACACCGACAAACATAACAACAAACTGTGCTACAATTACATCCATTTCTGCGTCCGCCAATAATAGCGAAATCACGAACGGAAACGCCAGAAAAGCTGCCGGCGTGCCAAACATGGCGGGGTTTTTAAAGAAGCTAAGTATCTGCTTTATGAAAACGGCCCTTATGTTTCTCATAGCTCCACCCCCGTCAGCTGCAAAAATACCGACTCTAAATCCGGCACAGTGCGCACCGCGTTATAGCGCTCACAAATTTCATTAGGATTGCCCTGCTCAACTATTTCGCCGTTATACAAAAGTGCTATCCTATCGCAAAGTTTTAGCGCTTCGTCCATATTGTGCGTGGTCAAAAATATTGTGGCCCCAGCTTCTCGAAGTTTTTTCAGGAGCCTACATACCCCTTTAGAGGTACCTGGGTCTAGCGCACTTGTGGGCTCGTCCAAAAACAGTAGTCTCGGTTTATACAAAATTGCGCGGGCAAGGGCAAGCCGTTGACTCATGCCCCGAGACAGGGTAGCAACAGTCTTTTTAGCAGAATCCGCAAGCCCCACAGTTTCAAGCACTTCTAACGGCGCTTCTTTTGGCAGACCGTAAATCTGTGAGTATAGGTTCAAATTCTCCAAGCAATTTAGGTGCGGATATAGGCCGCCAATGTCCAGCATAATCCCCGTCTCTCTTGGCAACGCCCTCACTTCTTTGCTGCCACTATCTTGGCTAAGTTGATTGGTAAGGATATTTATTATGGTAGTTTTGCCCGCCCCCGACGGCCCTAAAAGACCAAAGATTTCCTTTTCCTTAACATCAAAGCTGATGTCGGATAACACCGGCTTCCCACCAAAACTCTTTTGAATATTACTCATTTTAATCAATGGATGATACTCCTCTTCTTTTGCAGGTTTTCTAAAACGGCCGAGCCTACCCTATCCATAAATATCGGATAGTTTACCAAAGCAACGGCGGCCAGTTTATTCTCCTTATCAATAGCTAAATAAGAGCGAAATGCGCCAGTTCCTCCGTTGTGCCAGAGCACGTTGTTATTCTTTTTGTCCATGACCCAGCCCAGCCCCATATCACATCTCTTTGCGGCCAGATATTTTTGATGGCAGAGAGCAAGGTATGGTTTTTCGTCATAAAGGTTTATTCTGGCGTATTTGAGCAAATCTTCAGCAGTGCTGCTGATATCTCCTGCCGGCGCAGTAAAATCATTACCCCACACCCAGTTGCCGATATCTTTATTCTTTCTATTAAATCCATGCAAATTTTTATCGGCAATAGTTCCTGTGTAGCTATGTTTTAAGCCAAGCTCCTTTGACAAGAAATCATTCATTGTATTCCAATATCCCATGCCGGACGCTACGCCGATTGCGTACCCAAGAAGCGCCATGCCGAAGTTAGAGTATTGCCATGGGTAGTCCTCCTTGTCTTGTCGTGTAGTTTCCAGCGCCAGCTGCTTCATTCTCTCCAAATCCATTTGAAAGGGAAAGTCTCCTTGTTTTTTGCCTTCAAACAGTTGCCTAAATATGAGTTGTGCGTATTCCCACTTGCTAAACGGAAGATAAGTCGGATAACCCGCCGTATGGGTGGCTAGTCGCTTCAATATAGGAAAATATTTTTCGCTATCTAAGCTATCGACATATTTTGACACTCTATCATCTAAAGACATTTTTTGTTCGTGGATATACTTTGCGAGCAGAGAGGCCGTGAACGTTTTAGTTATCGAGCCTATCTCATAGATGTAGTTCTCGTTTTGAACCTCGCCATTTTCACCAAAGACTTTTATCGTTTGCTTGCCGTCGGCATCAAGCGTACCGATGGTCAGTTTTATATGCGTTTTCCCTTTGCAGGCTTTGTTAATCAGCCATAAAGTATTATCACCCATCAATTTCCTCCCTTTTTTGTATCATCCGGCGGCGCGCAAATGATTGAGATATCTCGCGGTCTGCGCCCTTCTGCCGTACTTTTGCCAGAGCGATGCTTTTCAAGCAACTCGCCAAATTCGGTTAGAAAGCCCTCAAATTCTTGATCATCCAGCATCAGTATTGTGCTGATGAAGAACATTGAGTCGCCTTCTTCTATGCGATCGTGGGTGCGAAAGTATTTTTCGAACTTAGCATAGATAGTCATCAGATATCGAAACGCAAGCTGCGGGGCATTTTCTACATTGTTACCCCTAAGCTTTTCAAGCTCCGACATATTCAGCGCAAGCGTGCGCTCGACGCTGCCGCGCACTTTCCGCTCAGATACTACGTCCAAGACACTCGCCTCAATCAAGACATTTATATGTCTGTACAGGGTTGTGCGAGGAATATCACTCAGCAAATCGCACACCTCGCTAGCAGTCATCTGCTCGTGAGTGTCTGAGGCGGAAGGCGTAAATAACTGCAAAATCCGCATGCGTATAGGGTTGAGCAACACTTCGATTATATCTTTTGACATAACACACCCCCCATTGATACCACAAATGATTATAATGCAACGTGTGGGATTTGTCAATATGTAAATTCAAAATATTGAATAAACGTCCGACTGCGGTTATTCTCTCAGCAATACTTGACGAACCGTCCAATGGAACATTTACTACGTTCCCCCACTTTCGCCGCCATCGCCTAAGCAACCACCCAAACAGTGCCAGTGCGAACCTCGTCAGTATCAGTCGCGATTATCATACTGTATTTTCAGACAATAATCTCAAAAAGCAGCGTCTCAGTTTAACATGATAAAAGCTGAGTTGACATATCGCTAAAAATGTGATATAGTACCTTTGTATTCTAAATGTAGCATTGTCTCACATATTTTTGTAAGCCTTTGAATCATTTAATGGTTTACAAAAATATGTGATTTTTTGTGCGATTATGAGTATAAATAATTTTTTGGAGGTACCAGTTATGAATAGCGGTACAGTAAAATGGTTTAATTCCGATAAGGGTTTCGGATTCATCACCAACAATGATGGTAGCGAAGATGTGTTTGTGCATTTCTCCGTCATCCAGAGTGATGGATATAAATCCCTAAATGAAGGCGACAAGGTCACCTTTGACACAGAGCAAGACCCCAAGAACAGCCAAAAGTTACGTGCTGTCAACGTAAAAGTGGTCTAACGAAAGAAATGGAGAGCAATATTATCACACATTTTCAAAAATTCGATCTTACTCCTGAGCTTATGAAAGGGCTTGCAAAAATGAACTTTCATACACCTTCTCCCGTGCAGGAGGCGGCTATCGGGCCAATGCTTGACGGGCAGGATGTATTGGTGCAAGCTCCGACCGGCACAGGAAAAACAGCCGCCTTTGGCATCCCGATGGTGGAGCACGTAGATCCGGCAAGCCACCATATTCAAAAGGTAATCCTTTGCCCCACAAGGGAGCTTGCGGTGCAAGTTGCGTCAGTGCTCAAGCAGTTGGCAGCTTGTAAGTCAGGAGTTCGAATCCTTGCCCTATATGGCGGCGAGCCAATTGGGCGTCAAATAGCAGCATTAAGGCGTCGCCCGCAGGTTATCGTGGCAACACCCGGCCGCTTGATGGATCACATGAATAGGCGTACTACACGACTGGGCCACGTTGATTGTATCATCTTGGACGAAGCGGATCGTATGTTGGATATGGGCTTCAGGGAAGATATCAAGACCATTCTGCAAAGCGTTCCAGATGAGCGGCAAACGGTTTTGTTTTCTGCCACGCTTTCAGATGAAATTAAAAAGATTGCAGCAACACATCAAGTTGATGCACAACAGATCAGCATCCTGCAGGAGACTCTTACCGTGGATAAAGTCGAGCAGTATTACTCGGAGATTCGGGGCAATGCAAAAACCTCTGTCCTTATTCAGCTGCTGGAGGAAAAGCAGTTTGGTCTTTCTTTAGTGTTTGTAGCTACTAAATCTATGGCGG
>Ga0131853_10014287_pt1 | contig 14550 bp, 6 predicted proteins | sample TergutLab28metaG_FD_92764 | JGI IMG/M metagenome (GOLD analysis project Ga0131853, IMG submission 92764) | Labiotermes labralis P1 segment gut microbial communities from Petit-Saut dam, French Guiana - Lab288 P1 (version 2) (version 2) | ecosystem: Host-associated > Arthropoda: Insects >... | reverse complement strand
TGGAGATCCGTCCTAATATTATCCACCCATCTATGCCTAGGTCTCCCCAGTGGTCTCTTTCCCTCCGGTTTCCCCACCAAGACCCTATACACCCCCTCTCCTCACCCATACGCGCCACATGCCAGCCCATCTCATTCTTCTCGATTTTATCACCCGCACAATAATAGAGCAAGGAAGTTTGAGGAATAAAACGGGGGGGGGGGATTTTAATGCGTTCAAAATAAGCAATTGAGCCTTTGTTTTTCTTTCGCGTGGGAAGTTGTGTAGATCAACTAAGTCTTTTGCTTAAGTCAGTTATTTTCTGCAGACTAATGTAGGGGCTGAGGAGGAAGCAGGGATTTGTAGGCCTAAAATTTTTCACGCATTTTATCTGTTATACTGTGTTTGTCAGATTTTCATAAAACTGAACTTCTTCGCAGAGGCTTGTGCAGTTCGCCAATATAAAATTTCACGAATATCTGTCCAGCTATTCTCCATTTATAGGACCTTTTTTTAGGCGCTCCAAAGCAATGGGAACGCGGCTAAAAGGAGCCCAATATTTGCAGGTTAGGTCGTATTAATTCGCAGTTCATTGTAATCTTTTTAGGGCCATGATTCTTTGTACGGAGCTGGAAAGTACATTTACAAAAGGTTCTCCCTATAATCTTGTTACTGCATTGACCCATGAAACAAAGTGACATCACGTAAAACAATAAAAACAGTTGATACGAAGGTTTACGTCCTGTCAACTTAATCAGGAGGCGCTGGAGGAGACTACACGTGTCTCTCCATTAGACAGTTGACACACGAAGCGCGTGCATGGGGCATAATTAGCTGCTTCACAGTGAACAAGCGAACGTCTTCCTGTGTAGTTACAGGTTCTGGTCACAGAGCTTCGCCAAACTTCCGCGCAATTTGTAAGGTGGATTTTCCACTCCACAAGCCCTTTTTGTTGCAGATTTTTAAGCATCTCTTACAGAAACGGAATGTGATATTAATAAAACCAAGTGTTTACATAGCGGTGCCTAATAACCACTGAAATTACAGCGTAACACTTCCGTGAATCATTACAAAGTCAAATTATTTTTTTTTCCCGAGTGTGTGCAGCAGAAAACCATTAAAGTTTCTTCTGCTGTGTAAACGGAGACCAGTGGGCTGCATACTAAAAATTGCATGTCATTAGTATTTCAATTTGTGAGCTTTTCTTACTTCTAGGATAATATTTAAGAACGCGTACTGCTTAGAACTGCGCTCTTCTGGGTCATTACGCAGCCAGTGGTGGAGCACTGCTGGCTGCGTAATGACCCAGAAGAGCGCAGTTCTCATCTACTTCGTGGCGGAAGCCTGAAATCACGCACGTGTGCTGCTTTCCTGGAAAACACACACAAAATTTAGTTTGCGAAGTACACTTAAATGACGCGTCCTCTCCAGAACTGCAAATGACAGTCATATAAAATTCACTGCACAATAATTTTCATTTACTTAACACCAGGTTTGTGGTAAATTTTGAAAAATTTACAGCCGAATTCAGATGTTTATGAACTCAAGTGAAAAGAAACGAAAACCACGTCTAGGATCGTCGCATATAAATTTATATTGTCTTATGTATAATTCAAAATTTTAAAGAGGCAACATATAAACATGATTGGCAAAATGGAGAGCTGAAGTTTATGAAAAAGCGATTATGTATAGGTTATATTGTTTACCGGGGCGCTGATAAGTCCTTACCCCGACCAGGAAAGAAACAAGCTCGGACGCATGTCAGGGACGCGCGCGATTTCAACAACATCGAGACGCGAGCTGTCATCAAGTTTTTTTTTTGCAAGGCAAGGCGCCGTAGGAATTTCTCGCAATTCTGACAGAAACATTAGCTTGTTTCCTTTCTGGTCGGACTAAGGACTTATCAACACCCTGTATAACAAGTGTTTTAGCCGGACGATGACTTTTAGAGGCTCAAATAAGTTCAAATAATATATAATTAGTTGTTTTGACTGTTTATGTACAAAATAATTTATTCCTGTAGTTGACCTACAAATTCATAGATTAATAGAAATTTACGTCTTCGGATATGCGGTTCGGTTTGCATATCAGAGCGGTAAGAACTACCTAATGTTGTAGTTAAAAAATACAGCATTTCACAGCATGAAACTCGGTGCGTTTTTTAATATAAAATTTGAATAAAACAAATGCAATGTATAACCTTAAGCTTGCAGCAAGAACGACCGAAACGTCTGCAAAACAACCCGCGTCTTCGCGGCACCAGAGAGGAGGCACAATTTTAAAGAATATTCGTGGACAATTCTTCCGAAACGCCGAACCCTGGGCTCACAGCCCATTGGTTTATGACGTACAGAGTATCGTCCAAATAGCTGTGACCTAATATCATTTTCAATGGAATTTGTTTGTTTTGTTGTACCTTTCCTGAACATTGTCGTGCAGGACGCCAACACATTAAAGAGCAGTGTGTTCTTTGTCTCTATGCAGACATCAGGTCTCGTGCAAGAGCACATTAATCTAATACCGCGGCTTCTTCTAGAACGTAAGTTTCGAAGATCGGATATGATATTGCCACCGGGCTTGAATTTGTTGCTTGCAGGGCCTATACAGCAATGGTCTTGTCACACAGATGGGAACTAGTAAAGTATAATAAACACACAAGCAAATATATATATATATATATTGCCGTCTAAAACGTAACATATGTATATCAACGCATTGATGAAATATCAATTACATCAGGGCTACATGTTTCGGCTGTAAAACAGCCATCATCAGGCATCTGCATTGGCCTGATGATGGCTGTTTTACGGCCGAAATATGTAACCCTGATGTAATTGATGTTTCATCAATGCGTTCATATACATATGTTGTGTTTTAGACGGTAATATATATATATATATATATATATATATATTTGCTACTACACAACGGGATGGCCCCTATCAAACACACATGCAGCTCGAACGCGCTAGAGTGTGACGTGTGAGCCCACTAGGCGCATTTAGTGCGAAAAGTCAGTACGGTCAAATCGATAATTCGCGAAAGGAAGTAACAGACTATAGCCGATTGTTTGTCAGTCAAAAACAAATACAAATTTCAGTACAGGGTCATACAAAATGTTAGAGTACAGTTTCTTCAGACGACCAGTTTCGGCTTGATATAAGCCATCATCAGGCCTTGTTCTCTTCAAACCCTCCAGTGGACATTCATTACCGCTGTCAGGTACGAGACCCCAACCGTTACAAGTTGCGTAATAAAATACTACAAATAATCTCACAAGACGCCGTAACATTTCGCAGTTATAAAAGTCCACTGGAAGTTTTTAAAAAATAAGTGCCTCGCCGAAAACGGTCGCTTAAAATAATTTGTTGCTTTACGCTTGTGTGTGGCTGTATACTGAATTATATATACAGGTTTAATAATAGCTCCAAAAACTTATATTTATAATAGAGGGTCTCATAAGTCCTTAGCCCGACCTACTTCCCGATGTTGTAGGACGGAATCGTCTGTTCATGTGCCGAATTGCAAGTCTTTTCTTCTTACAGAGGCTAAAAGGAAGTATGTCAGGCGACGCGCACTATTTCAACAACATCGATACGCGAGCTGTCATCAAGTCCCCCCCTCCGCAAGGCAAGGCGCCGAAGGAAATTCACGCCATTCTGACAGAAACATGAGTGGAAAATGCACCATCATATGCCCCCGTCAAAAACTTGGTGGCCCAGTTTAAACGTGGTGATTTTTCCCACCTGTGATGTGCCTCGTCCTGGACGACCCAAAACAGTGACCATCCCGGAGATTATTGATCAAATTCACGAACTAATCTTGGAAGACCACCGGATTTCGGCTAAATCAAGAGCTGAGCAACTGGGCATCTCACGTGAACGGGTTAGGTCCATCATTCATGAAGATTTGGACATGCGGAAGCTCTCCGCGAATTGGGTCCCGAAATGCCTGAACGCGGATCACAAACGTCACCGGTGCCAGTCGTCTGAGCATCTTGTGGAATTTTTTCGGCGCGATCCAAATTATTTCCCGTCGCGATTGTTGACCATGGAGGAAACCTGGTTATATCACTATGACCCGGAGACAAAGCAACAATCAATGGAGTGACGGCATAGCGGCTTATCCCGCCCCAAAATCTTCCGAGTGCAAAAATCAGCTGGAAAATTCTCGCCTCGATTTTTTGGGATGAAGGCGGCATCCTCCTCATTGATTGTCTTCCAAACGGCCAAACTATCAACGCGGAGTATTACTCACGTCTGCTGGTGCAACTGAAGGACATTTTGAAGGAAAAACGCCGCGGGAAGTTCACCAAGGCGGTGTTGTTCTTGCACGACAATGCCCCGGCTCACCGGGCAATTGCAACCCAGAAGAAACTGGCCTACTTGGACTTCCGGTGTCTTGATCATCCAACCTCTTTTCCGGATCTGGCCCCATCGGACTACCGCCTGTTCCCTGGACTGAAAAGCAATTGAAAGATCACCATTTTTCGTCCGATGCGGAGGTCATTCCTGCCGCTTCGACCTGTTTGGACGGACAAACTTCTGATTTTTTTTTGAGTGGCTTGCAAAAGTTAGAGCAACGGACTAAGAAGTGTGTTGAACTTCGTGGGGATTATGTTGAATAAATCCTAAGTTTGGTTGCTGTAGCTTGTTTCCTTCCTGGTCGGGCTAAGGACTTATTAGCACCACCTCCTATTAAGATAAAAATCCAGGTACATTTTTCGGCTAATTGAGTAGCCATCATTCGGTCATAGGCTATACAAGATGGCTAAACGTTAAAATTGACATTTCCAGTCGATATTTTCCCAGTCTGGTTATTTCTATTGTCTAGCAGCTGCAATCGCCGTTACCAGTGGCCGCGTTGTCGAAGGCGTGGGTCTGCGGCCGCTCGCATGCTGGGATTGTGGGTTCGAATCGCACCGGGGGCATGGGTGTCTGTCTGTTGTGAGTGTTGTGTGTTGTCAGGTAGAGGTCTCTGCGACGAGCTGATCACTCGTCCAGAGGAGTCCTACCGACTGTCGTGCATCGTTTTGTGTGATCTAGAAACCTCGTGAATGAGGAGGCCATGGCTCACTGGGGGGCTTTTGCGCCAAAAAGAAAGAAATCAGCAGCCATCTTAAGGCGACTGATCCCATTGTGTCATTACACGATAAACCAAAAAATATGACCGTCCAACTCAAATCGTACATTTACATACAGAATCAAGCCATCACAATCTTACGAATGTTTCTCTAATGTTTTTGATAATGTGTATAAAAAGCAGATGTAAAAGATCTGAGGCCTCAACCTTGAATAATCATGCATATTTGGCGTATATTTATACTTTTCATATATAATATTAAATAATGTACGTTAGCACAACTACTTTATTACATAAGGTAATTACATAGGCTACATGTTTCGACTATTGTTCAGTCATCTTCAGGCCTATTTTGTCAATTGAGTCACAAGATGCTATGCACACGATGTGATACCAACGTGTGCATAGCATCTTGTGACTCAATTGACAAAATAGGCCTGAAGATGACTGAACAATAGTCGAAACAGGTAGCCTATGTAATTACCTTATGTAATAAAGTAGTTGTGCTGACGTACATTATTTAATATTATATTACGTTACATGCACGTCGTGATGCTTCTGTTCAAAAAATATACCTTTTATATTCTAATACCGACTGATGATAACTTTCTAAAAGCAGAAACATGCAACTGATAGTTTTATGACAAAATATAACCTAAGTTTTTAATAAGGGGTGTCCATGGTGTTTGTCCCTATAAAAATTGACGAGGAAAAGGGTAAGATTTGCCAGGAAATATTCTTTCATGATTTTTTTTTTGTGAGTTGACTGGTAAATATATCCGAATTGAACAAGAAAACATCGGGGGGCAAAGTGTCAATATCAGAGGTAGCAAATTTCGATAAACGGGACGGAAGAAGTTATCAGTATTATCAGTCTTGCACCTTGCGACATTCAGGTAGTTTAAATAACTTGGTTCTAAAATAGGCCAATTTTGCAGAGAAAGAGGAGTGAATATATTGCAGGAATAAAAATAAGTAATTACATACAAATGCATTCTGACATGAAATCAAATTTCGTGTTCCCTAGCAGGTCTAATCGTAATTACTTGAGTCTATCTGCTCACTTCATTTCCATCACGCACAGCATGGAGTGAGCTAATTTATGTGTAGTTTGTTATTGCAGACTGTAGGGTGTTCAGCCAGTGTAGGGAAGTAAAGTGATATGTTTAACCAACTTTTAAGCCAGAGATATTTCCTGTGAAGTTCTCCGGCCTGCTATGTCTAAAAAAAATCGACCTCGGCCTCCAGGTAAGAAAAGAAAAAAATCCATCCTTTTCTTTACCGTCAGGACAAACCCCAACTCCATCCTCTTAGCCAGTGTTGTGAAAGTCATTTGGAAGCACCCTATAGCGAACACCCAGTCTAATTGCTGAACAACTTTAAATACTTGTATGTGTTAATATGCAAGCCACCAACCAATTAAAACATTTAAATAAAAAACGCATTTGTTTGTGAAAAAGGTAATTCAGGGAGTCATATAAGGACCACACCTACATTATCCAAATATTATTTCGTGGACCTTAACAGCAGGTAGAAAACACACGTACTTAGCCGGTGTTGACACATGCCATGTTTGTCTTACAAACATTGTGATGGCGGCATAATGGCTCCCTGCGCCCTGGACGTGCCGCTGAATACTCATTAGCGGGGATCGAGACCCGACTGTCCTCCTCAGAACCTCTCAAACATCAAGGTAAAGAATTCCATTACGTCACATGGAAGCGAGAGTTATTTTAGTGCAAGACAATGAGCTGAATGTGTGTGTGTGGCATACAGTTGTCACTGCATGCTGAGTTTGGAGGGGCGCAATACGAAAGAGTGGGCCAGATTTCAGCCTTCCGCCGCGAAGTAGATGAGAACTGCGTTCTTCTGGGATATTACGCAGTGAGAATTTTTTTTAAAATTTTTTTTTTCTCGACAGCCCCCAGTGGGCCAGGGCACCCACATTCACGAGGTTTCTAGTATCACACACAACGACGCACCACAGTCGGTAGGGCTCTTCTGGAAGAGTCATCAGTGCGTCGCAGAGACCTCTACCTGACAACACACAACACTCACAACAGACAAAAGTCCAAGACCCCCGGAGGGATTCGAACCCACAATCTCAGCATGCGAGCGGCCGTAGACCTACGCCTTAGACCGCGCGGCCACCGGGACCGACACTACGCAGTGAGTCGTGGTAATTAATTACCGACGTTTCGGGACGACCACTCAATCACATCTTAAGGGTCAAGAATCCTTTAAAAAAAAGCACACTGCTCGTTGCGTAATAACCTTGAAGAGCGCAGTTCTCAAGAGTAGGCCAGTTGTATACGAAACTGTATAGGTGTACTGCAGTTTTGAAATGGTTCTGAAGGACACATTAAGACTAATATATAAATGTCGTTATAAAGAACGTGTCATTAAAACGTGCAATGAAATAACCGCAGATACAAGCATATGACAAAATGTCGTTAAAACGTAGACATGTGATGAAGCTCTGAACTTCCGTTGAACAAAGAAGAAACTTGATGATTTATTTCTCTGTATGTTAGCCTATTCAGTGTCTGAAACGTTTTCCTAAATTTCCTCAAATATTCAGTTGATCACATACACTCATCCCTCGCTTTTCGCGGGGATTAAATCCAAGTCTCCCAAAACGAAAATTCCGCGAGAATTGGAACGCCCTCCAAACAATGTTTTACTATTTTATAGTGTTTTTATTTTCCTTGTGGAAACATTGTGATGACAGATGTTTCTTCCTCTCTTTCTTTCAACTCCTTGAACATCATGCGGCATTCCTCGAAGACATGTTCGATTTGTCTTATACTTCTTATGATGCTACCACCTGAGGGGTCCGAGTGGCATTTTTATTCTTCGGGCGACTCCTCGAATGTGGAAGCCACGAAGTACAAACCCGCGAAAAATGAGGGACTGCAGTAGAAGGAGGTTCTAACATTATCATGTAGTTCTGAGATGAGCAATGTTTGGAATTTTACCGTCTCCAGTTGTTTTGCCGTCATCCTCCAGTAGTTTTACTGTCATTCTCCAGTAGTTTTATCTTTATTCTCCAGTAGTTTTACCTTCATTCTCCAGTAGTTTTACCGTCATCCTCCAGTAGTTTTACCGTCATTCTCCAGTAGTTTTACCTTCACCCTCCAGTAGTTTTACCGTCATTCTCCAGTAGTTTTACCGTCATTGTCCAGTAGTTTTACCGTCATCCTCCAGTAGTTTTACCGTCATCCTCCAGTAGTTTTACCGTCATTCTCCAGTAGTTTTACCTTCATTCTCCAGTAGTTTTACCGTCATCCTCCAGTAGTTTTACCTTTATTCTCCGGTAGTTTTACTGTCATCCTCCAGTAGTTTTACCATCATTCTCCAGTAGTTTTACCGTCATCCTCCAGTAGTTTTACCGTCATTCTCCAGTAGTTTTACCTTCATTCTCCAGTAGTTTTACCGTCATTCTACAGTAGTTTTACCTTCATTCTCCAGTAGTTTTACCTTCATTCTCCAGTAGTTTTACCGTCATTCTCCAGTAGTTTTACCTTCATTCTCCAGTAGTTTTACCTTCATTCTCCAGTAGTTTTACCGTCATTCTCCAGTAGTTTTACCTTCATTCTCCAGTAGTTTTACCTTCATCCTCCAGTAGTTTTACCGTCATTCTCCAGTAGTTTTACCTTCAATTATCCACTAGTTTTACTTTCAGGTTTTGCCGAAACAGAGGGAATTTTAATTCCTACATTTCAACTTTATCGGTATTCCTGTGTTTATAGACTCAATGATTCGCCACTTAAATCAAGGCACAGGTCTATCAACTTCACACTAAAAAGTAAAGATGTAGGCCACTTAACCTGTTTTAGTCCGATATTATGTTTTGTTTCATTTCAGAATTAACGAATTCAAGTTGACTGTCATTAAAATTGAGTTCGGTCTTAATGTTGCTGCCACCTCAGAAGCTCTACTGGTGGGGCAAATGTGGGGTGGTGTGCAGTTAATGCACATTTTAATGAAAATATTCAAAATTTTTTAAGAAAAATTATAAAAGTTACCCGTTTTCAAGAAACAGCCAGAAGATGACGATAAAGGTAGTCACACTTTCGGCCAAAGAGCAGCATAGGTTACAACATGACGGAAGACCTAGAGTCGGTCACAATTTCTTCACAAAACAGACAGTAGGATACGATGGTGGATTTTGCTCTGTATTTATTAAAAGCAGACAGCAGAACATACTGACAGACTGTTGGCACCCCACCCAGTGGCCGTCTAATCACATCGATGATCTTCTGCTTGCCCAAAGTTCGGAAGCAGGATTTCTTGCAGCAGAATATGAAATTACGTAAATCCGGCGTTTCCGCTGAAGTTCGTAACGATTAATACACTACTAGTGTTAACCTGAGGCTTATAATTGGTATAAGCAAGGAATTTAAATTATGCAAGGTTATTTCACACTTCACTTAGGCAGTTTCATTGAATATCAGCTTTAAATGCAATGAATATCGGGTTTATTACCCATGGGAGGATTAGCCGCCTGCCCTTTATAACGTGACGCAATATTTTTCTCTAATTTAATACTATATTTTAAGAATATGTTAGGTTATTTGTGTCCTAATTATTTTCTTCCCAGATGACAAGAAAACTGCATAGGGTCCTGCCAAAAATCTAATTTTTTTTCTGTGTGTTGTTTGACCCTTGATATTTGTATTGGTTTTAAACCCGGAAATTTAGCTGCAATTTTATTTTAGAAAATTGTATAGAATTTAAGTTTTAATATGAACAAGAATTTAAAATTAATAAAAAATATATTTACAAATAAATAAACTTGCCTGTTTTGAATCACATGCATACAGTCTGGCACTTTGATTACTATTCAACTGTAGAAGCCCGTGACATGAATAAGAATCATGTATCATAGTTACATAGCCTAAATTATCCGTGAGTACAACAATGATTTGTGGTTGCCGAATTAAAATACACCAGATTCGTCCGCAACATCTGTCGTTAATGAGAGGTTCCGAGATCAATTGTTTGTTTTTTTGGGCGCAACAGCCCCCATATGGGCCAGGGTCTCCTCATTCACGAGGTTTCTAGATCACACACAACGACGCACCACAGTCGGTAAGACTCCTCTGAACGAGTGATTAGTTCGTCGCAGAGACCTCTACCTGACAACACACAACATTCACAACAGACAGACATCCAAGCCCCCTGTGGGATTCGAACCCACAATCTCAGCGTGCGAGCGGCCACCGCGAGACCACTGGGACCGGCTGCGAGATCAATTCACAAAGCCTTATTTCCTACAGCACAGGTTGGTGGTGCTGCACATGATCAAGCAGCTGATTTTAGATAGTGTTAATGGATAAAGGGATTGCCTTCAGTACGATATTGCTTCTTTACCTGGTCTTCTGAAGCAGGGTGAATTGATCCAGAATGGGATCGCCGACCCACGAATTTAGAATTACTTTTTCTTGTGCAAAGCCAATAGGAACGACCCATTAGATGTGAGATATTTCGGCAGCTGACGTGCCTCATTAGCAGTTCAATGGGTAAGTAAAGAATGGTTTCTGAAATTCCCCACCAACACTTGAATGTCTCGCCTCGTTTCGATAAAAGTGACAAGTGACAAAAGAATCGATTTCGAATATCGATAATCTTAATATTGCGCCAGCAAACAGAATGCTTTTCTTTGACCTGAGCACTTGGAGCCCAGTTTATTTTATGGGGTTTGCGACATGAAGAACGGCCTTGACTATGTTTATTGCGGTTTTTGTTACTTTCTTCAACCGAATAGTGGAGTAGTGTCTTGACTTAGTGTAGACAAACCCGACAGTTTCCTAATCTTATTTTCTCGCCATTTTCTATGGTCGTAAAATTTTTTTTGACACTTAAGTATGGGTTATCATAAGTTAACGACAGTAGGAATTGATACGAAGTTAGTAAATGATATAATAATAATAGTAAATAACCCCATAGAGCCATGTGTTTATGCAATAGCTAACAGTTTCTCAACTACTCAATAAATTAACCTCATTTTATGGCTCCCACGGTTTTATTGGTACTGTGTTTACAACAAATTTTCTCTATCCCGAGCTAGATAAATCCAGTCCACTTCCCCCTCCTATATCTTGAAGCTCCATTTTAATATCATTCTGCAGTCTATGTCAAGGTTCTCCAAGTGATCCCATTCCTTCATATTTTCACACAAAAATCTCTTCTCTGCAAGATAATAATAGCATTATTAACAACGCAGTGAAACGTGTCTTCAGCGGAACCGGATAGAAGGAAACCTGTCTTTAACAGAAAACTTCCACATTCATGAAGATATCTAATTCGCCTTCAATTATCTGTATTAAAAGAAACCTGCCTGCAAAGGAAAACATCTGATTCCTTACCGTTCTTTTATAGACAGTTTTCACTGTAATTTTTGGAGGAAGTTTATTCAAGTCTATTATCGGCCCACAAGACTCCCACATTTCCTCAAAAAGGTCTAATTACTTCAAACTCCCGACGCGTGGTGAAAGCATTTATTAATGAAATGTGTAGATAGGCCCACTCACTGAATTTTGTTTACGCTAAACGTAAATATTATAATGTGTGTTACACTGCACACCATTATTTCCTAAAGAATTTCTCACCCGAAACATCCCTTCAATAATTTTCAATATTTCGAGGAAACCCCACATGGGAAAATTTGCAGCCCAGTGAAGTTTGCAACAGGGAGAGCAGATCAGTGAAAAAAGGTAGACAAATACGAACAAATATAAACTTAGATAAGCTACACTTATTCAGTGGAACAAAACACAGGTTCATTTTGATTCAAATTACACCTTTACACGTGTGCTACATGTGTCGGCCTGTATTTAGGACATCTTCAGGCACGTCGGGAAAATATAATAAAATCTAAGAGGCTCCTTGTTTACAGTCACTATTGCTATAACGTTAAAACGGAGTAAAAGACACAAAATATAAAATTATATTATAATTTTTAAAACGTAGTATACATGATGGTGGACCGGGTAGCTCAGTTGGTATAGTGACTGACTACGGGCTGGATGGTCCAGGATCGAATCCCAGTGGGGACGAGACTTTCTGAACGTCCAGGCCGGCCCTGGGGCCCACCCAGCCTCCCGTGCAATGGGTACCGTGTCTTTTCCGGGGGTAAAGAGCGGCCGGGGCGTGCTGCTGACCACTCACCCCCTTCTAGTGCCGCGGTCATAGAACAGTACAGCTATACCTCTACCCACCCTCTGGGACATACCGGGCCTGTAACGGGATCACTTTGTACGTTTACCTTTTAATATATATATATGACTTTCATTAAATTAACCCTTACCCTGCTAACGTGGAGAATATGGTGAGCTCCTAATAATGCCAGCAAATGGCAGATGGGATTTAATTCGGCGTTTAAATTGTTAAGGTCCTTGTGTGCTGTTGTGAGAGTTCTTACGACAATTCTTCAATGATTTTTTATTACATTTTGCGCGGTACGGTATTCTTGTGTCAAGTTTTCTCATGCGAATTCTTTTGCAAATTGTGGACCACGATGTAGTGTAAGGAGCGATACTGAGCTATGGTGTGACTGGTCTACTGTATAAGGGTGGCTTATTTGGTAATAAACACAAAAGGGTGGCTTCCATAAAAACAAATTAAGGGGCACCTGGTGGAAGTAAAAAAGGTAAAGTGCACACTTGTACAGACACTGAGGCTCTGTACAGGCCGTACGGCCCATAGGGGGAGTAGAGGTAGAGCTGTACTCTTTCTTGACCGCGGCACTAGAAGGGGTGAAGGGTCAGCGTCACTCCCCGGCTGCTCTTTACCCCCGGGAAAGACCCGGTACCCATTGTAGAGGAGGCTGGGTGGGCCCCAGGGCCGGTCTGGACAGGTACGGAAAATCTCGCTCCCACTAGGATTCGATCCCCGGACCGTCCAGCCCGTAGCCAGGCGCTATATCGACGGAGCTAACCCGGCCCATAAAGGGGGACCTGGTGGAGCACGAAGATTATTCCGGTATTGCCAACTGCCGGGCAAAATTTACCGCGATATTTCGAGTAATATTATGGATTCTCGAGATATTTCAATTTATTTATTTATTTATTTCACGATTTTCGTGGAGCCTCCAAGAATGTTTAGCGGAATCCTGGATTTCCGTTGAACCTCTGTTTGGAAACAAGGCAGTAAAATATGGACATTCCGAAACTTCGGTTTTTACTGTAATCTGAGACGTCTTCATGTTAGTCACCTATATGTAATCGCTACAGGTAACGGGAAAATCATTTTCCATGTACTTCAATCTTTTCTCACAACAACATTAATAATCTTGTAGCTCAACACAGAGTCACAAATGCACATTCGCGTCGCCTCTCTTTGAAAAAATGTATCTATTTTAGACAGTCTTACACAAGTCCTGGAACGTTATGACAACTATTGAGAATAATAAATATTTAATAAATGTTTGCTATACATCAACATATGCACAAATAAGTGGTGTAAATTTACATTAAATTACTCCGACATGTTTCGGTATTAATACACCACCTTCAGGGAGTTTACAGTTGTGTTAGCTAGAGTTATGAATTATTAAAAAAAGGTAAATGTAAAGTGATCCCGTTACATGCCCGGTGTGGCCCAGAGGGTGGGTAGAGGTATAGCTCTACTCTTCCATGACCGCGGCACTAGAAGGGGGTGAGTGGTCAGCAGCACGCTCCGGCCGCAGTTTACCCCCAGGAAAGACCCGGTACCCATTTTACAGAAGGCTGGGTAGGCCCCAGGGCCGGTCTGGACGGGCGGAAAATCTCATCCCCACCGGGATTCGATCCCGGACCGTCCAGCCTGTAGTCAGTCGCTATATATGAATTATTAAAAGGTAAAGCAGTCCCATTACAGGCCTGGAGTGGCCCAGAGGGTTCCAGGAAGTTAAGATTCCCAGATTACGTGACAACGGCACAGGATGGTGGTAAGGTTGTCAGCCTTACGCACCGGCCGCCTTTACCCCCGGGAAATGCTCCTGGTACTCATTTCTGTTAGAGGCTGAGTCGACCCCAGGGCCATAGTGCGATCGGAGAGATTTTATGTCAATGACACCAGCTGGGATCGAACCAGCGATCTTCCGATTTGTAGCGCAGCACCTTAACCACTTTGCTACTGCGGTCCCCACATGAATTATTAAGATGATAAAATATAATATAGTAATGTGTTGTTATGTTAAAATCTTGGTACATATGGCTACATGTGTGAAAATGAAAGTAACTGTGAGTAATATTTCATAATGTCATAAATTCTCTTGTCTCAAAATTAATAACAGTAGAGTTATTAACTGCAAGATATATAGAACTATAATTTTGCTTGTTGTGTTGTATGAGTGTGAAACTTGGTCGTTGACATTGCGGTAGGAAAGGAAGCTGAGGATGTTTGAGAACATGGTGTTGAGGAGAATATTTGGACCTAGGAGGGACGAGGTAACGGGGGAATGGAGGAGATTGCATAACGAGGAGCTAAATGATTTGTACTCCT
>Ga0131853_10014286_pt1 | contig 14551 bp, 12 predicted proteins | sample TergutLab28metaG_FD_92764 | JGI IMG/M metagenome (GOLD analysis project Ga0131853, IMG submission 92764) | Labiotermes labralis P1 segment gut microbial communities from Petit-Saut dam, French Guiana - Lab288 P1 (version 2) (version 2) | ecosystem: Host-associated > Arthropoda: Insects >... | reverse complement strand
TGGGTGTGTGTGTGTGGTTGTGTGTGTGTGTTGGTGTGTATGTGTAGGTGTATAGTGTGTGTGTGGGTGTGTGGGTGTGTGTGGGTGTAAGGGGGTGTGTGGGTGGGGGGGTGTAGTGTGTGTGTGTGTTGTGTGTGTGCGTGTGTGGGTGTGTGTGTGTGGTTGTGTGTGTGTGTTGGTGTGTATGTGTGGGTGTATAGTGTGCGTGTGTGGATGTGTGTGTGTGGGTGTACAGTGTGTGTGTGTGGATGTGTGGGTGTGTGTGGATGTAAGTGGGTGTGTGTATGGGTGTGTAGTATGTGTGTGTGTTGTGTCTGTGCGTGTGTGTGTGTGTGTGGTTGTGTGTGTGTGTGGATGTGTGTGTGGGTGTGTAGTGTATGTGTGTGTGTGTTTGTGTGGGTGTGTAGTGTGTGTGTGTGTGTGTGGGAGTGTATGTGTGTGTGTGTGTGTGTGTGGTTGTGTAGTATGTGTGTGTGTGTGTGGGTGTGGGTGTGTATTGTTTGGGTGTGTGGTGTATGTGGATGTGTGTGTGTGGGTTTGTATGTGTCCGTGTGTGAGTCTGTGTGGGTGTGTGTGTGTGAGTGTGTGTGTTTGTTTGTGTCTGTGTGTGGGTATGTGGGTGTGTGCGTGTGTGTGTGTGGGTGTGTAGTGTGTGTGTGAATCTATGGAGGTACGATCTGATTAAACCGTGACCCGTTTACCATAACCGTAAATTCAGCTTAAATAGGTAATATGGTCTTCATTCTCTCCTTTATATACGGGATGAATAATTTACATATTGCTCCTTTTGTAGAGCTTGTCCACTGCTCCTGCCATTTTGTTATTTCTTTCTCCTTCCCTTCCGTAATTATAGTCTGTCTTGCTATTGTATCGTACACTATTTCTCTGTGTCATCCGTTGCCACCTTCTTGTTCAGACGGTCTGCCATTTCATTTCCTTGTATTCTGACGTGTGCCTTCACTCAGTCAAAAAACACTGTCCATTGTTGTTCCTCCAGCCTCTTTATTTCCTTCCTTAAATTCCCTAAAAGTATGCACTGTTTGCTTCTATTCTGCAGTGTGTCCAGTGTCACTTTGCTGTCTGTGTTAAACACTACTATCTTTTCTGCATCTTCTACTAACTCTAGATTTTGAATTTGTTCCAGTGCCCTTAGGATTGCTACCTGTTCTGCCTGATTATTAGAGCATCTCTCATGTAGTTTGTACTTAGACTGATGAAGAACTATGTCATACTTAATTATGACTGCAGTAGCTCCTACCTTTCCTCCAATTTTGCTGCCGTCCGTGAATATATTTATTACATTATGTGGTATCTCTGTAGGTGCCCTAATAAGAGGTATTTCCGCAGGGTGTGGCCAATATCTCACTTCCAGAGGCTCATCATCCTCGACGTTGTTATTAGTTGCCTTATAATTTCGTACCTTTTCTTCTACAGGAAGCCGGATTGGGCGAACTCCTGTCAGTACACATGATGCTTCATATGGCAGTGCCTTCGATATTTTGATATTCATCATTCTTTGCACTCGCTGATATTTCCTCAAGTTCTTTTGTTTTGTTACGGCTTTCTCCCACACCGGTGCCCCATATGTTAATATTGGTTCTATTGCACCATTGTATATAACCTTCAGTACTCGATGCCTCAAACCCCATTTGAGTTTAACTGATTTTACTAACATGTTTATAATAGGAGTGCACTTCCCTATAATGTAGTCTACATGTCTATCGAAACTAAATCTGCTGTCAAAATAAATTCCTAAGTATTTTATTTCAAATACTTGCTCCAGGCGTTTGTTGTTTAGATAAATATTTAATACTTTATTATCTCCTGATGTTTTCGTTGTCACCAATAAGACGTTAGACTTGTTTTCATTAAAATGTATTTGTTCTCCCTGGTCAATTCTCAATTTTTTCAAGTCCTGGTTGGCATAGTTCTCTGCGTCCAGGGCGCTTTTCCCTCGGGTTAGTACCAGTAGGTCGTCCGCGAAGGCAATTACCCTGGTGCGGTGAGAAAAATTCATATTAAACAGCTAATTGTAAAGTATATTCCAAAACCATGGACCGCTACAAGAATCTTGGGGGCACCCCATAGTCACGGGCTTCTCAATTTTCAACGTATTCCCGCGTAGCGATGCCGTTCTGTCGCTAAAATAACTTCTGGACAGGTTGAAGAGGTTCCTCGGACATTTTAGTTCTTTTAGATTACGCAGAATGCTTGGACACCAGGGCGCGTCAAATGCTCCTTGGACATCCAGGCTAACTACTGACGTACAGTTCTTTTGTTTCAAGTTTTCTTCGATGATCTCCTTGACTGCCAACGCTGCGTCCACAGTTCCTCTCTGAGGTATGAAGCCATACCGATTACTGTTCAAACCAGCACTGGTATGCACATGATGCATAATTCTGTCTATCATTAACCTGTCCAGCACTTTGCCCGCTCTATTAAGCAAACTGATGGGCCGGTATTTTGAAGCGTCTCTATTATCTCCTTTCCCCGGCTTTACAACTGTGACTATGCTAGATTTTTTCCATTGTCTTGGAAAGCTGCCTTCTTTTTAGGCATTTATTGTACAACTCAGGAAGGATGGGAAGTTTCCGAAAACACGCAGCAGTATCTCACTTGTCAGTCCATCCTCCCCAGGAGCCTTTTTAGGATTAAACTTATTTTATCGCAGATGCTATTTCTTCTCGAGAGAAGAGTTTATCGGCTTCAGTGTCTACCGGCTCCTTTACCTGCTCTCTAATCTGCTTGTGAACTGCACTGTCATTTGTCTCATTGTCTTCGGGAACAAAATAGTCTAACATATGCTTTGTTTTGCTTTCTGTGTCCAAAGTGAAGGTCCCGTCAGGCTGTTGGAGAGTTGTTAAGCAGGTTGTACTTCTTGATTTCCAAGAATCGGTTTTATAAATTGCGTTCAAAGGGTTGGACTCCTCAGTTGAGGAGCAGTACTTTTGCCAGGATTTAAATTTTTCGTCCTTTAACTTCGATTGGTATTGTCGTTTCCCCTCATTGTATTGGATTTTTCTCTCAATCCTAAGGTCTTCATTGTTTACAGTTCCTTGATATCGTCGTCGTAAGGCGTTGACTTTTTTTCGTAATATTTTTAATTCGTCGTTCCACCATGGAACTGTTTCCTTGCTTTTAGTTTTCTACACTTGGATATTCGAAAAGCTGTGTTACATGCTGCTGTTACACATGAAAAACAGTCATGTATTAGATCTTCTGTGTTATATTGATTTACGTTTCCTTGTAATTCCTCATCTAGTTTATTTGCGTCCGTCTTGTTAGTAAAGTTAAATGTAAAGATAAAGTTGGTAGCCAGACTAGTATCAAATTTCATGTAGTCCTCCTGGTTAGTGATGTAACGTACTCCCATGTGATTATCTTTCCTTTTCCATTATTTACGCTTGCAATCTTGCAAGTTCACAATGTTGTGGTCTGAGCAGCTTTCTTACAGTCCGCATATTCGGTCAGATACAAAACGCACCAGTTTGTTATTAGTAATTGTTAGGTCAATGCGGCTACTTCCCCTATTAGATTGAAACTTTGGTGTTTCAGTGGCTTCGTTCATGTGATAATGGACAGAGGAACTGTCCGAAATATATAGAGTTTTATTCCAAAAATAAATCCGAGAAATTAGTGCATTTAGTTGGTTTTATTATAAGAATGTCTGAAGATTATAACATTAGACGGCCATACGTAAATAAAATATACGATCAGCAGACAACCACCATTGTGAACCAGTATACAGTACTTGTGATCTGATAATACTGGTAACGATACTACAAAAAGTGGAATGCGTTTGTTTAAACAACTATGAAATGGTGTTAAACGCGGCTTTTTTATATAATATTTTGCCTTTAGGAAGGAAAAGAATCCTTATAATGATTTAGAAAGAGATAGCTTTTTTTTTACTTTGTGGAAGTTACTCTTTGAATTCAAGAAGAACACAGGTGAAAGAAAAAAAGTGTATATGGAAAGCAAGAAAATGTATCAGCCGTAAGATGCGTCGTAAAATGATACCAGTACAGAGGCACATTTCTTCGCTAAATGATATAAACACGGACTGATATACCTACTACAATATCTCAAAGGAATTCCACGTGAAAGTGTATGGCAGTCATTACCATTTACTGCTCACGAAGGTCGATAGACAGTTTGGGGCTTCGTGAACTTCTATTTGCGAACAGGCTCGTAGAATATCGCAGACACAGGGGGAAGCATTTGTACGAAATTCGGGGGGGGGGGGATAAACTTGGCCTGCCAAATAGAACATCAGCTAGTGCTAATAAAATCAGTTAAATCTGCAACAAAAAAACTTGGGTTACAAAAATGAGCTAAGATTTACAAATGCCCATCACTAATTGTGCTAGTTTACTGAGATTTTGTTTCAACTTTTAGAACTTCTGCAGAGTATTTAATGACGTAGAGTTGAAAACCTAATAACGGATTGTAAATTCTGAAGAATTTGGGTGGAAGCGGTCGTTGCCTACTTTTAAGAGAATATTTCGGAATATTCACGGAGAATCTGAGCAGAAACACTAAACCGTCCGCCCGTTTAAGACATATTATATAAAACCGGGCTAGGATAAATCTGGTAGAACGGACAAGATTTGGATAAAAGGGTAATTCGTCAAAAGACAGTAAACAGACACAGGGATATATAGAGAGGGACAAACTGAAAGAGAGAATGGGAGAAAAGGAGTCTTTAGTTGGATAATGAGAGATCAAGAACAAGTCATCATCATCATCATCATCATCATCATCATCTTCCTCCATGGATTAGGTCGTTTGACGTGTTCCGGCATCGAAGCATTGCCATCGTTTCCTGGGGCGTCCACAATCTCTTCTTCCTCGAGGTTTGTAGTTGAGGGCGTGTTTTGGGGGTCTGGTGTTGTCCATTCTTTCAAGGTGGTTGATCCAGGTTTGTTTGTATTTGAGTCTCACGTCTTGTATTTCAGAGATCTCCAGTTCTTTTCTTATGACTTCGCTTCTTATTTTATCATCAAGAATAAGTGAGTAAGAAAATTATTAACATCTGGTTATAAGTAGAGTGAGAGAAGTGCATAGCATGATTCAGACTAGGAATTTGAAAACTGAGAGCTCGGAGAAATAAAGCAGAAACAGGAAAATGTCCTGTATGTGAGGAAGAAGAGATGAATCACATGTACTACCAAAATGCAAAAGGACCAGAAAATTGACAGAATAATTTTTCAACAAAATGTGGCTACAAATGAACGAATAAATAGCGTGCAGAAAATTGGTCAGCAATACTAAGATATTATAAAGAGAAAATTGGGTAAACTGTTATACGAAACAAAATGTAATAGGAAACACTGAGAAAAATTAGAGCAGAATGGAGAAGAATAAATACTGTAAAATATAAAGAGGGAAAGACAGATGGCGGTAATGTGTTAGAAGGAAGATATAATTTAATAAAGTAAGGTGAATACTGAGGGAAAGAGTAAACTTGGAAGACTCAGGCGTAGATGGGAAGATAATATTAAAATGTATCTTCAGAAAGTGGACTGGGAGGGCATGGACTGGATTCATTTGGCTCAAAAGAGGGACATGTGGCGGACACTTGTGAAGGCGGTAATGAGCCTTCGGGTTCCATAAAATACGAAGAATTTCTTGACTAGCTGAAAACTAGTTAGCTTCTCTAGAATGAATCAGCTCCAAGCAGTGAGTGAGTGAGTGAGGTCAGTAAGTAAGTAAGTAAGTAGCTAAGTAAGTAATTAAGCCAGTAAGTAATTAAGTAAGAATGTATGTAAGTAAGTAACTAAGAATGTAAGTAAATCAGTAAGTAATTAAGTAAGAAAATGAGTAAGTCAGTAAGTAAGTAAGTAAAAAGTAAATGAGCAAGCAAGTTGCATACTATGGACTTGTACTGAAAACCACAATGTTAGGTGGCACATCCGGGAGAAATGTAATAAACAGAACTCAACTAATGGATATAGTCTGTATTCTCTGTTCTGACAAGGTCAGTAGGATGGACAGCAGGTGTCCCGACGAAGATTCAAACGGCAAACCCCCCACTACACAATTCAGAAGCAGCAAAATGGAATAAAATTCATAACCAGTCCTGTGAGTTCAGTATTTCATGCTTCCAGCCAAGGTTTGCTACTTTAAAAAGTATTTAGGCTACTTCGGCTGGCTGCCATGTTATTATTCATAAGTAACACGACACATGCATGTTAGGAGTGCATTAAGGTAGGATTAGTTGGGCTGCAAGGCTACATTAATTACTCTTTTACTACCGGGTTACCTTTCACACACACTTCTAACGTGCCATATATTACTTTATATCGAGCAGAAGAATGCAGTGGGGCTCATACGGTGTCACCTTCCTTTTTTGTATTGTATTGTTTCTTTTTTCTTTTTTTGGAACATCCAGAAGTGAAATGAAAAAGTATTACTTAGAGTCAGGGAGCAGAGGAATATCCTACATGAAATAAGTAATGAGAAGGCTAACTGGTTTGGTCACATTTTGTGTAGAAACTGATTTCTAGAACGGGTTATTGAAGGAAAGATAAAAGGGGGGATAGAAGTGACAGGAAGACGAGGAAGAAGACGTAGGAAGCTACTGGATGACTTTAAGGAAAGGAGAGGATACTCTCATTTGAAGGAGGAAGCTCTAGATCGCACTGTGTGGAGAGCTGGCTTTGGAAGAGGCTTTGGACCTGTCGTAAGACAGACTACTAAGTGAATGAATGAATAAATGAATCCAGAAGTTATAAGGGTTCATGATTTCACTGTCGGTGCTGCTGAAACTACAGTCTACTGTGTTATCACAACTTGCAGGATGAGTTTGTTCCGACGTTTCGGAGGAAAGTGCCTCCTTCAATTGAACATAATCCAGTAGCCCTAAAACAGAAGCTGCAGGGTCTTCCAGAAAGTGAGAACCGACTTATCTGACACCAAGGGTACAAGAATCCCGGCAGCCATGTCACCCGGGCGAATACATTTTTATAGTGGCGCCTAATCCTGTGGGATCTCAGTGCCATACATGCTTCGCGTCACACCTCCGGCGCGCACTGAATTTCGAGGTGGCGCCTTGATTACTGAAACATCTGTGTACTTCTGTCTGAAGAAGTTTAATAAAGCAAGGCAACGAGAAACTAGGGTTGTTAATCGCAGTTGTTGGTGTGATAAAATATTCCCCGGAGAGCTTTTGCAATTACTGACACGAAACGAAGCATATACGGTCGGTAAAACGCCCGTCCAGACCGGCCCTGGGGCCCACTCGGCCTCCTGTAAGACGGGTACCGGGTCTTTCCCGGGGGTTAAGTGCGGCCGGGGCGTGCTGCTGGCCACTCACCCCCTTCTAGTGTCGCAGTCATGGAAGAGTAGAGCTATACCTCTACCAACCCTCTGGGCCACACCGGGCCTGTAACGGGATCACTGTACCTTTTTCAATAATTTGGTTTTCCACCCGTCCAGACCGGCCCTGGGGCCCACCCAGCCTCCTGTAAAATGGGTACCGTGTCTTTCCCGGGGGTAAAGAGCGGCCGGGGCGTGCTGTTGACCACTCACCCCCTTCTAGTGCCGCAGTCATGGAAGAGCAGTGCTATACCTCTACCCACCCTCTGGGCCACACCGGGCCTGTAACGGGATCACTTTACCTTTTTACAGTCGATATAAAAGCTGCTGGGTTCGTCCCTTTTGTCGACCATTTCTCAGGTCCAGAAAAGCTGAACATACTGTGATCAATTTTCACACTGGGAAGTTTTACTCCAATCTGTTGTCACCGTCCAGCTTTCGTTAAAAGAGAGCGATAATATGCTGACAGTTTTCACCGCACCAACTGTAGATTTCTACTTTGCAAGTATGACTAGGCATAATCTTTCCGACGAAGAAACGCTCCAATCCAAGTTTGCAGAAAATAAGCAAACATAATGTCTTTATAGCATTTAATATTCATCGAAAATGAGAGGCTCCATAAATTTTAAATGCATTAATGGATTGTCTGACGGACGAGATCTCTGTTTTACGTGCTTCTTTCACTGTTCCATGAACGTAATCCACATACATCACTTAAAACACCACACGAAGATACTAAAACCATCATATTTCGGAGTAATTTTAAAGCTAATTTTCAGATATAAAAAAAAAACTTTTAAATCTCCGAATGCTGAAAAGAGACACAAGTCGTGGTTGAAGAGTAGACGATACGGCAAAAAGAAGAACGAAGCTGCACATTTTCCATTAAGTCCATCGTCTTTACATAACATATATTGTTGGCTAATCTTTAGTTAAACACGCTACATGTTTCGGCCTTACTTGGTCATCATCAGGCTTACAGGAGATTAGTATCAATTAATTTACAAATGTAAGTAAGGCCGAAACATGTAGCTTGTTTAACTAAACATTAACCAACAATATATGTTGTGTAGAGACGGTGGACTTAATGAAAAACTTGGTATACATAGAGAGCGGGATGGAAATAATTCAATTTAGTAGCTGCAGATGCTTTAATTTGTGAAGTAACGAAAGCCGTTACTTTGTTATAAGGTTCATCTTAGTAATCTTAGTAATTAAGCAACTTGATGCACAAAATCGTGTTTTATAATGTTTTATTATATGCCTCTACATGTTTCGAGCACTATGCGCTCATCACCAGCAGGTCGAAATTTTATTATACAGCATCTGGTATCGTCACACACTGTAGGTGGCCGTCCGGTGCACAGGTTGAGAGATGTCTTCATTTTGTGCATCAAGTTGGTTAATTACTAAGATTATACTGAGATGCACGGTCAGCAAAACATCAAAATTTGTTATAAGGCTTCGAGATTCGCCAGCTGGTCCTTCTGAGAGGTGTCATATGCAAACTAAAAGCCCAGAATGGTGAAAAACTCAGTTCATAAATCACAGAGAACACAGTGCCTTTAAGTATGAAGACCAATCAGTACGAAATTAATCGCTCTTTATTTTCGCAATAATCGTGGTAGTACACCCAGTAACGCCTCTTCCAATGTTCAGTTATAACTGGAGTTCCAAACGTTTTTCGAAAATTTACCAACTATTTTACTTCTCTCTTTGGTACACACAGCGACTGCAATCATGGATATCAGTTTTCGTAAGACTATAATATCAGGACTTCTCTCCGGGTTTAAAAACCAACTGTAAGAGGAAGACAGTACTTACTTTTAAACTAATGTTCCTTCACTGTAAAATACAGTAAAAGCCCACTTATCCGGATGCTGGTTATCCGGATTGCCAATTATCCGGATCGGTTTGAACCTTAGGGTAAATTTGTCAAGAATTCTACAAAACTACCTTGCCCTGTAATTACCCGTTACCGGATCAAGTACAGTACAGTGTCATGGCTTCTAGAACTTCAAATCAGGCGCGGTCGAAAGGTTTAGACACAGGTACGTACTGTAAATAGTAACAGCCGAACTTCAGACTGCCAATGTACCCTATTTTCCAAGAAAAATCCAATTATCCGGATTTCTTGCAAATCCGGATGGCTCGCCGTCCCAATTAATCCGGATAAGTGGAGTTCTACTGTACAAGTTGCTCGTCAGGTTCAGTGTTCAGATTACCGAAGTGCTGAACCCAGGACTATAATGACAGTCAACAAGATTCATTTCAGTTCTAAAAGATAACTTCCCTTTCTCACACCAGAGGCATCTCTTCTTCCTATAAACATTCTGAAAGGCAGGGATCTTAGCTTGTCATTCCACTCTCATACTGCCAAATATCCACGTTACATTTATGCTGCATACTTTTAGACGCGCCTAATTTAACTTGTCCGCCTTTCTTTAAAGTGACAGCTAGCAAACACTGTAAAATTGACAAGGAAAGCAAACAGATCCAGAGCGAAAACTACGTCATTACTCGTATATGTGTTCACTGTAATCTTGAAAAAACACATACAGCTCCAGGTTAAAATATTTCTAATTCGGTCAACACCCAGACAACGAGAATTACTTACAATCTATTCCTCGTTATATCAGTAGTGTGATTAAATTATCAGCGTTAAACATGTTTACGTAATATAATTATACAATTTAAACCAACAAAAAAAAAACACTTTGTCTAAATTGATATTTTAAATTTTGATGTCTTTTACACGTTTCGAACCCAACGGAGGAAGGCGGTTGTATTTACAGTTATGGTACGTTATGATTTACATGCTGAAATTACAGTAAAAGACTTGTAGAAGAAGTCTAAGTATAAAATGTTGAACTTCTACATTCAACAAGTTCAACATTTTACACTTTTACTGTAATTTCAGCTTGTAAAACATACCGCACCATACCTACATATACAACCGTCTTCCTGAAGATGAACCCTCGGGTTTGAAACATGTAGAAGACACCAAAAAATTAGGAATTAAAATATCAATTTGGGAAATGTGCATTTCTGAATGAAGACATCATGAAGTGCTTGGATACGTACTGTAATACTAATTTGTACGTCAGCACAGCTGTTTTTATTACACAAGGTAATACGTAGGCTACATTTTTCGACTAATAAATGGTCATCTTCAGGCCAATTCTTTACAGGTAAAGTTACAGGATGCTGTGCACACACACACACACACACACACACACACACACACACACTGGGATCCCAGTGTGTGCACAGCATCCTGTGACTTAACCAGTAAAGAATCGGCCTGAAGATGACTATTTGTCGAAACATGTAGCCTACATTTATCTCAGTAATTAACCAACTTGATGCACAAAATTTGTTTCACAATAAGTTTTATTTCATGCCTCTACATGTTTCGAGCACATGTGCTCATCATCTGGAGGTCAATGTCTCGTGCACGGGACGGCCACCTATAGGTGCGATGATATCAGAGGCTGTGCAATACAATTTTGACCTCCTGATGATGAGCACATGTGCTCGAAACATGTAGAGGCATGAAATGAAACTTACTGTGCAACAAATTTTGTACATCAAGTTGGTTAAATACTGAGATAAATATACTGAGATGCACGGTCAGCAAAACGTCAAAAAATGTAGCCTACATATTACCTTGTGTAATAAATACAGTTGTGCCGACGTACAAATTAGTATTACAATGTGAATTTTGTTGGTTTGTATTGTATTATGTGCTTAGGTAATCACGGGTTAACATCTACAATAAATAAGTATCCAGGCCAGTGATGTGCGGAAAGAAGGTGGACTTGGGATCTAGCCTGGCCTCGTAGGAGATCTGAAGTGCAGAGAGAGGTCATGTTGCCAGACAACATGCCAGAGTATGGACAGACTTGCTAATCGGAACCTCAGTGCCTGCACCGTACAGAGTGGACCACGATATGGTAATTTCAGAACGCTGACTTGCTGTAATCCATCTTGTAGTGATTTTCGATATTCAGAGAGTAACAAGACCGTCCATGTCCTCATGTGCATAGTTTCATGTATTCCCCGAGGATGTAATCTTGTGAACATGGTGTGGTCGCTCGAATCTTTACAAACTAAACGACTAAGCAGGAGGGCAAAGGGGGTGGGGTGGGAGGTGGGGTTTGTCGGAAGTAGTCGCTATGGATGTTTTCAATGAGTACGTTACCGAGTTTGTGCGAGTGCTTACTAGAAGAACAGAGTTAATAAGGAGATGGTGGGATGGACGAGTGGGTATAATAGGGAATGGAAGAAAGCAAATAAAGAGACAGAAGGAGTAAGGAAACTTGACAAAATAAAAATACGAAAGGACAACAGAGTAAAAGAAAAACAAGGAAGGAATTTAGGGAGTTGGAAAGTACATATACGGCTAAACAAGACAACAAATGAATAAACAGAGAAGAAAAGGAAAATATACGGTAATAAACTTAGAAGAAACAATTAAAAAATAGGAAATAAAGATTTGAGGTAAACGAAAAGGAAATAAACGATCAAAGTAAGAATAAGGAAGGAAATATTTAGAAAATGAGTAAAGAAAGAATAAATTAGCAAACGCAATTAAAACGTCGGCATGATGAGACACGATTCAACAATGATACAGTACGTTTCAAAAGTTCGAAACCCAAGTCTCCTCGCGAAACAGTAAGAGTTTATTTTCCGTTTGCGTGGATTAAAACTTTTCGTTAAATTCAACTTTCCGGAAACACGTACAGTACAGTACAGTGCAGTGCAGTACATATTGCGAACTGCCAGTCTCTCTCTCTCTCTCTCTGCCTTATCTTCTTTTCTCGAAACACGAAATTACTCTTTAACATTTTAAGACTCTGATGTCAGGAAACAAAAAAGTGCAGTACCCACTTCACATACAGTAGAGTACATACGTGTTATCGTACCTTCATAATCCTAAACTCACTTTTTGAAATGGAACATTCACACACACTGTGCGTATCAAAAGGTTGTACTTGAAATTCTTGGGAAAAATTTCAAGTGCGATTCTTTAAATCAAAACAAAAAAGGATATATATATATATATATATATATATATATAAACATATTAGACGCACTCTGTGCATTCTCCTAATGTGTGTGTGTATATATATATATATATATATATATATATATATATATATATAAACATTTTAGACACACTCTTTGCATGAGACCCGGTACCCATTGTACAGGAGGCTGGGTGGGCCCCAGGGCCGGTCTGGACGGGCGGAAAATCTCTTTCCCACTGGGATTCGATCCCGGACCGTCCATCCCGTAGCTCAGTCGCTATACCGACTGAGCTACCCGGCTCACTAACATATCGTGTACAGGAACAAAACTGACTGAATGCTGTTCAGTCGGCACAGTATCTAGACTACAGGCAGGAACATATCTGCCCCAGAGACATCCAAACTTGCTCTTGGGTTCCCTTAGACTCCTACATAATGGGTACCAGGGTTCTATTCCGGGGATAAAGCAGTCGGAGAGTGATGCTGACCATCCACCTCCAACTTGCGCAGACAATAATAAACGGAGCTACGAACAATGTGCCTGTATGTATACATGGCTTGTGCAGGTACAAACTTAACATTGCATAAACTTCAACAGCGACATCCTGCAGTATTGGGTGCACCAGTACATGCGCTGTGCGTTAAGTGTGTAAGCATCTACAAAACCATGACTTCGATCAGTTACATTGCAATCTTCAATAAATATTTGAACACTGGGAAATTTTTAACGCAGAATTTTATGTTTTACTGACCGTGCATCTTATTACAGTCTATGTAAATAACCAACTTGACGCACAATTCTTTTTCTTATATTTGTTTATTCCAATTCTCTACATGTTTCGAGAAACCAAGTGCTCATCATCAGGAAAGTCGACTGTATCAATACGATCTCTGGTATATGTCACTGTATGCAGGTGACCGTGTGGTATGCAAGTTTAGATGGGACTAAACCTGCATACCACACGGTCACCTGCATACAGTGACATATACTAGAGGTCGTAATGATACAGTTGACTCTCCTGATGATGAGCATCTGGTTGCCTGAAACATGTAGAGAATTGGAACAAACAAATATAAGAAACAGAATTGTGCGTCAAGTCGGTTATTTACAAAGATTAATTTTTAACGCATCAAGAACAATCGATATTTGTCCACTGTGCCCACATCATGATTAACCCACGGTAGGAGCAAACATGTGTTTTAATTACACCAAAATATATTTGTACTTTTGGTTATACAAATAATGTAAAGGTAAAGCAGTCCCGTTACAGTCCTGGAGTGGCCCAGAGGGTTGCAAGCAGTTAAGGTTCCCAGAATTCAAGGCAATGGCACAGGATAGTGGTAAGGTTGTCAGCCTTACGCACCGGCCGCCTTTACTCCCAGGAAATGTTCCAGGTACTCATTTCTGTTAGAGGCTGAGTCGACCCCAGGGCCATAGTGCGATCGGAAGGATTTTATGTCAATGAAAAATTCCAATGACACCAGCTGGGATTGAACCAGCGACCTTCAGATTTGTAGCACAGCACATTAACCACTGTGCTACCGCGGTCTCCATACAAATAATGTGTATAAGTTAAATCAGAATTATTTTTTCGGCATGAGAATAAGACCAATAATTTTTTATTTCGTCCACTGTGATAAGCGTCAGTAATAAGTAACATTAACGCAAAGGAAATCTGTCCCCATGCACAAGAAACAAGTGCGAATGTGGGAGAAAATATATGGGTCCAGTTATTCTAAATATTTGCAGAAGATAGAGGTGGGGTGTCAGCTTCAGCCCCAGCCAGGCAAGAAAACATTTTCCCCTGAAACGTAGATTGGGCGGAACCCAGAATCTGACTGGACGTTCCGGAGAAGAGAAAAATCCCCTTTCGGAAATCGAACACGGGACAGTCCGACATGTGGCCTGGTCAGTATAACAACTACACTAGCCCTGTTCCAAATTATGCAAAATATAAAAAAGTGTGTTTGTCAAGTTCGTGATTATTGAATTTTTCTAATTTTCATGTTCGCACCGTTCATCAATGATAATTAAACACTTTAATATCCAACTAATGCACAATATATAATATGTAGATACAATTAAAATTATAAAATATGTAAAAGTGCTCCAACGTGTTTCGGATCACAGAGGATCCATCATCAGGGAGCCTTGTACAGTGCTTGCCTAAAAATTACAAGAATGATTCTATCGTGTC
>Ga0131853_10014284_pt1 | contig 14552 bp, 13 predicted proteins | sample TergutLab28metaG_FD_92764 | JGI IMG/M metagenome (GOLD analysis project Ga0131853, IMG submission 92764) | Labiotermes labralis P1 segment gut microbial communities from Petit-Saut dam, French Guiana - Lab288 P1 (version 2) (version 2) | ecosystem: Host-associated > Arthropoda: Insects >... | reverse complement strand
AGATCACGAAAAACTTGGTGAAAATTGCTGGTGTCCAGACAGGAACCTCTCGAATAACAAATGCAAGTGCCAGTTACTTGTTGTCAGTGTTCCTGTCTACCAGACTGAGCAGGCTGCTGCAGCATTAACACTCACTTACTGGTACCTGTGACTCACATACTTCATGCCAAATATCTTAAACACTCCCTTCTAAATCCTTACTCACTCACCTTCATAAGAATCAGGGGTCCACTATGGCAGCTCAGTAACTAATATAACTAATGCATAAGCACTTTTTTTTTATACTTTATTAATAAATATCTAATGCATGGTACATTGACAAGAAGCATATGTGTATATTTGGTCTACCGTTTTGGAGTTTGTTTTATTCCTGGTGTGCACGTGCTGGTTATTGGAAGGAGACCAGTCTCCTCCCTACAACCAGAACAAACTGCAAAACAACAAGACTGAATATACCAGTATACTTCACGTCAACATACCAACAAATACATCCCATGCCATCACACACCACGCTAAAATAGATGCCAATATTTAAAACGACCACAAACAACATTACCAAAAATTTTTACATAAGAATGATTTAATGTTCAAATGTTTTTAAAGTTTAAATTTTATAAATCATATCAATATGCATTGTGTAGCAATAAGACTGAGATCTCAATCTGACCCTAAATGAATTTTCAATTGTGATCTTGAATTTTATGTTGTCCAAATGGTCTGAAGATGACCACATAATTGGTTGAAATATGTAGCCACACATTTATGTAATGTATTATATGACAACTCTCAAGCAGATTTGCAGCTCTGGAGAACTTACATGACAGCAAAGACATAAACAGGACTTGGGAAAACATTAAAGAGAATGCCAAAATCTAAGTTACAGAGAGACTATGTCCATAGCAACAGACCATAAACCATGGTTTGATGAAAAATGTCCACAATTTTCAGTTCAAACGAAGCATTTTAAATGGCAATGGATATAGGACCCAAATCAAAGCAATGCAGATAATCTGAAGAATGTATGGTGTGAGGCTAGTGCACATTGCAGGGGGGGGGGAGGGGCTATATGGGAGTGGCTGATCAATGCCATGCCCTGGCCACTTTACCCCTGGGGAAAGAAACTGGTATCGTTTGTACACGAGGCCAGGTTGGCACCAGGGCGAGTCTGGACAGGTGCAGAAAATCTTTCCTCCAATGGGATTCAATCCCTGAACCGTGCAGCCATAGCAACGGGCCAGACCAGCCCACCAAACACAGTAAGAAAGAGAATATTTGGAGAAATGTATAGAGATAAAAACAAATTTATGAAGGGTCACCAGCCTAGAATTAATATAGTAAAGTTTGAGAGGGGTGACCTGCTCGCAAACTCTCACAATATTTCAAAAGGTGGCAGAATCACTTCTCTCAGTTACTGAATGTGCATTGGATTAATGATGTTAGGTAGTCTGAAATACACACAGTATAGCCTCTAGAGCTTGAACCCAGTGCCCGTAAGGTCAAGATTGCTACTGGAATGCTGAAATTATACAAATTACCAAGTACTGATGAAATTCTAGCAAAACTGATAACAGCAGGAGGTAGAACAATTCATTGTGATATCAATAAACTTACTAATGCTGCTTAGAATGAGAAAGAATTGCTCAGCAGTGGAAAAAGTCAATCACTGTACACAATTATAAAAAGAATGATAAGCACAGAAGCTTTATTTATTCAATTGTAAGCAGACTGGCCTAGAAGTTAATGCTTAGAAAACTAAGAACATATTCATGTCTCACGAACAGCATGCACAATAATATCATAACAAGAAGCTAGGCAGCAAGTCTCTTAATAGCAAGGAAAATTTCTGTAGTTTGGGAACAACACTAGCATATCAAACTTGCATTCATGAAGAAATTATTAGCATACTTAACAGAGGGAATGCCTGCTATCATTTTTTGCAGAATCCTTTGCACTGCAGTCTCCTACCAAAATATATAAAGGGTAAGATATACAGAACTTTAATTTTGCTTGTTGTTTACTATGGGTGTGAAACTTGGTCTCTCACATTCATGGAGGAACATAGGTTGAGGGCACTGAGGACAATATTTGGGCCTGATGATGGACAAGGTAACAAAAGAGTGGAGAAGACTGTATAATGAGGGTCTTTATGATCTGTACTCATCACCAAATATTATTTGGGTGATCACATCAAGAAGATTGAGATGGAGTGTGCCTGTTGCATACATGGGGGACGGGAGAGATGCAACACGGTTTTGGTGTGAAAACCTGAGGGACAAAGACTATGTGAAGACCTACGCATATATGGACGATATTAAAATGGGTCTTCAAGTGGAATAGGGGGCATGGACTGGATTGATCTGACTCATGATAGGGACAGGTGGCATGCTCTTGTGAATGTGGTAATGAACATGCAGGCTCCATAAAATTAGGAGGATATCTTCATCAGCTGAAGACCTACTATCTTCTCAAGAAGGACTCTGCTCCAAGATTTGCTGGTTGGTTAGTTTGAATCAGTATTTACGACATGGTTCAAAAAGCATGGCTGCTTGATCTTCCACTTGTGATTGTGAAAAAAGATCTTGTATTGTGCTCAAGAATGTGTTATAATCATTGAAAAAGGTATGATTTGAAATTACTGTTTGTTGCTGGAAGTGAGGAACTCAATGCATAATTTATATAGAATAATAGCATAATTTATATAGAATAATACTCCAGTTAGGGGAAAGTCCATTTCAATACAGAATTACAAAATAATATAATTTCCAGGCTTACCCTTCTAAGACTTTTTCCTACTTAACAAAAAAAAATTTGCTGAATTATTCCAGAAATGAATAAGGGGGTTTCAAAATAAAGTGTCACTGTACGAGGGGGTGCTAATAAGTCCTTAGCCCGACCTACTTCCCGATGTCGTAGGACAGAATTGATAGTGTCGCTGGAAAGAGGGGTGTGTTCATGTGCTGAATAGCAAATCTTTTCTTGTTACAGAAGCTGAAAGGAAGCATGTCAGGCATTGCGCGTGATTTCAACAACATGGAGACACAAGTTGTCATCAAGTTTTTTTTTTTTCTGCAAGGCATGGTGCTGAAGGAAATTCACGCCATTCTGATAGAAACATTAGGGGAACATGCACCATCGTATGCCACTGTCCAAAACTGGGTGGCTCAGTTTAAACATGGTGATTTTTCCACCTGTGTTGCGCCTCGTCCTGGACAACCAAAACAGTGACCACCCCAGAGATTATTGATCAAATTCATGAGCTAATCCTGGAAGACAACCGGATTTTGGCTAAATCAATAGCTGAGCAACTGGGCATCTCACGTGAGTGGGTTGGGTCCATCAGTCATGAAGATTTTGACATGTGGCAGCTCGCTGCCAAGTGGGTCCTGATATGCCTGAACATGGATCAAAAACGTCAATGGTGCCAGTTGTCAGAGAAAATTTTGGAATTTTTTTGGTGCGATCCAAATGATTTCCTATCGCGATTGGTGACCATGGACAAAACCTGGTTATATCACTATGACCCGGAGACAAAGCAACAATCAATGGAGTGGCAGCATGGTGGCTTACCCCGCCCCAAAACATTCTGAATGCAAAAATCCGCTGGAACAGTTCTCGCCTTGATTTTTTGGAATCAAGACAGCTTCTTCCTCATTGATTATCTTCCAAAGGGCCAAACTACCAATGTCGAGTATTACTCACCTCTGCTGGTGCAACTGAAAGACATTTTGAAGGAAAAACGCCTTGGAAAGGTCACCAAGGGGGTCTTGTTCTTGCATGACAATGCCCCGGCTCACCAGGCACTTGCAACCCAGAAGAAACTGGCCTACCTGGGTTTCCAGTGTCCTGATCACCCACCCTATTCTCTGGATCTGGCCCCATCAGACTACCACCTGTTTCCTGGACTGAAAAACCAATTGAAAGGTCGCCATTTTTCATCCGATGTGGAGGTCACTGCTGCCGTGGAGACCTGGTTGGACAGACAAACTTCCGAATTTTTTTTGAGTGGCTTGCAAAAGTTAGAGCAATGGGCTAAGAAGTGTATTGAGCTTCGTGGGGAGTGTGTTGAATAAATCCTGAGTTTGGTCGCTGTAGCTTTTTTCCTTCCTGGTCGGGCTAAGGCACCCCCTTGTACGTACCATCTGATCTAACATTTCAAAACTCTGCATTCTGCTCATACAATGTATATATGTGTTTATGGTGCATACAACAAATAGTAGTATTTCTATAAGCAGCATTAACTGCTTGGTCTTTATGATGTGGATACAGTGTGCTTACAACAAGGTAAAAAAAAAAAAAATTAAATACTGTTTATGAACCGCCGCTATGTTACTTTACCTCTGGCCACAGATGGTGCTGAGATGCCTTTGAAAGGACCTTACAGGGAGCAGACAACATCTGCTGATGTTGTTTTGTTTTCAACCTGTCATGCAGCTCGAGCTCCTCATCCATCTTGTCAAGGCCAGTCTCCACTGCATCATAGAACTCCTCATCATTCAAAGCGCTGTGTGGCCCCTCCTGCAAATCACAGTATATTTTATCAAGACAAACAGTTCTGACTGGAACTAATACAGCTTACTCTTCCATCACAAAGGTATCTATTAATATTATTACCGTTGCCTTATTTATTTATGAACAACTTCCCGCTTGAGTATGAATTCTGTCTACATTACATTTGTCAAACATAATCCTTGGAGCTTGCCAAGTCACCATAGCTGACCTGGACTGGTCTGCTTGCAGGGAACACATGTCCATGAAAGGAGAAAACAACATCTGCTTCTAAAATGTAAAAGACAACCCACCTCATAGTCTGGACTGCCATGCAATGCTAGCCTGTGTGCTGCTGCTTCCTGGCGTGCTGTCTGGTACAACTCTTCCACCTTACGCCGTCGCTCAACCTCCCGTTCAAGCCGTCGTCGCCATGTGTCCTCCCGTTGACCTAGCAGTTCTAGACAGTGCTGTAGAGTGTCCAGTACCCCTGCTGTAGTAGCTTTGAATGTCATTGCCTCTCCCTTGAAGTCAATCGCATGTGCTCCATGGTTTACTGCTATGCCTGACCCTATACTGGTCACTGAACTCGTGTTCTCACGGCAAGGTGGTGGCACTGAAGGCATTTGAGATAACAGTATCATGATAAGTCCATTCACATATTAATTTGATATACACAACTGCACTATAAACATCTGCTTATATTATTGTATTGCAAGCCTGAAACTACAGCATGTATTAAATCCTTTCAGAGCTAAGCTTTTGTAATTTGGAATGAAGAGTCATATGTCAGTCACCCAACCTAATATTTCGTGTGTAAATATTTCATGTCTATAACACCGAAAGGGTTGGTATGTCCCAGAAGACGATATAAAAGTGGGTCTTTTGGCAGCTGTGATGAACATTCAAGGCTGTAACAACAGAATGGTTCTTGGGAGAGGGGGATGACAATGATTATGATGAAGGCAATGATGATAACCAGGGATTCATCCAGTCAGACTGAAAGGTGAGATTTCACATCTCCTGGTTAATTAGGATGTGAAGCAAGTCAGTGTATAAACAAACATGATATGCTAGTTACATAGAGAGTAACCCATTCAAAAAACACCATAACAGAAAATAAGGCACTGTATGTCTATGGTAGCACTGGATTAATAGCACCACTTTTGTGGTGGTGGGCAGGGCAAAACTTCCACGTGATATAACTGGTGGCATTATGAGATCTTTGCTGCCATTTGCAGCATTACTCCGAAGCTATGAAAGTGGTAAGGACAAAATACTGCTTGAAGCAAAGAGCATTTTTGAGTGAAAAATTTTTGCACTGAAGCTCATGTTTTAAGATGGTGTAAAAACAGTAATTCCTAAACATTTTGTATGTTAACATTAAGGTTCTGGCAGACATGCTGTCCTGAGTTGCAATTTTTTGTTAACTGTTAGAGGTTAAATAGTACTCATGCACTCCTGAGGGCCATATCCACAATCTACAGACTACCAGTGATACCAACCACTGTTATATACCACTAATCAAAGTTGGGTGAATTCACTTATTTTGGAAAATGTTGATGTTTCATATTATAAAATATATTTTAAAATTATTGTGTGAGTATTTTTAAGAATCTGATCACTTAAAAATTCTCTCTTCTTTATTTCAAGACAGGTAAATACAAACAAAAAACAGGGCAGTCATAAAGGACTAACGAAGGAAGCTCCAAATGCCTGTCAAGATGACAGAAACATCAGGTGCATGGTAGACGCAGTTACTGCACCACAGACATGCTTGTTTCCTAGAAAAATTGATGAGGGTAATGCCTCAAAGTCAACAGGCTGTCAAATGGTAATTATTTCTGGTGAAGACTATGACTTGGCAGCAAGAACTGTTCACCAACTTCACAAAAAATGAGTTCATTCCTGTTGAACTTGTTCTTTTACAGTCTACTTCCCACACTAACACAACATGTTGGCTGGGTGAATGTTGCAGCCATACCAGGCAGCAAAGTCCAAAGGGCAGGAAACTGAATATTTTAAAGCAAAGAATTTACTTTTCTGCCCTCAGCAACATTTAAATCATTAAGCCAAATAAAAGAAAATTCAATAAATTATTTTTTTTTTTAAATATCACAATTTTTGTTAGAGCGAGCAACATGATTACTTGCCTTAGGTGCCAAAAAATATAGCTACTCCACTGACTCCAGAACACATATACATCAAAGCATTGTATGTAACTGTTGATGTTCACTTCTGTTGTGTAGTTTGAAATTTGTCTTTTAGAAAAAATATAAGGTATTTATTTCTATTGAAAAAGAAAAGGGCTGAAACTGGGGACCTAACAATTTATACACTGTATACAGGAAGGGGTTACTTTGGTATTAACTGCCCTGTATGACTTTTCTAGATTACTTGTAGGTGATTAGGTACTAATCAGCTGTTTGCTGAACCAGTCAGATGGAAACCTTTCAGGATAAAATCTACAACTGGCCCTGCACATACTGTACAAACATGTTACAGACTGCCAGTATCACAGCTCATCTGAAACATGTGGATACATCCCAGTGGCATTTCTTGAAAATGTCTCACAATGGGCTTCACCATCAGCTGGTTTTTCTGCTGTCTCACCTTTATCTCCATGTTTGACTCCACTGGTTACAATGCCATTTGATTCATCTTGGAAAACTGCAAACATATTACCAAAATAATAATGAATTTGAAGCAGATATCATACTGAAAATACTGTATTTACCATCAATATCTCACTTTTGAAGCTAAGAATTATTCAGCATAATAAATTTCCTCCATTCTCAAGGGTCAAGTGAACCAAAAAAACCCATTTTTGGCATAATGGACCATGCAAAAGCAATATAATCCTTCGAAACACCAGGAAACACTCACCCAACAATGCAGCATCACATCTACAAGAACTGAATCCTCAATTACACCACAGCAAAAAACTTCAAAACTTGTTTAGTAAATATAGTGTTAGAGAAAGGTCATATCTGTAATAGTATTTATGCTTTGAGAAACAGATCTGTGCATTTTCTCCAGTTACAAATAAAATGATTCAGCTTCTTCTCCTGTTTCAATATATTAAAAACATCAAAATATTCTCTCTTCAAGTTTTAAAAAAGAAATCTATCCTAGCTAGCCTTCAATTTTTATCCACTGCACCATAGAAGTGATTTCCATTTTGTACTCAATGATGGTACAAGCTTAACAGAGGATCTCAACAACAGTGGAGGCCTGTTATCTACAAAATATTGCTAATGACATTAAAGCTTGTAGAAAATGCTTCTCTCTCTGATGAAACTGCAAGTCACTGATGTTGTGACAGTGGGATCATTATGATAAATTTGGTGCAAAGTTGAAATACCTGACAATTCCCACAAACGAATTTTGTTGTAGGGCAGATGACATAAGGTATAAGAATGGGAATTCCTATGATTTGAAAAAGAGAAGGCATATATTCACTTTGTTAGCCACAATAACGAATCCACAACACATGACTGCAAACCCACTCACTTGCATTGTGCCTGAAAGATGAGGCTGCTTCAGCACAAGAATCAAAATAACCCTGCAGTGTTTCAATCTGATGACACAAGATGTCTCTAAATGTTTCCATCTCAGCCAGCTTCTCCTTTAGACCTGAACAGCAAATAAAAACATGGATGGTTATACACTTCTAAACAGTAAGTTAAATAAGCCATGAAATGCCACACGTGCTTGAACGCACCTCTACCTTTCTTGAAACTTGATGTGGAAGTGGTAGACAAAGTATTGGATGTAAGTGACACAGCACTACCATGACGTTTCAGGTTGTTTTCACTACCATAGCCCGACTCAGTCTGCAACATGACGAAAAGGCACAAATCATCATCAAACATCTATCATACCTATTGCAACATAAGACATCACTTCTATAAAGAATAAGATTCACTTCACCTTATATGCATCCAGTGCATCAACCCATCGCTGCTTTTCCTCAGGGGACTCGGCTCTCAGGTACCACACACAGTCATTAACAGACACATCAAATCTACATTCATCAAAATCATGGGGCTGAAAGAGAAGATAACACATTTACTAACATTATTTGTATACCACTTGTCCTATAACTCAACCAACTGTCAAGTACCTTTATAGTGGCTTTAAATAAACTAATTGCTCCTCTACAGCCGAAGCCAGTATCTTGCTCTGATTTGTAATATGAAAGAGTTCCGTCTTTCAGCACGATGAATCGACTCTGCCAACCATGAATATAATTTGTCCATTTACTCAGAACTCCTTGCATCTCTGTAACTTGGTATCCATTTTCTGAATCGTCGTCCTCATCGCTGAGGATGAGACCATACTCATCCATTATTTTTCCTGACACATCCACTGTCATTCGCAGTATGATTTATAATAACGGAAATCTTGTAATTGTCACAATATGACAACCTTCAACAAAACGCCATATTTGCTGTATTTCACATGATTACGTTGCAATTCTGGTTTCTTGTGTTCAAGTATGGTTAGGCTCGGTTACACGCTGTTAAGTATGTGTAGTTGTATTATGTGACACCATTCCAAAGAAGCAGCAGTGTCGTATCGCGCACTTTTTTGATTAGGGCTGGCGAACATTGTTGAGGACCCGGGCCCGAATTGTCTATAAATGTCGAAGAAATTAGTCCGCGTGCCCATGGAAATTTTGAAGAGCAAAAGAAGGTCTTGAGAGTCTTCCACATATTATTATTATTATTAATAACTGCATTATTGTTATCAATAATAAATATTAAAATTATATACGTTATCGTCGAGGAACGCGATAAGGAACAAAATATGGGGTAACTGGGGCTGCGACTATTCCCTGATTGAAAAGAAAATTGTAAAACGTTTTGCCCAATGTCACGTGTTCGTCCAGTCACAGCCAGGCCGGCGCCCCAATAATAAATCTGCAGCAAGCACTACGCACCCCTCCCGATTCGTGTAAAAATGTTTCACTCGCATTATTATTTGGTAGTAACAGTACTTCATGTACATCCCCTAAGCAGTCAAATATGTGTATACATACACAATCTTCACAATACAGAGACGATGGTCGAGCAAAATAAAAAATGGGTTAGGAATGAATGCCGCGTGCCAAGGAAGTTTTCGGCGTGCCGTAGGTTTATCAGCCGTGCACTTGATATATTGACGAACATGCAATACATATAATATAACTTCATGTATTGATGCAGGCATTATCAACACCATCAAACTAATTGATCGCTTTTGGAACGTGGCTCTGGTTGGTCATACGATGACATCACAATACCGAGGTTTTGACAGTGGTAGTAACCAGTGGAACAATAACAGAAGTTCTAAACGTGCCCAAACAAAAGCACGTCGCAGATGTTGGTAGTGTGTGGAAGGCAAAATCGTGAGTTGTTTGTGAATTTTGCTTGCTGTGGAAAGAGCCTGGGTATTTCGTAAGAAGTATAGTTGGCAGTGAGAGTGTTTTTTTTTTTCGTAAGTGGTATTGGGTGTTTTTCATCTGTACTTGGGAACCGCTTCGAACAGGGAGTAGTAATGTGATCAATATTCGGCCCTGTTAAAACCGTCGTTATCACGTTTGCACTCAAACATGATGTGCGCTGTAAGGTTTTGATGAACAAGATAAACCGTACTGTTGAATGTTTTCTTTTGTCATATACTTGTATTCATAAGGTGTCATATGTTACTGTTTATTTTCAGGATATCATTGGCTAAAACATGCAAGGAGAAAAAAGTGAATCATCCATAGGACCTTCACCAGTAAATGGAAGCTGCCAAGCAGTTGATGGCATTAGTATAACAAGTCAGTCTACAAGATTTAAGGACAAGAAGAGCATTGCATTACGAAAAATACTGCAGAGTGATCCAAAAGCCGCAGATTTGAAGTGGAGTTTGTTTGTTGCTGCTTGTCAAAGTTACAGATATGACTCATGTTTGAAGCCCTTTCCATCACAGTTCAGCAATAATGGTATCAAAGATAGAGAGTATTTGGTATGTACCCATATATTATCATATGGTGCTTTACAGTCATTAGGTGTACCTTGAATAATTCCATGAAGTACATGTGACTATTAAATGACAACCGTCAGTGCAAGTGTCAAGAAATATATGGTCCTCCTTCCTGTCAGGTGATATCAGCCACCATGTATGAGAGGCAGTGTCCACCTTGGCCCACCCAGTTGCCACTGCTACATAGGGTAGATAGTTCATCATCTGAATTTTAAGTAGATGATAGTAACACTAGTGCTTAAAAGTATGAGAAATATAAACCCCAACATAGCTGCTGACAGCTGGGTTTCTTTTTGCTCAAAATGGCCAATTTTTCACTCTGAAATTATCCCTTGTATTTCACACATTTTTAATCTTAAACAGGTCTAAACACTTTAAGACTGTACCTATTTACCTGTTCTTAACTTCAACTTGTGTCTTGAAATTGGTGGGGAAAGAGACCCATACAGTCCTTTCTCTAAGTGGTTATTGCAATATGACATTTTAACTATAATCAATTTATAGACAAACTATATGCCTATTCAAGCCTTTTAGACAAATTTTCTCAAAAAGAAACTTCTCTTTATAATGAAAAAAAAGTTTTAAATTGTCATGGCGTTGTGGGACACTGTTTTCCCTTTTGTCCTTTGAGGACATTTACATTATTGGGACAGTGTTTTATCATACAGATAGAATTCATTTATTGTTGTACGCACCACACACATGTTGAAATTGTCAATCTTTGTACACTGTCTTAGGGCAGTCATATTTCGTTTTGGTGTGTTGTATGTGGTGGCTGCCCAAGCCTGCAAACTTAGCATTTCCTTCCTATACCTGGTTTTGCACTTTAGGGTCTGGTTGCAGACATGACAGGTTTTTGCAATTTTGTGACTGGAATAACAAATTCATGTTGTTCTGCCTCTTTTTGCATGAATTATAGCACATTTGCTACAACCTCCCATATCTGGCCTTTCAACATTTTCTTGTCAACTTGAGAGTGACTTGGTGGCATCCTACTTGTATTCTGGCTACTGATGTGTCATTCTAGCATGGAAGTGTCTGCAAGAATACTGGCACCTCCACCACACTGAATGCGGAAACACACTGATCTAGGCACACACGACCGTATGCACTAATCCCCATTTGTGACGTGAGCCTAGACCTGTTAACTGTAGCTGTGCCTGAATCTGGAGACTCTGTGGAATCACTCAAACCATACAGTTTTTGCCATAAGTAGACTAGAGCTGGCTTACTTTAACCCACATGAGGGCCACATAATTTAAGGACTTGATTGAGGGTCACACGTGTGTAAACATATATTGAAGGGGATGGATTGAATTAACTAGAAGGCTGCTTTACAGAAACTCAATTATGCTACATGTGTATACATATAGCAAAGAGTGGGGGGGATTGCATTAGCTAGAAAGATGTTATTTGCAGACAATAAAATACACCAATTTGTGCTGAAAGTACGGTTGAATGACATGGTAGTAGGCTGTACTAAACTCATTGAAACACAAAGTATGATTGACTATTGTGCACTGTCTTAAAAGTGATTAGTTATAGTTTCTAAACATTTTCTGTGCTAATAAATTTGCCATATTATGTTCTGTAGACCTCTTTGTTAAATTGTATTACTGCAACTATTCATGTGACTGAGGGCTGCAAATACTTTACTCGAGAACTGCCTGCAGCGCATGATCTGCATGTAAGACAGCCCTGATTGAGACTGTAAGCTGGTGAAATTGCTAGAAAAGCATACTGTTGCCAACGGATGCTCTTGCATATGTTTGTAGTTATGAAGCAGTGATTTGATTATAGTAAGTAATGAATTGGACAGGACTTGGAATGAAGGAGATGTGCCCTAGGTTTGTGCATTGTCATGGCATTTGGCTGGAGAAGCAGAGGGAAATAGTAAAAAACCACAGAATTGTCAGTTTTGTGACTGACTTTTAACTTGGCATCTGCAGAATGTGAAATTGAAGTGATACCACTTTTACCAACTTGCTTAGTTGGTAGGCACATCACACTAAAATATCTTACATTCGGTCATTGACATTTTGCCCAACACAAATCAACATTTTTAAGTTTGTGTTGAAATTACGGCTTATTTTACACTGAACACTTGAATATTGATGATCACTGTCCACTGCTGTTGCAGTGATGTGAGAGAACTTTCTTTTGATGTGAACTTGACATGTCTTGGTGGTAGAATGGTGGCTGGTGGAGTGGATATGTAAGCTTGATGTGGGCTGAGAACCATGGCATGGGCCTGGTATTACTCACATTCACAAAATTTTACCATTGTTCAAGTTGAGAGAACAAAAATTCAGGTGGAAAAATCTGTTCAGAGTCTGCTGATGGACCTCATGGTATGTTCATGTTTTATTAATATCATGGAATCCATCCTGTTGTGTCTGATCATCTAACACAACATTTTTATTGTTAAACAATCATCATCAGGTGTTCTTCTGCAAAATATTAAAAATGAAGGTAAAATATTTTTATTTGAGAGATCCTAAATAACAACATTATGCCTTGATTTTTAAGATTTCATAGAAGAAATCTGATTGTGAACATTATCAGTTGAAGCATGTAGAATTTGAAAATAACAATGAAATGTTTGTGTTAGATGGGATAATCTGAATCTATGTGAACCATATTTTATTTATAGACCACCTGATTTTTAATTAGTGCTGAATGACATTCTTGAAACAAAGAGTGAATTACTGTTCATCTGAAATGGATTAGTGTAAGGTAACTAATTGTCAATCAGGCACTAGTTGCAGTTCAGACTGTCCACAGAATTAATTTTTAAAGTTAATGACAGATGCAGTGTGGTGCTATTTGTTACCCACTATGGCTTTGTCTGGCCGGAGTATCTGTTGAGAGATTCCATTGTGTTGGATGTGGCAGTGTGTTTTGCAGTTTTTTAACTTCCAATAGAAAATTAAGACACGTTAATAATGAAATCTGTAATTATTGGTGTAGCGAGTGTACAGTGTTAAGATTCATTCATATGGAAAGTACAAACATGTTGTGCCAAGGAAAAAATTATCACATGAAGCATTCAAGTGTGCTTGTGGATTCCCTTGTTCATGATCATGTTCTACCACCATTTAACAGGCAATGCAGTTTGGGTTTGCGGGGATTTCAAATTGGGTTGTGAAATAAATTTCTAATGTTTATTATTATTGTTTTACATCACAAACAAATGCCATTAAATGTGAGAAGATATTTTCATACTGTTTATGATTTATTTTGCCACACTGTATGTCTGTAAACTACTTTCTTATAAACAAATAATAGAAATGGTATGCATTATTAATGCATATAAAATGCTGAGTTTGGTTATTTTATGGAGTTATTCAGTGTAAAAAAAGTCAAATTTAAGGGAAAGTTTCTCATTTTAAGACTTACTTATCATTGAAAAACTTCAAAGACAGGCGTGCTGAATATTTTTTCTGAGTTATTCTTCATTGATGCTCCAGATTTAGATGGACAGGAATTATACAGAGAAAGGCATAGGAGTGCCATTAAACAAGATTTGAATTCAAGTGATGACCATGTCGATACAGACTGCATGAGACCTGGTGCGAAATCTTTCTTGGGGACAGAATGTGAGAGAAATATACAGAACAGTCACAGAGTTGCAAAAAGTGGGAAATAGTTTGAGTCGCAATGAAATACTGCAATTGGCTGGGGAGATAGATTCTAAAAGAGTGACACATTCATTCATTCCATTGGTGTGTGCAGAATGTGACGATTCCTTGTCCTTCTCAGGAGCTTCTTCCATTCCTCTCTGTTATGTACTTTTCGTGCCACCCTTCTCCACCAACTATTTTTCCACCCTCTCTCACCTCATCTTGCTGTTTCTTCTTGGTCTACCTCACAATCTTGTTGTTCCCATATTTATATATAATACCCTTTTGGGAATTCTATTTCCTTCCATTCTCTATACATGCCCAAACCAATGTAATTTATTTAACCTTATCGTCTCTATTATAGTAGGTTTTTCTAACACTTGCATAAATTTCTTTATTGGTTAATATCCCCCAATTTTTTTTTTTTTT
>Ga0131853_10014283_pt1 | contig 14552 bp, 8 predicted proteins | sample TergutLab28metaG_FD_92764 | JGI IMG/M metagenome (GOLD analysis project Ga0131853, IMG submission 92764) | Labiotermes labralis P1 segment gut microbial communities from Petit-Saut dam, French Guiana - Lab288 P1 (version 2) (version 2) | ecosystem: Host-associated > Arthropoda: Insects >... | reverse complement strand
GATCGAACCCGGGACCTCTGTACCTGTAGCCAGAAACTCTGACCACTAGACCACAGAGGCGGTCGAGTACGGTCTACCTGAAGTAAGTTCGAAGCTGAAAGGATACATACATAAAATATTAGTTTAGTGCTTTGATGAGTCTAGTTTTCTACACTTACTTCGAACAGTACTAAAGATAAGCATAACTGAGGGAAAGAGTTTTTCTTGTTTGTACGAACAATGTGAAAATATTGTTTGATAAATATAGAAATAAATTGTATAATTCTGTGGATTAGATTTCTTCATGAAAAGCTGAAATAGGAGCAATAGCTAATGGAAGATTGTGAGCACTTTATTATATCCACACTTGGAGTTCTCGAAACCTCTTGTTTTGGGATGTTAACACGAATATTGAGACGAATGGGATATCGTTGTGGAATTTTGTGCTAATGATTGCAGATCTTTGTGTTGTAAAACAATCTGGTTCTGAATAATTATCAGTAGATCTAGGTAGAACCTGTACAATGTTATTTCTCAGTAGGACAGTTAGGCTGAATTTACCTAAGAAGAACTGCGACTAAATTGTGTAAATTTTTGGCGTGAGACGTAGTCTTCGATTTCTATCGTAAGAAGTTTTTTGTCGCTACCCGTATTCAGAAACTCCTGATATCTATATGATATTACCAGAGAAACAATTTGGAGGGTACATTCATATGTACAAGGTTCAGTTTTTCTACCAAGCAGTTACTGTGACGAGGGACATGCTTAGCGAATCACTGCAAATGTCGCTGTTTTTACGTGGAACTACCAGTAAGGGCCTTTGGACTAATCTCTATGGAAGCTATCCACAAGGATTTCTATTGTATCTTCCTGTATAAATTCTTGTGTTCACTTGTCTGAGGATGGTTTACGTATAGGCCGAAACATGCAGCATACATGTGAAGGCAATTTAATTGATTAAATAAAATTGGGACTAGTCTTGATTACTTTTTTCTGGGGGTACAGACCCTATTTACTCACACCACAGATTCGTCAAGATTGTCGCAACGAAAATGGTACTGGCATAATAGCCGGTTACGGTTTCATAAGACACGTGTTTTTGTGCTTTGTTGATCTCAGGTCAAGAAGTTAAGGCCGCAACCCACAGTTAGATTACCTTCCATCTCTGTATGAAATTAGAGGCGAACCAATTTGCGGCGGACCGTGTCATAAATCTGACGTTGGCCGCGTGTATCGTGAGAGAACCTCTGTCAGCTGCTCCCCCTCAGTAGCTACGATTCCGGGCCATGAAACAGGCAATTAGTCATACACACAGCATCCCCTGAGGGTGTACCTACTCTAATTAATCACCATATAGGAATAAAGAATACAGGCAGCATACAATATTTTTTTCCTTTGCGACTTTCTTACGGTTAAACTTCGGCTGAACGCTGACGTACAGGTCATTAAGTCATTGTGGTGAGATCTGCCAGGGTGCTGAGCCTTCGCTACTCCTTTTCACAGGCTGCACCCTGTAGTTACAGACGAGGCTTTCACGATCGAGTCATGGGTTATATTATCCTGTAGTTTAAATATCGTTGAGTATCTCATCAATTTATCGCGTCGACCAAACTCACTCCATAAATCCGCTCTGACAAAAATTGTACATACAGTATTAGGACACGCCAATAATTAATTTCGACACGGTATCTTAAATCCTGATTAGTGTTTTTGGGGATGTTATGTAAGTAGGCCTAAATTAAATCGAATCTATAATGGGCCCCTCGATACTGTCTGTTACCAATTTGTAGGTAGGCGTGCTAAATCAAAATAGTAAATAACGTTTACTAGGGACACTAAAAATTACTTTTCCCTTTTAGCTCGTTGGGAAAAAGTTCCATAAAGCGTTATTTTCTTCAGTATTTCCGCCTGTTTTCAGTCTGCATGCAGCAACTCGAGACACGTTTTATAGATTTTCATGACGTGTACTGGTGAGTTCTAATAAAGTTGGTCACCACAGTAAAAGTTTGGCTAATATCAGTCAAAAATTATGGACAATTTGCTTGAATATCTACACGCCTGTCTCTGTCGCTGCATATTTATCGGGACAAAAAGTATTTCGAAAAGACATTGCAAGGAAAAGTAACACAAATGTTTATGTATCCCATACACATTTTTCGTGAAATCCCGATTATTCAGAGATAATGAAAAATTATATGCATGATATGTAATAGCTTATCTTGAGAACCGCTTTGTCTAATTTATCAAGTTTTATACCAGAGTTCTGGCACAAATTGATCACATCACAGCTGCATGAAGATAGTCCCTTTAATAGAAGAGTGTTGCACTTTAACCTGGTAGTCTACATGCAGTTTTTTTTCATATTTTTTTCATTATTTACGATAGAGCTTCAAGATTTAGCTGTCATGAATTGAAACTCTAAAGGCAGACTGAAAGTGTTGCACTGTGTGTACGTTTTCCACGTTTTTTCTTGATTTTACGGTACTTCTTCGAGGAAACTGAATTGGTAGTTTTTAACAAATGGTATTAACTCTAATTCCTGATCATGGAGGCCGAACAATCTTAAAATACATCGCGGGCCATGCTTTTCAAGAATATATGGTCTCTTTTATACATTTTCAGGCCGTTATCTTTAGTATATTCACATGTTTGTAACTTAAGTAAGGTTTGTTTTTGTTCTGCAGTTTGCTTGGAAAAACAGATAAATACAGGTACATTACATATATTGCGTCGCTGATTACATGCTATGTTAATAAGCCCTTATTACGTTTGTCAATAAGTGGAATTACAGTCCTTCCTTCTGATAACCACGGTGTCATGCACAGATGGGTTTCTGCATTACTGGCATAAGTATGTTGCAACATGTTTGTGTGGAAAAAAGGTCTTTTATGAATATAAATATCCCTGTACTGTATTAGAGTTGTTGCCTCTTTCAACATGCGGGTATCTTCATTACTCAAATTTTATTAAGTCGTTTTTAATGGGGAATAAAAAATGAATTGTTTTGGAATTTAGTGCTGTATTTGTTTTTATTTCCTTATAAATAGCTGTTGTGTACAGTGAAGTGTTATGTGTATAGTCTCAGCTATATGACCATTTATGCTTATGTAGGATATCTCGTCTTGCTTAATGCATACAATTTATTGGTAAGGACCGTTAAGGAGAACTCTTTATTGAAAAAAAATCGTTTTGTTGAATAAATGTTGTGTTTGTTGGTGCTTATCAACTAACTGTGCAATCAGGATCGCCGTATCCAGCGGGCAAAGTGTGCAATTACCTCGGTCTGTATCCAGCATGAACGTTGGAATCTGTGCTGAAATTTCTCCAAAAAATATTCGACTCTAGCTGGTTTGAAGCACATAGAACAGTACTTACGTCCATGGCGGAAGCAAAACATGAAGTCGGAATTACTTCATACAGCGCAAAAATTCTTTAACTTCAATATCGACTGAAAATACAATTTTAGCTCAAAATTTTGACAGTATTATAGGTGATTCTGCAAAAATCCAAGCCAGTTTGTAATTTAGACTTACATTTTGGTGCAACAGAGAGAGAGAGAGAGAACGGACGTTTGAAGTAGTTCTGTTTTTTATAGTACATTTGGAATTTCCTACTTCCGTTGCGAATATGTAATTAATTTTGTGTTACGAAAAGTAATTAAAAAGAAGATCGATTTTAAATTAGGCGGTGTCTCCTGCTATTCCGTTGTCTTTGTTAATATGAGTCAATTTTGTACCGATATAAATTTTAAGTATTTTTCTTAAAAATCCAAATCGAAAAAGGGCTTTCAATATCTTCCTTTGCCCAGGGAGCATCTTCATCGTAGGATGGCCTTGATTACAATAGCTGTTTCGTCAGAAGTGTGACTTATGAAAAAGCTAGTGTGCAAATGTAACCTTAAGTACGGTGTAATATTTTTTTTTACATTGAAGGCAGGGAATCGCAAATACGATCTGGGAACCGCTTGTCTTGACGAGTGTCTTCTTAGTCTCGTTATGCTCATTCCTGCCTGTGTTACGTTTTTCCGGGTGTTGGAGGTTGGGAAGCAACGGGATTCATGTAGTGCGGCCCCGCTTGGTTGACGGTCCGTGGGTTAACTGCCCTCCCGTCAGGCGAATGCCCCTTTGCTGCCGTAGTTATGAATATGATCTGTATGAGTGCAATGTTAGGAATACTGTTGTTGCGTAGGATCAACATGTCGTCAGTTACGGATCTGAGGTATTTAAGCCAACCTTTGTGGATTTAATAATGGGTTATTGAAGGTGGCCATCAATAACTTGGAATGTACAGCGACGAATATTAATATAATTGGTGGATAAAGAATTAGAAAATAAAATGAGGGGAGTTTGATGTGGCCTAATTTGCGTTGCTGTCCTGGCAGTTGTCTGGAGGGACTAAGGAAACCTACGAACAAATCAGGATATCCAGTTCCCTGGCGATTGTTTGACTCAGGACCTCCAGAATAAAGGGCAGGAGTGCAAATCAATCAACCGACTTTGATCACTCATTCATTTAGATGTAAAGTTGAAGATCAAAGCACTCTGAATGTCTGTGATTAGTTTCACGCTTCTTCCACTTTACCGCTGGGAAAAAGCAGTTTGTACTAATAGTATGGGAGGTGAGTGGGCCCACAAAGCCGGTTTGGGCGGAGTGATTAACGATGAAATCCCTATTGCAGACTCTGCAATTCTAAATGTTAGTTTTAAATGCCCCCATCTGATTGCGTCGGTTGTCTCCTAACACTAGCACATTGACGCGCTAACAAGGAAAATTTAAGAAATGGAAAGTCAAATGCCGAATTTAAAATCCCAAATAACAATATAATAACTGCAGCTTTACACTTCCGTATGACACGCAGCTCTTCCTGTTTCTAAAATGCAAATCAAGTGCAGGTAGCTAATTAAGAGATGGGATGTAGAGCAGAGAGAACGTGGGCACTCAGCCAGGCGAACATGCAATATCGCACCTCCAGTTAGCTTGGCTACTCTTGTAGTACCTCTGCTGCTTCTTTAGGGTTCGATGACCAACGTCGATTTGTTAACGCAATAATGACCTATGTCACACGACCTGTTCGCTGTAAAGTCTCTTCCATTTAGTGCACTGCAGGACAAATCAAGAACAATAACGTTGTCCCATACACAAATAATGGGACTGAGCTGGATAACAGTGGGTATGCTACATATACGGTATATTTTATGGAAACCATATTTTTGGTGTTGTTTAAATACTGAATGTCAAGATTTACCACATTACATCAGATATAGAAATGTTACGTGTCATATAATACAGACATAGTGAGATTACTACCATATGTTACTTTCGTTTTTGCTTGGTTTAGTAGCTGTTTTAAGGTCCTGAATGAACGTCACTTGACTTTGGGCCTTTTGACAAATGTTAATGAACCTTGATAAAACAAACTTCCGTTATGCAATTATTACCAAATTTAATTTCATTTATTTTAATGGACGTTACTGTCCCTGTTACTTCAAACCTCACTATATATTGTGCGTATTTCGCAAGCAGTCATCTCAGAGAAATGTTCTGAATATGCTGAAACGTTGTGGAGGCCTGTACATTTCACGTTATGTCTCTTAAAAAATCACCATGTGGATCATTGATTTCAATATCAGTGTATGTGGTACGTGTTATGTGTCTGTAAGGGGAAATGTCGTCAGTATTGTCAGAGGCTTCTGTACAGTGTATGTGGTACGTGTTATGTGTCTGTCAGGGGAAATGTCGTCAGTATTGTCAGAGGCTTCTGTACAGTGTATGTGGTACGTGTTATGTGTCTGTCAGGGGAAATGTCGTCCGTATTGTCAGAGGCTTCTGTACAGTGTATGTCCATTAGATTTACAATGTGGGGCATTCTGCTCCCAAATACGTGTAGAAATCAGAGAAGTGTCTTTCTTAAACGGAAATTCCCTTCTTCATATCACCCTCAAATATGGACTTTTCTTTTTATTTGAATAAAGGTAGACCAACTTGATGACACTTGCTTTATTATGTCAATTTACTGCTCAACATGTAGTGGTTCAGCCTGCACTCGGACACCACATCACCAACAACCAATCCCGCTACATAACACCAACACGCCTCAAGTCAGCACAATACATCCTACACAATAACGCACCAAGTAGTCGCAAGCTCCTGAAGATGGATGTATTAACATCCGAAACATGTTGAGCAGTAAACTAACATAATAAAGCAAGTGTCATCAAGTTGGTCTACCTTTATTCAATTATCAAGATGATGCACGGTCCAATACGCATAAGATGGACTTTTCTGTTTATTTACATTGTAATGTTGAAGCCAGCACTCCTGTTTCATATGTTAGAAGTATGAACTCGAATCTTGACGTAATGCACTCAGATTAAAACGAGTTGTGATTGCCACTAATACTTTCACTTTCTGAAACGTGTCGTAAATACGCTAAGACAGACTGTTTGTGCATCGATTCAGACTTAAAATCACAGGATAGTTTGCATTTGACAGACGCAGTTGTCAAGTCGCCTGTCGTTGGACGACGTAACTGTACTTAGCAACTGTTGGTGGCTGCGTCATCTTGCATTGTTCGGACACAAGGAGCACGACTTGAACACCACTGGAGTGTTATTGATACATGTCTCACTTTTTATATGTGGTGTTATCTAGCGTAGTTAGAGGCCTTCCAACGGACCGATCCGCTGTTCAAGAGTTTCTACCAGGATTAATTGTTTCAGAATTGCCTTTGAATTTGAACGGACCGAGCCAATGAGCCAAACACATAACCTTCAACCTTGGAAGGAGCCTGATTTGAAAAACGGCAGGGATGTTAAATATCGTAACTGAAGTTTTCATGTTTTTTTTTTGTAATTCCAAGAAAATATCAGGACAAGACCTAAAAATTAAGTCAAGACCACTTCCTTCTCTATTCTTGCAAGTTCGTTATTTACTAATCATCCCACCACCGCTCGATTCTATGCAGATCTTGTTAATGAGAGCGCCGTTAAATAAATCAGTGAAAAATTTGAACCTTCAACGTAATGTCATTTTATTTCCAGGATGGAAGAGCACCGTCTCATAAGGGGGCTGGACGTATTACCCGCTGAAGCCACTGGATATTTAGCACTTCACGGCGTGATAGATCCTAGTCTACATTAAATCTCACCAAGCAGTACTGAAGCAAGTGGATGAATGACAATTTTTTTGTGAGTTCGTGAACTATGATGTATGCAGTACTTATCACCAAAATTGTTTGCCGTTTCTTGTGTGCGACACTGGACACTTGTGTGCATTTTCTGTTTTCTACGTGTGAGATGTATAGCCAGCCTTTTGTAACGTCTTCGATTTGCCTGGCAACAGAATTATTACTGCATTAGCCACGAAATTCCATGTTAATTCCAGCCTGCATTCTGCCTCATACTTCATTTCTGTCGGTTTATTTTGTGCTATAAATTAGGGACTCTCAAACAAAAGTCAGCAGGTGATGGTTTTCTAATTTTTTTGGGTGTGGCATATATATATATATATATATATATATAGGACTTCCATATAACTTAAATAGAACAGAGGCATAAATTGTATAATTGTGATGATAAATGAAATAGAATAATTTGATTGATTGGTTGTTACATCGCCTTGATTCTGATCAATCCGCCGTATTTCAGCCAATTCATCACCATCTCCTGCTTGTTTCTTGTTTCTCTGCTTCATTAACAAATTACTCGCTCAGCATTTGTACTTTCTTGGTGTTAAAGTGATTCAAGTCTAAGTAAGTCGCCACTATTTTTTCGCTGTGTATTAAGATGCACAGTATCTTATCAACGTAAACAATAAAAGATAAATATAGAAAGTGTAAGGAGAAGGAGAGTTGATTTTGCGGGAAAATCAAGCATTCTTGGTGAAGACATGAGAATGATTAATCATTGGTTAACCACTAAAATGGCTACTGATTAAATTATTAGGACTACAGCTTCTCACAATTAGTCGTTAGCCTCTTGCAGCGGAGGCCTGGGTTCAATCCTTGGCCTCTCCACGTGTTCTCACACGTGATGGTGAAACAGCACTGTGACAGGTGTTTCTCTTAATACTTGCACCTTCCCCTGTTAGTATCATTTCACCACTGCTCTCTACTCATTCGTTCATCACCGTCGCTATATTATCTCAGCAGTTGACAGCGTTGTTAAATAACACGCTAAACCACTGACTGACTACGAACTTATAATCTTAGTTTATCAAATACGCTCACTGACAAACTGACTAGAGTAGTAAGGCACTTCCTTGCTGACTTGCCGTTGTCTAGGATCCGGTTTAATATTCCTTCCTATATCCTTCTTGGCATTCCAAATGACCGTCTCCTGAAAATTTTTCCCACAAAAATTCTAAATAATTTTTATATTTCTCCGTTATAGCTACGCGTTCACAACAAAATACTGCGTTGTCTCCTTAATTTGATTAATCAGACATCACTACGCAAAGTATATGAGTTACTAATTGTCTGTTTATATGGCAATCTCTTTCATCCCTCACATGACACACTTCTCTTCTAGTAGGCAAGATCTCTGCAGGGAACTTCTCATTAATGAGTCTATAAATCAGTGTTCATAAATTCAGCGTTACATCGTGTATCCGGATTATCGAATTTCCTGAATATTTTTTTTTTAATTAAATACATTAACTCGATTTGAAAATTGATCGAATGCGTCTCGAAATGAAATTTGTCTAGGAGTTAGATGGAAAATATAAAAGTTATCCTTGTGGTGTAATGTAACATTTATTTAATATGTTCTGTGTTATATTCGAGGGCCATTTATGATAATCTCTAACGAGATGAAACTGGATAGGATCAGAACTGTAGTATTGAAGAGCACGCGTGACGACACCTATGGTTCACGGGCAAGTTCGCAGCTTAGAGACATTCACTGAACGTCACAGTTTAGTGCGCTATGTTTAGGAAGTCTCGGATTCCAATCCCATCCAACAAAAAAATTTTATGAGTGTTCTTGTTTGTTTTACTTAGTCTTGCAAATGCAGTGCTATCCACAGTTCCTTAAAATAGGCAACGGCCACTTCTTTCTACGTCATGTGCATATTCCTCTTAGTAACTTAATTCTATCTTTCGAAGAGATACAATCTATGATATTGATAAATGCCGTTAATGAAACAATAACTTTACAACGAAACTTAAACTTACTCGAAACTCGAAAAATTTGGCTGCTTCGTGTAAGAGGTGCAGGTAGGCGTTTATTTGCTCCGAAATCACATACATGACATCACAGGTGAACAAGATTTTCTCGACACAAAAGAAAAGTAAATTTTTTATGAAATCTATAACAGAGTCCGTGTAGGCAAACGTTTGTCTGACATGTTTCCTATTAAGAATTGACGTAGTTCCTCTACGTCATTAACTGTCGTAACATTCACAGCATTTTTGAAATAGCTCAAACAAATTAAAGTACATCAGGCTTAAGTCAAGTCGTCTTACATGTCAATGAAAAAATGTTTTAGCAAGGATTGACATTTGCTTTCCAACATTAATTTTACTTACTTGTGACACCTTGATTAGTAAATTCTGATTCATATGTGAAAGGCATGAGGGTCAAGGGAGAGAGAGAGAGGGAGAGATAAATGATTACCGGCACAATGCTGCGGAAACTACGGGAAAAATTCCGCTTCTGCTGGATAGGAAACTTTGTAGTCGCTGGCCCGCACTGTGCCGGAGGTACGGATACAGGATTCGCAGAACTGTTAGACAGAAACACTGCAACAAGTTATGCTTCTGAAACCTATCACCTGATTTTCCTAGAATTTTCAACAACGTCGCCCAGGATTCTGTCTTCCCGCGATAGTGTTTCTCTGCCACGAAAGGGAATTTGTTTACGGTGATCTCTTGTGAAAATGTGGACAGGAATTACGTATGTTTGGGATCAGTGACGAAATATTGTGACACAGTATAGAGCATTCCGTTACTGTGGAAGGCGGGTAGTATCTTGAGTGCCTGACAGAATATCGGATTCTCCAGAGGGACTTCGTTCTTTGGTGTTGGTTTTGATGTTGAGACACAGGCTAAAGGTAGAGTTAAACTTTATTCAAAGAAAGTAGTGTTATGTTGGACTGCTGGCAACCAGAATTAAACTTCTACACTGTTAGGTTTTGATGATGGTTTGTGACATACAGATACATTCTTCTTTTTTGGACTTTTTCCGTCGTGTAACAGGTATATAAAACACTAAATCACCACGTTTCGGAAGCCGGCTCTGCTTCCATCTTCATGCAAGAAGCACCTAATCCATTAGACCCCTTAGATCAAGCTCTTCTCTTTCACTGGGTACAACTAAAACTTTCATAAGTGTAGGTAGGTGAGCTCCTGAGAACAGAACTGGACCGCGGGTTCTAACAGAAAAAATGCTACAGAAAAATTAAAGAACCACAAGATTCAAGGCTTAGCGTCTGAAACACATCACATATTTAAACCATCGGAACCATATTAAGAGATGTAAATACAAACTGATCAAACCATAGATACATCGTACAGAACCAAACACTACTAACACCAGCTGTGGAGAAGCCGCGAAACTTCTAGGGATCAAAACAGCATTTGAACGTTGCTCGTGTTACGCTAAGATATATATTTCGCATATTCGCCATGTTTAATCATTTCAGATGGGTGGAAAATACATACATATGACATGACGATATACTAACTGTCAGGACGATACTCCTAATTTTTATGTCAATAATTTTTTTATAGGACAACTTTCATGCCCAGCATTTACCGCGCTTTCTCTCTAAAGATCTGTATGTGGTTTTGATGGCAGTTACCTTGTAATGAAGTTCTTTCACTCTGTTCCTAGACAAAGCAGTATGAATCACGTTCAGAAGCAACTATAATGTGTTGGGAAATCAAAATAGGTTAGTGAAATATGCTGTGGAATCACAAAGAAATGAAGTTACATTGTGCACGCTATTTTTAAAAGGATGAGAATGGTGCTGTAAATATCTCGTATATTTGCTCGAACATAGCGCAAACAATAGCTCCAGTGCTGTGGTTTACCTTTTATTCTTTGTGCATTCTTGCATTGTGTCAGTTTATCATACTGGTATTGTTTTCTTAGACGATTTTATGGGTTGTCACTCTTTTCCCTTTCTTCTAATACAGCCATTATTTAGGAATTCTTTTCCCTTCCTTTCCTTTGTTCATCTCTTCTACTTACCTTCGTGTTGTTTTTCGCTTTTTTTAAAGGAGGGGTTTCATTAGGCTCATAAGTAGTTCACTTGAGATAATGAAGTATTACTTACCGAAATTTTACAATATTAGTCGTGGGGGGTTTTTTTTTTCAAAACAACACCTTAACAGACAGATAACTTCGAAAGTGTGATGTAAAAATTTATAGAAGGAAGTAGACTGTGATAATATGCGTATGATTCAACTGTTTCACATCTATGTTCCAATGGCCTTCCTTTTCATACGATGCAGTTTCTTTCGTTTTTGTTACCATGTTTATATTATTTTACTTTTCGATGTTTATGTTCTAATATGTATGTTTCCTTTTCTCCACGTAGAGTGTTAATCTGGAGTGCTTAATAAGTATGTCCCGTTGGTCAAGAAGACGAGTAGAATTATATACCGCTGTGGCTATACAATTTTCGACCTTATCGTGCAAAGATTCAGGCCTCTTTTTTAAAGAATGTTTAAATTCTAAAGGCTGTTATTGGACACGGATATCCATATGATCTTTCTTTGGATAACATTGTTTTCAGTGGCATGCGAATACCCCGGGTCGTCTTTTTGCAAAGTAAAATTAAGATATTCATTATGATGGGAGTGGTTTATTATTTTTCCTTTAGGTTTATATTGTTCATCCTGTAGTGTCTGGCGTTAGTAATGGCAAACACATTCCGTCTAGCACAACCGTATTCTTATTTCCTTGATTATCACAACTGACATTGCTACAGGCATACAGATCGTAATTTCAACGCACTAATTAATGACTGCACTACATCTAAAGTAATTAATTTTAATTTCAACATATTTTAGCCGTGAAATTACTAATGAAACACGTGTCTGCTTTTAGCTCATTACTTCAAACACTGTGCTCCGTGGGTAAGAAGTTCAGATCAAACTTCATTTTGTCTGAAAATGTAATTTTATTGTGTGCTTTCTCTAGAACTTTATAATTACTTGTAGCCTGAATATAATTAGCCGAAACATATAATTTTATTAACTATATTAGTAAACAAAATTGTTGTCCTAGACTGAATACTATTGCCATTATTAAGAACTGACACTAGAAAACTGGGGGTCTTTCTCGACTTAATGGCCTTTAGGTTTGATACACGTATGACAACTGCTGGGAACATCTTGCAGCGCTCTGGTAATGTACAGGTCTATGTGAAACGTCTCTAATACCAGATCTTTTCTGCCCTAAGCACGCTTTCATACGATGTGTCGTAATATTAATCATAGTATATCCTCTTACCCCTTTTTCGTGCACCAAGTGGTCACTTATTTCGAAATGCTAGTTCTTTGAGTTCTTTACGGACGTGAGCTACAACGAGAGTTTCCGTATCAAAAGAATGGAGTTTAGTATACGTGTTCATACCTAGGTTATATATGTATATGTACTACTCTGAGAAAATAAGTACATTTCCAGCCATGGTTCGAAACTCCCCTGAGTCTACACTTTTTCTCTCCTAGCCGTCTCGTTAATTCAGAGTACGTAATTTTTTTTAACGCTGTTTACTCTGTGCTTCTTGACTAAATCATTCATTCATCCATAATACCCAAAAAAAACGCACATTTTTCGTATAAAAATATGGTATTATATTTTTCTACATGTTCTGGTGCCATTTGCACCATTTTCATGGAGCTTTACACCAAAATTTAAAACTTACTATAGTAAAATATATTACAAAAGCAATCCCTATATAATTTCAGCATTCATGCAGCTATTGTCACCATATGTGTTTCTTAGTTTGTGATTACAATGTTGTGGACATTTTTGAAAGTATAATCCATTACAAAAATAAAATGGCAAACTTCGTACGGAGTTCATATAAAAAAACTACAAATGCATACTTATATTATTCACATCATTTTATTAGTACTGTGTTACTCCAACATGTTTCGGCCGTCAAAGGACCATTTTGAGGGAGTACGACTGATACAGTTGCACATTCAGATCGGTAAAATGTTTACCGGATTAAAATTCAATTTATCAAGCAGGGTGTGTATTATGTTACGCGGCAGTTGATTGATTGATTGAGCGATTAACATTGAGCTCGAGCCCTTACGGGCAGATGCACCTAGGCCTTACAGACGGGCCCTTTGTGCCACAAAATCTAATATCAACTCAGGACAAGCCTGCTCCTTTACTAAGGTTACAGATGGCCCCCAGAATTAAAATCTTAATGGCCTCCGGGTCCAAGAAAGGAACCCAGACATACTTTTCTTTTCTCTCAAAAGTCCCGGCAAACGAAACCGCTACAGGTTCCCCGACAGGGCCTCTATGGAGACGGAGGCTCGTTTACAGAGCATTGTGCATATCTCTCAAAAACCTCTTCTTTCGGGTTCCCCAGTAATGGATCCCTCCCTCAAAGTCCCCTTCATGGAACCCCTCGCAGACAGATGTCCCACCACTACAGCCCTCCTTCATTCATCTGTCAAAGTCCCCGGTATACGACCCCCCCCCCACATGCCAGGATGGAAGGGGCCTCCATGGAGAGAGATGCCCGTATCCGGAGACTTTCTTAACATATCTTCCAGGGTCTCCAGTGAAGGAGCTCCACCCGAGGCCCGCTCTACGGAGCCTCTTCAGAGAGAGATGCTCCATCCCCAGAGCCCCCTTCATCCAGCTCTCCAAGTCCCCGGTAGATGATCCCACTCCAGTTAGCCAAACTGAGCCCCCATGAACAGAGATGCCCATCCCCAGAGCCTTCCTTTCATAACTTTCAGTACCCCCCAGCAAAGGAGCCCCTCCTCCAGGTTCCCCTGACAGAGCTCCTATACAGAGAGATTCCAGAGCCCACTTTCAACTATCGCTCAGAGTTCCCGGTGAACGGACCCCCCCCCCATGATACTTAACAGGGTCGCTATGGAGAAGGGTGCGCGTCTCCAGAGCCTTCGCAAAGCCCGGTAGACGAGCCCCTATTAAATTCCCCAGCGGGGCCCCCACGGAGAGGGATGTCCGTCCCCTGATCCCTCCTCCCCATATCCTTCCGCGTCGCCAGAAAGGAGCCCCTATTACGCGGCAATGCACGGAAATGAACGAAAGATAGTTTGTACGGTGTATTCATTAATTACGGTGGAAACGTTTATGTTGATATGCTGTAGTTCTTTCCTTTGCATACAAAAATCTTTCTTTCTGATTGTTTATGGATCTTGTCCTGTCAACACTTGAATGTTTAGTGAAAATCGTACATTATATACGATATTGTCTTGAAATGTTAAACGGTATAAACTAAACTCCGTGGCGCACGCGAACTATACCGACAGAGCGGCCGCCGCCGGTCGGCGAAGTTAGTGCCAACTTTTGCGGATAGAGGGGTGTCACGTGGTCAGCGCAACGGGTCCCCACAGCCGTTAATCTCTGTTT
>Ga0131853_10014281_pt1 | contig 14553 bp, 15 predicted proteins | sample TergutLab28metaG_FD_92764 | JGI IMG/M metagenome (GOLD analysis project Ga0131853, IMG submission 92764) | Labiotermes labralis P1 segment gut microbial communities from Petit-Saut dam, French Guiana - Lab288 P1 (version 2) (version 2) | ecosystem: Host-associated > Arthropoda: Insects >... | reverse complement strand
TAGCAAACGACACCCCGAAACGTGAGGTGGCAAGCGCGGCCCAAAAACAGGTCAGTGAGAGATTTCACGACGAATGTTCACCGGTGTGAAACTCGAAGGTTTTTTCTCTGAAGGAGAAAAAAGGCATAAGTTGGGGTAGGTGTTTTTAGGTATGGTTAATCCACTATAAAACCGAAGGTTTTAGCGCGCTGCCGGCTTACGATTTCGAAAGTCGTTTACTATAGTTCGAGGGGTCTTAGCATGGGTAAATTTGAGGGCTGGTATTTTAAACATCAGAAAAAGGATAAAACTTTGTGCCTTATTCCCGGTCTTAGTGAAGACGGGGCTTTTATTCAAGTAGTAACTCAAGACGCAGCATATAATGTGCCTTTTTCCCGGGAGTCTTTTCGCCGGCTTTCACCTGTTGTTGTAGGCGAAAATAAGTTCGGGTTGGATGGGGTATCTATTAACATTCAATCTCCTGATGTTAAGCTAAGCGGTAAAATCAGATACCGCTATGCAACTATAACCCCTCTTAAATATCATATAATGGGACCTTTCAGATACTTGCCCATGCAATGTTCTCATGATGTTTTGTCAATGAGCCATGACTTATACGGCTCTCTTAATCTAAACGGTGAGACCATTGATTTTACAGGTGGGAAAGGGTATATTGAGGGTGACTGCGGCACATCGTTTCCGGAAAACTATAGCTGGGTTCATGCCGGTGATTTCCCTGCCTATGCTGAGCGCGACATAAGTATAATGATGGCCTGTGCCAAAATACCTTTTGCTTTCACCTCATTTCAAGGTACCGTTAATGTGGTACAGATTGATGGTGTGCCATACAGATTGGCAACTTATCTTGGAGCTAGTATTGTTAGCCGTGATAAAAACCGGCTGGAGATTAAACAGGGTGATAGCCGCCTTAGCGTTGATCTTAGTGAAGAAGTGAAGGCTTTGGCGCTGCCGGCTCCTGAAAACGGTGCTATGAGCCGTGTTATTCATGAAACACCATCATGTACGGCGTGGTTTAGATTTGAGCATAGGGGTAAGCTCTTGATTGATGCGCCAAGCCCCTTTGCTTCTTATGAATATTGTGACAGTTAGTGATACAGGGGAGGATAATTATGAGAAAACTACAGATACCGGGTACACCTATAAGCGAGATAGAAGTTTTTGAATACGGCAATGGTACAGGGACGAAGGTGGTGATTACCGGTGCTATACACGGCAACGAGCAGACAGGGGTTCACGCTGCCAGACTTTTAATGAAAGAGCTTGCAAAGAGCAAAGTCAAGGGCGTGGTTAAAGTTATACCTGTTACAAACCCAACGGCTTATTATCACAGAGAGAGGGTATCGCCCTTTGATAATATTGATATGAGCAGGGTTTTTCCCGGTAATGACAAAGGCACTTTAACTTTACGCACCGCCGCCGCTTTATGGGAAGAGACTAACGACGCAGAGTATATAGTGGATTTGCACTGCTGTGGCCTAAGCGGTTCTACATATACTTTGGCAGACTGTGAAAACTTTCCTGAGCTTAAAGAGCTTTGCACAGCCCTTGGTATGCCTGTGGTTTGTCAGACATCAGGGGCGGATGGTCAGTTTTTCTTAGAGTCTTGCAGACGGAGAGGGCAAAAGGCTATTTTAATCGAGCTTCCCGGCGGTCAGCCCGGCGGAGTGATTGATCTTGAGTGGGCTGAGTATTGCGCCGCGCGCTTGCTTAATTATCTGAAATACATAAAAGTAGTTGAGGGAGAGTATGTGGAGATGACCCCGCCTACGGTATTCTGCGGTAAAATGGAGCGCTTAGATGCGGCAAAAGAAGGGCTTTTTATACCTGCTGCAGGGCCGGGGGAATTTTTGAAAAAAGACAGTATTCTTGGCAGTCTTGAATATGAAAACGGTGATATAGTGTTTAAAGCAGACCGTGATATTAGAATGGTTTCAGTGTCTAAGCCTAAGTACGCATTTATTGGGGAAAATTTATTTGGGTTTATGCCCTATTAATGCTAATACTAATCCTAGATTAAAACCTGTAGTTTGAGCGCCGCCCCGAAAGCGCGAAGTGAAGCGCTTTCAGGGTGATTTTAGGCGCGAAAAAGTACAGGTTTTTAATCAGGATTGGTATAAACTCTATGTATTATTTTGCGGGAGTATGCGGTGTATAGCATTAACTGCACTTCTCTATCAGCAAGTTCATGTTTGCGCGTTTCGACAAATCCAATTCCGAACCACAGTCTACTATTTTAACGACAGGGCGCTTAGCATTGGAGTTATCAATAACTACGGCTATTCGCTTGTCTGAGAGGGTTACTACGGTGTTTAGGGGATAAAGCTCCAACTTTTTATTCAGGGCATAGACAATATCAAAATCATAGTGGGTGCCTATACCGCTCATAATCAGTTCTAAAGCTTCACCGGGGACTAAGGGCATACGGTAGGGGCGAAAACTGGTTACGGCGTCATAAGTATCTGCCACAGCGATAATACGGCTAAATAGCGGAATTTCATTGCCTTTAAGCCCCCTGGGATAGCCGTTGCCGTCTAAGCGCTCGTGATGATACATTACTCCAAGCCATAAATCTACATTGCCTATGGTACCGTTTTTTAGGTAGCGGCCGCCTTCAACAGCGTGTCTTTTGACAATTTCAAACTCGCGGGGTGAAAGAGCGGAAGGTTTCGAAATAAGTTCAATGGGTATAAGAATTTTGCCTATATCATGCAGCATAGCACAACGGCATAGCCGCTTAAGTTCCCTCTCTCTAAAACCCAGCGCTTGTCCAATAGCTACCGAGAGTACAGCAACAGAAAGAGAATGATGGTAAGTATATTCATCATAACTTTTTATGTTATTTATATGAATAAATTCTTTGTTATCAAATGTAAGAGAGCTTACCAGCTTATGTACAACTAAATCTAACTGTTTTATGGATTGATAAGCGGTTACAAAATGGCTGCCCTTTGAAGCGGCATCGCCTGTAATAGTGAAAAAGCTACGTATGGCGCTTACAGCCTCATCACGCAGTTCATCACTTATAGTAGGAGCGGCTCTCGGGATGTTTGCAAGAGATATATGCTTGCCGCTTGCAGGGGCTTTTAGTGATACATCAGGTTTCTGAGCAAATGCAATTTCCCCTGCGCTGGGAGCGGGGGTTGCAGGAGTGTCAGAAAAAATCTTAACTCTTTCAATATTATAAGATTCAAGTATCTTTATATGCCGCTTTGTCAGCCTGACTCCTGCAGAAGAGAACAGGAGAGAAAACCCTTCGTTATTGTCTATGTGAAGGGGTTGAGCCAGAACCATGCCCTCTTTTAATTTTTCAGTGGAAATGATGATTTTATGTGTTGCCATATGAATCTCTCCGTAAAAGTTTAATGTGGCTGTCTATTCTTGCGGAGCAAGGAACTAGTTTGTTTATCCATCAAATACCTTAATTAATTTGAAACATATATAATAAAAGCAAGTATACAGATTATAGCTTAATATGGCGAAAAAAACAATACAATATAATAATAAAATACATATATATAATTGAATAGTAAGCGTAATATGGTTACTGGTATTTTTGTGGTAGTTAATCCACTATATCAACGTGATCTAAATAATTTGATTATCAAAGCCCCCTTCATAAACAGCAAAAGGGGGCTTTATTTTTTATAAATAGTTTCAAATACCTAAGTTTATATTAATAGCGAAACAGCTTGGATATAGGTTTTGATTCTTTCTTTGCCTAGAATAAGAAAGAAGACATATCTACAGCCGCTTCAACTATCTCAGCAGGCACTACAGTATCAAACTCAGCGTTGTAATTAATGTTAGGCATACTCATTGTATACACCATGTGTATATGAGCAGTTTCACCGTCTACGGTTACTGTCATTTCCATATCATAAAAAGCTTCCATAGAAGTCATAAGGTTTGTGGAACGCTCAAAAACAGCCGAGAAACGGATAGGTGCATTAAAATGTATTGTCATTTCCATATTAAAATCGTCTAAATCAGGAAGAAAGGCACTAATATCGCCCATTGCCCCGAGCATGTCATTAAAGAATTCTTCAGGGATAGTCATTTCACCGGAAACAGTATCTATGCCGTCTCCTTCAATGAGTCTTAGACCTGCAAAAAACCTACGGTCAAGGTCTATGCCGGCAACCGGTGAAAACTGAGCCATCATATCGTCGGCCAGGTCAAAAGATGAAGAATCTAACATCATAACCATGCCATCAGCCACGATAAACATAGCTTCGCCGTTGTCATAAACCTCAGAAACAATATCCATACCCATCATGCTTGTAGTCATAAAGATATGTTGAAATCTATTGGCAAAATCTATGTGGATAGTGCCGGATACTACCATATCCATATCTACAACTTCGCCGTCCATAGTAGCGACCATTTGAATGTTACTTGCCATTTCAGCTTCCATAGCAGGCATGTCAAGGGCGTCAGCAGAACCCATAAGCTCAAAAATACGGTTAAGGCGGGTATTGCCGGCTACCATAAGAGCGCGGCTTTCATTGTCAAGTAAAATTGTCACATCCATAAGTTCTTCGATAAAAGCGGTATCAACATGGGTACGGCCGTCAATATTGACTATAGAAAATTCAGTGCCGTCTTGTCTGTTCATAAAATCTTCATGAAGCCTGAAAAGAATATCACTGCCGTCAACATGCAGAGTTATTACCGCATCGACATAGTCATAAGAAACGTTGCCGCCTAAAGCCTCTACTAAATATCTGAGGGGTAATAAAACTTCACCGTCAGACATAAAAACATGGGTATGATGAGAAAAAGCTACTGTTTCACCGTCAACTCTAAGGTTAAAACCCTCTGCCGGAGTGGCGGCAAAAGCAGTCATGGCAAAAACCATGGAAAAAACAACCGCTAAAGCTAAAGACTTTCTAAATAAATTCAATTTAATCTCCTCCTAAATACTTTAATGATTTAATCGTAGGTTAGCCGCTCGGCTTTAAAGGCGGCGTTGACGAAAAATTTTCGCTTGACTAAGTATACCATTTGTTAAACAAATAGTCAAGATAAGACAGGCACGCGTAGGTATGCTGCAAAGTTAAAGCGTCGCAGACTTTTAATCCTCAAAAAAAGTGACTGTGTCACTTTTTTTGCTTTCTACACTGAACCGGAGGCGTAGGTAAAGCCTTCCCCATGAACATCTGATACAGTGTCGGTTATCAGAAATGCTTTTTTGTCATGTTTGTCAACAACGGCCACAACCTGTCTGTAATCGCGCATGTGGCAGGTAACCATAAGCATATGCATTTCATTTTGTCTATAAGCCCCAATAGCCGGAATGATTGTAACGCCGCGGCCTATCTCATATACTATTTCATTCATTATAGCTTCATGCATATCGCTTATAATATACACCATTTTCTTTTTACTCAAACCCGACTCTAAATAGCGCATAGTGGCTGATGTTATGAATATGGAAAATACTGCGTAGAAAAATAAATCTACAGAAAAAACCAATAGACATAGTACAACAACAATACCGTCACTTATAAAGAGCCCGATTGCCGTGTCTAAATTAAAGTATTTCTTAAATATAAGCGGTGGCACGGCAGTACCGCCGCTGGAAGCTTTGTTTGAATACAAAATATGAACAGCAACGCCAAATATAACAGAACCTACAACCATTGAGAGCATAGTGTCATTAACAAGCTTGTACTGAGGTATTATGCCGATGAAAAACGGCAGAATTGAAGCGCCTATTACGGTGTTTAAAAACACCTCTTTTCCTAAAAATACGAAAGTTACCAGAAGAATTACTCCGTTAAAAATCATTACCACCATTGAGCGCTCAAGGCCCATATAAGCCTCTAAGATAATTGCAAGACCGGTGATGCCCCCTGCTGCAATAGAGTGGGGGCCCATAAACATGTTAACCCCTATGCAAATTAAAATTATTGCAAATACGATAGAGCCGATTTTCTTAACAAGTTTAAGCATATGAATACCTCGCAGAAATATAGTATGATATAACGGATATGGTTGGCTTTCAACCGTAACAGTTATAGTGTTGGCAAAATTTAGTTTACATTATTGTTGCGTGCCAGTCAATTAATTATTCTTGCTCATGTAAAAAAGGCCGTTGAAGACCATTGTATAGCAATTCCATGTGAGACTTGCACTTTGCAAGGCGAAAATCGCAGGATTCAATGACTTTTCGCAGCAGCGATTCAAAGTTCCAACCAGGAATGGTTCGCTATGCAGCAAATAATGGCTTTTCGCAGCAGCGATTCAAAGTTTCAACCAGGAATGGTTCGCTATGCAGCAAATTATGACTTTTCGCAGCAGCGATTCAAAGTTTCAACCAGGAATGGTTCGCTATGCAGCAAATTATGCGTTTTCGACGAAGCAGAGGTGCATATGTCTCACGGAATTGCTATATACGGTCTTGCAACTGCCCTTTCTGTTTAGGTATTCCACTATACTTAAAATCTACCACCGTCTAAACATTGAAGCTGCAATAAATAAGGCCATGGCCTTGCTGCTTTTTGTTTCTCTTAGATCTACCCCACGCTCATGAGGTATGGAGATCTCCTCAGCCATCTCATCTGCTGAGGATCGTGGATGCATCTGCACAGGCAGCGTGCTAGTTATTCCCGCAAATATTGTAACCCCATGAACTTTAACTTCTCTGAATTTTCCTCCATGACTTACAGTTACATTATACCTTTTTAAATTGTCAAAATCATTTGAAGCAGGCAGGGTTAAGGTTTCACTCATACCGTTTTCATCTGTGTGAAGTTCCCCTGCCATTTTGCCGCACTCGCAATGTATAATTACTTTAGCCCCTGCAACAGGGGCAAGATTGTCAGCTATAAAAGTGTGTACTTTCAAATAACCTTCTTCCATGTAAATATCTCTCCTTTCTAATGATGTTCAGATTCCTCAGCAATAGCTTTTGTTTCGTGTATTGTACCGTGAGGGTGATTTGGAGGCCCGTATACAGAAATAAGTTTTAAAGGCTTATCAGAGGTGTTTATAATGTTGTGCCAGGTACCGGCACCCACAAAAACACAGGAGCCTTCGAATATTGGTTGCTGCCAGCTTAGATGGTCTTTTCTGTAGCCCATGCAAGCAACGCCGCTGCCTTCGGCCGATATTAAAATCTGATCAGTGCTTGGGTGCAGTTCAACTCCTACATCTTCTCCCGGTGCTATGCACATGAGAGTAAGTTGCAGATGTTTACCGGTCCATAAGGCTGTTCTGAAAGTATTGTTGGCGAGGGCTGCCTTAAAGATATCTACAGTGAAAGCGCCCGGGCCATAGTCTGTTTTATTCATATGAGTTCTTCTCCTCGCTTGGCCGTGTTTGGGAGTCTGTCTAAAGGAATATACAGACAATTTAGAGCCACAGCCTTATTGAAATCTGCTGTAGTATATGATTAAGTCTGCGTATATGACACTTTAAAGTGCTACTCTCTAGCCGTCTTTTTGCAATAATTCCGTAATCAATTCTTAAAAACTAAACTGTGTATATTTGCTGGAATAAACTGAAAAAATATGTTATTATACATCATAAAGGTATAAATCAGGTAAAAATCGAGGCAGAAAAATGGTTGATAAAGAAAAAGTCATTGTTATGACAAATTTGGCAATATATGATAAAAATTACGGTGACAGCGACCGAAAGGCTAATACCTTCTTTCGCCATGATTACGTGTATTGGAAGAATTTTTGGGCCAGACTTTATGCTTTGCTGGGTTCGCTGATTTTAGTTGGCTTTTATATCATCCACAGGCTAGTTATAATAGGTGAAGATTTGTTTGAAATAGATTACAGGGCAGAAGGTGTTAGGATACTGATTTTCATTGTGGCCGTGATGGTTGTGGTTTCCGGGATTAGCTCGCTGAAAGCTACCAGAGAATATTCCGCCATACAAAAACGTATTAATGAATATTTAAAGCTTAGTGAAAAACTGGAAGGCGAAGGAGAATTATCAAAAGGCCATGGAGCAAATATTAATCGCAAGAGACGTAGCCGTTAAGTTCTATAAAAGATTTGAGATTTATATACTGTCTGTTCTTAGGTTTATTCTGGGGTTTTATGTATTTACGCTGATAGGCACCATAGGCCATAGTATGGATGCACTTGAGCTTATTACAGGGTCTGCAATGCGTATGCCTTATGCAATGCTTATGGGGCTTTTGTTCACTATACTGCCTATAAGCATGGGTTATTTTTTAATGGCATTTAACATTATTATTCAGTTTTCGGCTAGTATGGAAGTGGCCGCCATGGTAGCCGCAGCTTTGCTTTTGGTGCTGTTTTTTTACGGCCGCCTTGGAGGAAGAGAAAGATGGATGCTTTTGTTCATGCTCCTTGGCTTCTACTTTCGCATACCTTATATAGTACCCCTCATTGCCGGCCTTTATTTTGGCATACAGTCGGTGTTTCCTATAATAATCGCTGTCTTTTTATGGGAATTTTATCCCCTTGCCTTTAATCTTATGCAGGTGGAAAGACCGCGGGCTGATACTATAATAGATATACCCGATAGTTTTGGCCAGACCTTAGCTTATGTGATGGATGCGGTTTCAAACAACGACAGGTGGATAGCCATAGCCTTTGTTTTCGCGCTGGTAACGGTGGTTGTTTATGTTGCTAAAAAAATGGATGTTGATTTTTCCAAAGAAATAGCTATTGCCATGGGAGTTGTTATAAATATAGTCAGCTTCATATTTTTACGTCTTGCTATTGGCATAGATATTCATATTTTTCAGATGATAATCTTAAGCATACTTTGTGGTGCGGCGGCCATCATCATAAAATTTTTCGATGTTGTACTTAATTATCAGCGGGCAGAGAGGGTAGAGTTTGAAGATGATGAAAACTACTACCTCGTTAGAGTAATACCTAAAATGGCCATAGCAAGAAAAGAGCGGACTGTAAGAAAAGTGAGTGAAACTCAGCAGCTGCATGAAGTGCGCCGCCAGTTACATAAAGAAGCTCCGGTGGATGATTTTGACGAATATTTATATGATGATGCGCCTAGCGAAACTAAGAAGCGCTCGCTGCGCAGAGAGCCTAACCCGAAAGTTTATGAGGAAGACCTTTCAGAGCTTTATGAACTTTATGAAGACTTTGAAGATGAGGATTTTGAGGAGGATAAAATACCCGATAAGTATGATTGACAGGCTCTTATATTAACTGGGATATAAAATCTAGAAGGTGTCGAAGCCGCATTTTCGAAGCCTGAGGTGATATTTTTGCAGAGTGCATTATGGAATAATATAAATCAATTTATAGGTAATGCTTTTGTCTATTTTAATGTAGCTGATGCTACCATTAACCGATTAACCTTTGTTAATATTATTGACATATTGATTGTCGCTTATTTTTTATACAAAGTAATATTGTGGATAAAAGAAACCAGGGCATGGTCTTTGTTTAAGGGCATTGTTCTGGTGCTTTCTATTAGCAGTCTTTCATTTCTCTTTGGCCTGACCACTATTCAGTGGATAGTGCGTCATGCTATAGGTGCCGGTATTTTGGCCATGATAATAATATTTCAGCCTGAGCTTAGAAAGGCTCTTGAAGAGCTGGGCAAAGGCCGTATTAACATGCCCTTTGGCGAATCTGCCACCGGTGCTATTACCGCGGCTACTGTTGATGAGCTTATAAAAGCGGTTTATGCTATGGCAAGGTTAAAAACAGGGGCACTTATAATTGTTGAAAAAGATGTTAAACTGGGGGATTTGGAGCAGACAGGTATATTGGTTGACGCTAATGTGTCGGCATCTTTGCTGTTGAATATTTTTGAAGATAAGACTCCGCTCCACGACGGGGCAGTGCTCATAAGAAACAACCGTATAGCCGCTGCATCATGTATACTTCCTCTTACTGCCAGTGAAATAGGCAAAGAGCTGGGAACAAGGCATAGGGCGGCTGTTGGCGCTTCGGAAGTGTCGGATGCTCTATGTATCATAGTATCTGAAGAAACGGGAAAAGTGTCTATGGCAAGGGGCGGTAAGCTTCATAAAGACCTGAGTGCTGATGAACTTCGGGTTGTGCTTGGAGGTGCACAGTCAAAAGAACCGGCAGAAAAAGAACATAAGCGCTTCAAACTGAGGAAGGGGCGTAAAAAGAATGTTAAATAAAATAATCGCGGCCCTCTCCCAAAATTTTATTTGGAAAGTAACGGCATTAGTCTTATCTTCTATATTGTGGGTTATTGCTATTAATATAGAAGACCCTATGGAAACACGTCAGTTTTTCCCTGTTCGTGTGGGTTTTGATAATATGGAAACTCTTAGCAGGCTGGGGCTTGTTGTGCTAAATCAGGACGAGATAGAAAGAAGCTTCGTAACAGCCAGCCTTTTAGCTAACCGGCGGCTTCTTAATCAGCTGGAATCGTCTGACCTTAGAGCCTATGTTGACATGGGTGCTGAGATATTTGAGCACCTAGGCCGGGCGGGTGACTCTATAACAGCCAGAGTACAACTTGAGCTGCCTGATTTTGCTGAGGCTAATGTTATGTTTAGAAATACACAGCCTCACACCCTAAACCTAAGGCTTGATACACTTGAAACCCGAGAGTACCCCATTACTGTAGTAATAAATTCAAGCCCTGAGGCGGGTTTTGTTTCTATGAACCCTGTTGTTACGCCGCCTACGGTTTCGATATCAGGGCCAAGTACAGTGCTTGATACCATTATGAATGTGCGCGCCGGCGTTAATCTTGACAGAGTAAATGTTGATCATTATGTTGTTTCAACCCTTGAAGTATATAATGAAAACAATATAAACATCAGCGACAGAGTGACCATTGATCCTGAATCTGTTGAGATTTTTGTACCGATAAGCCGTATAGCCCAAATGCAGGTTGTTATGCCTACCTTTAGCGGGGCGCTCGAGGCCGGGCTTGCCATAACGAATATAGATGCGCGCCCTGCATATATTGATATTGTAGGCAGAGCAGAAGACCTTGCTGATTTTGGAGGTGTTATATTCGACCCAATAAACATCAGCGGTCTTAGTGAGGGTGTTAATACCATTATCATTGATGTTCGCGATTATTTGAGAGGTACGCCACTGAGTGTTACTGCGGGCGGGTCTCATGAGGTTAGTGTAAGCATAACAGTTGAGCGTGAAGAAATGCTGGAGATTGTTATTGATTCAAATAGTATAGTGGTTTTGGGAGAGCCGCCTTTAGGCTTTACAGCACTTTTGCCTGAGAGTTTTATTATTCGCGTAATTGGCGTCGGGCGATTTGTAGAAGCTATGGACGTATTGGATATAAGCGCTGCTATTGACATTAGCGGGCTGGAAGAAGGGGTTCATGCCGTGCCGCTTAATCTTTCGTTACCTAATAGAATAAGGGCTGTTGATTCGGCTGTATATTTAAACATTAATATAATAGCTTTAGATGAGCTTACAGACTCTACTCTGCCTTATGAGGTTGATGATGAAGATGAAGAGGAATCAGTACCGCCTACTTTTTAGATAAATTATATAGGCCCGGAATAAGTAATAAATCGTTAATTCAGGAGGTTAAGAATAAATGGGAAGATTATTTGGAACAGACGGAGTAAGAGGAATAGCAAATTCGGAGCTAAGCACCCACATGGCTTACAGAATCGGAAGGGTTTTGGCTCATGTTCTTACAAGAGAGCAGGGAAAGAGCCCCAAAATACTTGTAGGTATGGATACCAGGCGCTCAGGGCCTATGCTTGGTGCGGCACTTTGCTCGGGCATATGTTCTGCCGGCGGTAATGTAATTAATCTTGGCATTATACCTACTCCGGCTGTGGCTTACTTGGTGAGAGAGCTTAAGGGTTCAGCGGGGGTTGTGATTTCTGCTTCACATAACACTATGGAGTATAACGGTATCAAGATATTTAATTCTGAAGGATTTAAACTTCCCGATGAACAAGAAGATGAGATTGAAGCCTTTGTGCTTGGCCGCGGTGACGATCTTCCCATACTTACAGGGAAAGATATTGGCAGTATCATTGAAGACTATAACGCTATAGAGCACTATGTAAACTATATGGTGGCTGTGTATAATTCTATCAGCGGAATGGTGGATTTAAAGGGCATTAAAATTGCCATTGACTGCGCCGAGGGTGCTACTTATGAGGCTGCTCCAGCTATACTTAGACGGCTTGGCGCCGATGTGCATGTTATACATAATAAGCCAAACGGCATAAATATTAATGAGAGCTGCGGCTCTACACATATGGGTTCTATCCGTAAATATGTGCTTGATAATAAAATGGATATTGGTATAGCCTTTGACGGTGACGGTGACCGCTGTCTTATGATAGATGAGCGCGGTCATGATATTGACGGTGACCAGATAATGTCTATATGCTCTCATTACATGAAAGAGAGTGGAAGGTTAAACAAAAATACTCTTGTAGTTACGGTTATGTCTAATATGGGTTTAGCACGGATGGCAAGAGAGAATAATATTAATCTGCAAAGAACAGCGGTGGGTGACAAATTTGTTATGGAGCGGATGTTGGAAATAGGGGCGCTGCTTGGCGGTGAACAGTCGGGCCACATAATATTTTTAAACCACAATACCACAGGGGATGGTATACTTACAGCTCTTAATGTTTTAAATATTATGAAGCAAAAAGATGAATCCCTTTCAGACATTAACGTTAGAATGAAAGTTATGCCTCAGGTACTGGTTGGAGCCGTGGTTTCAAACAGTAAAAAATATGACTATGACAAACTGCCTCAGATTGCAGCTGCTATTAAAGAGCTGGAAGCTTCTTACGAAGACAAAGGCCGGGTGCTAATACGTGCTTCGGGGACAGAGCCGTTGGTGCGTATCATGATTGAGGGCGAGGATAAGGCTAAAATGCAAATAGAAGCTCAGATGATAAAAGAGCTGATAGAAAAACATCTGGGGTAAAGGGAGATGTACAAATGACATTCGGTATAATAGGCGCTATGGATGAGGAAGTTTTGAATCTTAAAGCAAAGATGGAAACTTTAGAGACAAAAATAATAGCCGGCTGTGAGTTTATAAAAGGCCGCCTGCACGGTAGGGACACGGTTCTGGTTAAATGCGGCATAGGCAAGGTAAACGCGGCTGTATGTACCCAGGCGCTTATAGGTAACTTTTCGGTAGACTATATTATAAACACCGGTGTTGCAGGCAGTATGGATGATGCTGTAGGAGTTTGTGATGTAGTAATATCTACCGATCTTGTGCAGCATGATTTTGACACATCTGCTTTCGGTGATGATGCTGTGGGTACTATACCACGATTAGGTGTGAGATTTTTTAAGGCCGACAGCTCTCTTATTAATGCTGCTTATAACTCTAATTCCTCGGGGCTTAAGCTTCATGTGGGGCGCATTGCCACCGGTGATCAATTTATAGCAGACAAGGCTCATAAGGAGAAGATAAAGTCGCTGTTCACCCCTTTATGCGTTGAGATGGAAGGAGCGGCGATTGCCCATGCTTGCCATCTTAACAATGTACCCTTTGTTGTGGTGCGCTCAATATCCGACAATTCAGATGGTGAGGCGGAGATGGCCTTTGAAAAATTTATTCATGTGGCTGCCAATAATTCAAGCTTGATAGTAGAAGAGATATTAAGTAGTTATGGTAATTAGATTTATGGAGGAAGTTTATGCAGTACAAAACAATAACATTTGAAGATATACAAAATTCTGTGGAATTTCAGACTTACATTAAAAAAAGTAATGAGCTTTTGGGGGTTTTCGGCTACACAGACCATTCAGCCGGGCACACAGGCAAGGTGGCTCATGTGGCTTATGAAATGCTTTTGACCATGGGTTACTCACAGCGTGAGGCTGAGCTTGCTAAAATTGCTGCTTATATCCATGACATAGGCAACATGGTTAACCGCACAGATCATGCTCAAACAGGGGCTATGATGGCCTTTTTCATGCTAAGCAATATGGGTATGCATCCGAATGAGATAGCTACGGTGGTATCAGCCATAGGTAATCATGACGAAAAACACGGCAAAGCTATAAACCCCATAAGTGCCGCCCTTATCATTGCAGATAAGACTGATGTTCGCCGTTCCAGGGTTCGCAATGAAGATATGAGCACATTTGATATACACGACAGAGTAAATTATGCTGTCGAAGAGGCTAATTTGAAAATTGACACCCGTAAAGAGAAAAACATAATAAGGCTGATTCTAAAAATTGACAAAAATATTTGCCCTGTTATAGATTATTTTGAAATTTTTTTAGAACGTATGATACTTTGCAGAAATGCGGCCACTTTTTTAAACGGTGAGTTTCAGCTTAATATTAATGAGGCGAAAATTTTGTAGGTATAGTTAATTAAGTTTAAAACGGTCCAATCAAGCTTGCTTGATTTGGGCAGGTTAAACTTAATGAGCGCCCCGTTCATGAGCATTTTTCGCTACCTATAAAAGCGTTGCTTTCATGGGTTCCCGCTTGCATCAGCAAAAGTGCGAATGTGGGGCGTCGTTTAAGACCGTTTTCGTCTTAAACGACTATAATTTTTGCTTTTTAATCATTTATGCTACCGGAAGTGTGGATTTCTTTCTATACTGAAACTACTACAAAATAGTAACAC
>Ga0131853_10014280_pt1 | contig 14554 bp, 7 predicted proteins | sample TergutLab28metaG_FD_92764 | JGI IMG/M metagenome (GOLD analysis project Ga0131853, IMG submission 92764) | Labiotermes labralis P1 segment gut microbial communities from Petit-Saut dam, French Guiana - Lab288 P1 (version 2) (version 2) | ecosystem: Host-associated > Arthropoda: Insects >... | reverse complement strand
TTTGTCATTTCGAATTCAGTGAGAAATAAGAAAGAAAATTAATAAAAGCAATGTTAAAACCCTGGATATACTTGACAAATCAATTGATGGTGTGCACAATAAACACACAGAGAGGGCTTTGTGGACAGCATGTGTTTGTTCGACAATTCAACTACTACGTCACTCTTTAACAAGTACGGGTGTTCAGTGAAATCCATTATGAAGTTTTGGTCATTTTTGTTTACATGTTCAATATTATTTAACACCCACTACGTATCAATAGTTTTATTATTATTTAATGGAAGAGATTCAGCTCAGTATATTTATTATAACCAATTAAGTTTGCCTAATATTTGCCAATTCATAACTGATAATATTCACTCTAAATTCTTTTGTGTTTTTAAGTCTGCCGAATCAATGAAATAATACAGAACTTTTAGGCCGATTTCTTTCTGCGTAGGTCTGAAAAGTCGACAGAAGCCATACTCTGAAGTTTCTCAATTGAACACTGTCGGCGTATAAAACCTGCAGTCTCTGTACAGACTATCACACTACCCAGTACCATATACACAGGCTACCCCTTGATTACCAGCCTGCCAAATGCTGTCGTTTCACCTCACTTCCTGTCATGTTTCCGGCAAACTGGCATTGTTGTTAAATCACGTACGATATAAAGATAATATTTTGCTGCGTCCGTCATGGAGGCATACGAGAGCACGCAGAGGTACAACTGCACTCATTGTTCACCTTAGCGCTCAATGGTGATGGATGGTAGCCTTCACGTCCCGTCCGCTTTACCTCGGGGGGAAGAAACCTTCGATATCCACGGAATGGGAGGATTTTTATTTCTGCCCCATTAAAAAAAAAGGTGAATTTTTGTTCTTCTGTGCTGTCGCACTGAACTCGGACTGAATATAATCTACTTCGCCTATGTTTCTTAGCATTTTAAGTAAACTGTCATAACCTAAAAGTATAAAGTTATGTCATTTAGATCTATCCTGCATATATTTTCTTAAACACTTACGTACTAAATTTAAGATTGCAGATACAGCCTGTTTCTCAGGCATACAGCTTTATATTAGAAGACTGTATAAAGTGTGGCTTTAGATTAATTAGATTATGAGAATGTGGACACAGTCGTGGGGAAGCGGACTGGATTGTGAAAATGTGGACTGAATTGTTAGTATGTGGACTGGATGATTGGGTAGCGGACTGAGTTGTGAGGATGCGTATGAGGATTGAAACTAGATTGTGAGGATGTGGACTGGATTATAAGAATGTGGACTGGATTGTGAGGATGCGGACTGTATTATGGGGATAGAAACTAGATTGTGAGGATTTGGACTGGATTATAAGAATGTGGACTGAATTCTCAGGATGCGGACTGTATTATGAGGATAGGAAGAAGGCTGTGAGGATGTGGACTGCATTAATTTTGCAAAGGAACAAGTTTTAACGTGTTTTTGAACAAGGAAATGAAATTAGGTCTCTAAAAATAGCGGTGAATTTCATGACCGGGTGCGAGACTATTTGGTTTTAAAAGCACAAAATTCCGTTCTTTGAGAATAAGGCTTGGTCTGGGATGCAGGAACTTTCAGCCGAGAGAAGAAGCTAGAAACATAAATTTTATTTTGCGATTCTTTGAGTTTGTCGCCGCAGTGTGGGTGGGGGGGGGGGGTCACCATTTGTCTGGGATGTGACCGCATGGCACTTGATAACCAATTTCAGACTTTCCGAAGGTACATAATGCCCGCCTTTTCAAGGGCATATACCTTGGAGCTTCAAACCCTTGAAGACGAGAGAGAGCCTGTTCCCTCGAAAAGTCGGGGACCGATTACTTGCAGACCCATAAGCTAGAAACACAGATTGCTGAAATAGTACTGTTTGAAAAGCTGGGAGCAGGAAACAGTTGGGTAGAAAGGAATGTTGTGCTGCTTGCCAAATCAGATAAATATATAAGTTAAAACCTTATAAAGCTGACACTCAAGACTTTTAAACAATGTTCTTAATAATTAACCAACTTAATGTACAAATTCTTTTTTATAATAAGTTTATTATAAGCCTCTACATGTTTCGAGCACTACGTGCTCATCATCAGGAGGTCAAAATTGTATTATACAGCATCTGGTATCGTCACACTGAAATAAGTGAGTGGTCTAAAATTACTAAAATACAATTCTATAAATATGAGCACATAGTAGCAAAATTTATGTATGAATTTTTCGGGTGTTATTACTTATTTTAGTAATTTTAGACCACTCAATTTTTTCAGTGTGATGATACCAGATGCTGTGTAATACAATTTTGACCTCCTGATGATGAGCACATAGTGCTCGAAACATTTAGAGGCATGTAATAAACTTATTATAAAAAAGAATTTGTGCACGGTCAGCAAAACATAAAAAATTTAAACAATGTTTGCTAAATGTACAACTTGCTTTAAAATTTAGGAACTCAGCATTCTGCCCTCATAATGTATTTATGTGTTTCTTATGATTCTGCCAACAATGAGTGATTATCTTCATCAGCATTATTGACCGGCTTGTTTTTTAATGGAAATGCAGTGTGCTTATATTGAGGTAGGACCTGAATTGTTAGATTTCATTTAAAGGTTAAACACCCTTCATAATTAGTGATCGGTCTCTCATGAATTAAATAAGTAACTCCATGTAGCACACAAACACGTTGCCTGCAGTACAAAAGGCGCAACTTTCAAATGGTGCGTGAAACGTTGAAAGAATTAAGTCTCCAAGGGAGAAGGTACAGGTAAAGGTAAAGCAGTCCCGTTAGATACTTGGAGTGGCCCAGAGGGTTCCAGAAAGTTAAGGTTCCCAGATTTCATGACAACGGCACAGGATGGTGGTAAGGTTGTCAGCCTTACACACCGGCCGCCTTTACCCCCAGGAAATGCTCCTTGTACTCATTTATGTTAGAGGCTGAGTCGACTCCAGGGTCATAGTGCGATCGGAAGGATTTTATGTCAATGAAAAATCCACTGACACCAGTTGGGATCGAACCAGCGACCTTCCGATTTGTAGCACAGCACCTTAACCACTGTGCTACCGCCCAAGGGAGCAGACTATTCAAAATTCCAAAGCAAAATTCGTGTAAAGCTTAAAATAAAGTTTTAATGAATTTAAACAATTTATTATTTAACACGTCTTAGGTCCAATAAAATAATGAATAACATTATGCCTGTGATATTAATAATTATAAACGTGGGATGATATCTAGACGTGTGATAGTCGTACAATATTTTGCGAAAGTCTGTCACTTTCTTCATAAGTCATTAGAACTGACCAGTGGCGTACCGAGGGGGGGTTTGGGTTGTTCAAACCCCCCCCCCCCGAAATTCCGAAGGCCCTCCAAAATCGTGCCAAACTCAACCTGATTGTGAAAACTGTTAAAAATTGCTGAATTTAGAACGCCAACACTCCAAGATGTTCGGCTAAAAGGCAGTAAAATTCTAAAACTACCGCCGGTTCGCAATTGTTTTACATTAGCAATGACAAATAAATTGGCTGTCATTATAAATAGTCTTAAAGTACCAAAAATTAAGAAACTTTTACTATATGAAATGAAAATTCTTGTACCAAATTACAGCTGCTTCCAGAACCCTTGACTAGAGGGTAGGGGGCTACCGCCCCCCGATCCCTGCTCTCTGCCCTCTGTCCTCTGTCCTCAACTAAATTTGTTGAACCCCCCCCCCCGAACAAAATTCCAAGGTACGCCACTGGAACTGACAAATGTATGGACGTTGTGTTACCACAACCCCTATTCGTTTATAAAGAAAAGATAGTTACGACAAACAGTAAAATCTAGCACGAATTACCTAATTCCATGTACCTGTTGACATGAAGAAGGAAATTTATTTTGTTGTGTTTCCAATCTGCGATGCGGGTTGCCTACTGTCTCCAAGCCACCAAAATATTATATTTCTCTGCTTTTCAAAATAACTGCATTTTCGGTTGAGTTACTAAACGAGAGCTCGCCTCACGGAGAATTAACGAGCACACCGGGTTTCTTTTGGTTTTCCCTTTCAGCTTCCCCTACCGCAAATTCTCTGTCTATATATAGAGCTCTCTACGTTCACCGAAGAACGTCTCTCTCTCTCTCTCGGATATGATGTAGAATTAAACGGAGAGATGAGAAGCTTCATCATTTCTCATAATGAGACCGAAATATGAACTAACGAGTAGGGGTCGACAAAATATTCATTTCAGGCCTGTTCGCGAAGCAGTTGCAAGAGATGACTTCTAGATTCATCTTCTCTCTCCTTCCACTCGTGGCTCCCACCATCTGTCTGACCGCATGGTATAGTTAGTCTCCCAGTAGATACTCTCGTGAAAATGTACGTTGGTGAGTTTTGCTAAAATGTTTCCATGAAATTCAAATGTGGCTAAAATGGAACAAAAGTAACAGGCACTTTAGATTAGAGTCCTGCGTGTAATTATGATAGTATGTCGCCGTTTACGAGATCAGTACGGCAAAGCCAGAGAGGCCAAAGAAACAGTCGACTATCTAAACGTGATATTCTACAATATATCATGCCTCGCGAAAAAAAAAAAATGAAAGGAAGCTGTTATCGCCTTTACACTTCATTTCAGAGTGGTTTGTTTTGTTATTTGGATGCAGTGCTCTTTCAAATGGCGACCTTACAGCGTTACGGTACAGTTATTAATGTAATTTTGTGCCTTATTCCAGGGACAGCATTACAGTCTAGTACGGTCGACTGTAATGCTGTTGCTGTGCTGCGAATTTATCGTTTGTATGTTGTGTGAAGCGTTGAAGGTACATGTGAATTACGCTTTTACTCATTTTCTTGAAAATATGTACTAATTTATAGTGTAAGGACACTAACAGGTCATGGCCTTAGAAGTGTTACGGTGTAGGTAGGATCTCCTGTCTTATTTAAAATATTTTTAGAAATCCAGATTATGATATAACTACAAAGCCTGGTGATGGCCTGCGACGATGTAGAGTTATCGGGAGGACGGTAGGTCTGCGAAGACTTGGTTTGTTGTAAATAGGCTAAGTGAAGTGACAGCAACAGTGACAAGTAACCTGTCCACAAAATTTTTTTAAAAAAAAGCATAATATACATGTATTAATCCTTTAAAAGAACGATGGTTGATATTTGTAAGTTATGTACCTGGTCACTGTATATACAGACCGCCTACCTTAACATCAAGAGCCCCTCCAATTTGCCCACATAATGCAAGGCTACTTATCCGTTTCGTATGGTTTTCACAATCAACATTGTTAATGTAAAATCTGATTTGATCCGAAGCCATGCATCTCGCGTCTGGGGTTTAGGGATGCTCTTACGTGATGGCATTCAACGGACAGAACACCACTACCCGAGGTCTGACAATTGAAAAACCGGAGTGACTCTAGGCGAAACTAAGTATCAGTGACGCAGATAAACCTACTCAGTTAGGTATCGTGTAAGGCTGCCATCTTTAGAGAGTTGTTGAAACTAAGTCTGGGACGCATACGAAATATCGTGGCGAATTTAGACTGTTGTATCGCGAAATGAATTGTTTGACGAAACTGGGGAGATTTGCTCCAAACAGCCGCATCATTAATAAGTGTGAGCGCCTTCAGACGACTCCCTTAAGACTTTACAGGGGCGTCCCAACACCGTACCCCGTTTCCCACAATTCCGCCACCACATCCGATCGCAAGCCGCCAGGTAATAAATTACCACTAGTCGCTGCGTAATGACCTAGAAGAGCGCAGTTATCATCTACTTCGCGGCGGAAGTCTGAAATCAGGCAAGATATCGCGAAATTTGTGGATTTCAAATCGGCGATTGTGAAAAATGCCGTCTTCTAGGATATGACGCTATGCAGTGTGGTACAAATTTTCCGACGTTTCGGTACAATGTACTATCTCCATTTAACACTCATATGTCCGTGCATCACTAATATATTCTCAGAGTACAACCAACAAGATACAACTTTTCTCAATTTATTTATTCCTGTAAGACGCTGTACAACTGCACATACAGAGTCAGGCATTTGTCAGACAAATGCCTGACGCTGTATTTGCAGTTTTGAGTTCCTGATGATGGACGGGAAAAAGTCTGAAACATGTAGAGTGTCTTACAGGAATAAATAAATTGAGAAAAGTTGCATCTTGTTGGTTGTACTCTGAGAATATACCGTCTCCATCTTCAGGGTTCTACATGACGTCACATTTTAAGAGAAGATGTTATGTGAACACGGTTTGAACTTTTGGTTGTGACGTATCGCAGACTGCGTTTTCTAATTAGAAACTCTGGCATTTTATGAACGCCTCGTACTGGGACTTCAATTTGGTGTCCTGTTTTCCTAAAATGTCTGAGTATATTGAATCCATCAAAAATGAACAAAAAACAACGCAGTAACAAATGAATCACACTATCACAACATAGGCGGAATCTTAACGTTATCTGAATTAAATACTTTGCACCAAACAAGCAGAACACTGTGCAAACAAAGCAGAGTAAAACGAAACCCACCTTTTATTCGACACAATTTTGTTAAATTATGCACTGACGTGATCCTGCAAATTTCTGTACAGATATCAGTCCGGTTATTTAATTGTCACACACCGTACCTATTGTGATGTGCTCATTCCGGGACACTGCAGCCGATGAAAGCCAGAAGACGTATCGCAACTCTACATGAGCTCCACTGACCATCAATATAGCATTCAGTTATGTATCACGCATATACGTGTAACTTCTTCCTTCATATATACGGCGTAACAGAAGCATATATCAGCGCTGAAATATAACATTGTATAGTCTATATAAATTTAAAGCGACCTGATTATATCTGACCACGTGATAGACTTGGTGTAAAGTATAAGCTAATCAGACACTTTCCAAGAACTGCCGTTTGAGTGTGGAATAATATTACCTCAAACAAAAACACACAGGGAAGCTAATTCTTCTAGATAAAGTCGTGATTCTAAAGGAATTAAAATTAGAGCTAAGTGCATTTAATATTTGTCTACAACTCATTTTAAACTAAACAAGAGCGTGATGACTGACAGCAAATTCACGCATGTGTTTCAAACAGTTTTGATGAGAAATCATAAAGCCAACTTTCTACTGCGGGTTCCAATAAATCTTTTGTTGTTATTGTCGCATTTAGTTAAGGTTAAACAATTCAATTTATGTCAGGGTTTCTTTTGCCACACTCTTGCACGGGCGGTCAGTGATAGACTCATCATCGAGCAAGAAATTGTAAATAAATTTCAGATTTAATGTTTTGTTGACCGTGCATCGTGATGTATCCGTACAATAGGAACCAACATGATGCGCTATTTACTTTCAATTTGTTTCATTAATTAACCTCTACATGTTTCGAGCAGGTTTACTGCTCATCATCAGGAGGTACTACTCTGTTGGCAGGATGGGAATGGATCCATTCCTTTCGTGCCAACAGCCAGTCATCATAAACGCATTACATATACCAGTTGCTGTATGTACAGAGTAGTACCTCATGATGATGAGCAGTAAGCCTGCTCGAAACATGTAGAGGTTCATTACTGAAATAAATTGAAAGCACGTAGTGCATCCTGTTGGTTCACATTGTACGGAAATTTCAGATTGTTGTTTTTGTTTTTGTGCATTGTTGTACGACATTGTTAGTGACTGATGCTGTGTGGCCTGTGAATAAAAGATGAATAACATAGTAGAAGGAATGTGTAGGGACTCAGCTGTAGTTTTTCTCAAGGTTCTATCGATGTGCTTGCGTGGACGGACTGAGGAAATCCGTGGTAAACCTCAGTCAAGACAGTAACAGTTCCAGCCAACGTCTGAATCCGGCACCTCCAGATTACAGGACTAGACCTCACCGCTACAGCAAGCTGCACCTCTTGTTAATAATTAGTTACCTCCAACGTTATTAGGTTTTCGTACGATGAAGCCGGTAACCTTTTGAACCCCGTAGGGCATCTAAATAATATACAAACATTTAGTTCCAGCCTCATAGAAAACACAGCCTGTCTCTGTTACAAAGATCAGTCTGATAATGTGGTACAGGGAAAAATCGCTATTTCTTGCACGTAACGCATAAATGTGTTGTGTGGGCAAAAAGTGGTGGATTTTAACGTGACCACGTTTTAGGCCTACATGTAGGTACCAGAAGCTATGCTTTAAAAAGCAGTTTACTTGCTACTGGGTAGCCTGGCCGGATGACAATTAGACCTACAGTAGTGCAGCTTAGTGATCTCTTGTCAATCTTTGTTCTTCCCTCTCGATCTAAGCTCCCCTGTGCTCACCGAATCATAACACTCGGAAACACTCATTGAAACGAAAACTCAAGTTAAACAACAATACAGCTGTATTGTAACGCACTCTTGTCTTAGTTCTTCCCATCTCACTTTTTCTCATTACCGCAGCGAAGTAAGGACGCTGCTGCCACCACCGTCCACATTCATCTGCTCCTCCAATTTTCATGAAAATGTTGGTGCCTTTGTGTAGATCGAACGGTTCTCCTTTTACCCTGATTGATGTTCCTCCTCATTGTATGTTAGTGTATGTGTTGTGGGTTTACTTCTTTTGTTTTCTGTGGTTAATTAATATATCTTGTGCGATTTTATGTTGCTCCTTGTCGCATCACGTGTCTTCTTCATTTCTCTAATAATCCTGGAATGTCGATAAAAAAACGCCTTTAAGGCTCATAGGGGGCCCAGAGGTATAGATCCACTCATTCTTAACTTCGGTGCTAGATGGAGCTGAATGGTCAACATCAGTTCCCTGCCGCTTTACCCCGGACAAGACCCCGTGGTCCACTGACCTGGAATGTGCGTTAGGTTGGCATCTAAAGTACCTTTGTGGCACGTCCGGCTCTTTCGGCGGTCGTCATGGATACAGTTGTCTTTTGGGATGTGACGCCTTGCAGTCTGGTAGGTACGTACCGACTTTTCAGAGATGTTTCATCTACTCTAATCATAGAGGCAGCATGTTCCACTGGAACTTCGGTGCACACCTACCAGAACAGACGGCATCTCCTCCAACAATACTTTTATTTTCGCAGCAACTCTAACGGACAAATTATAAGTTACAAGCCATAACTATCAGCTTGATGCGTTTCAGCCTTCGTAGGGCTGTCACTGGGCATTCATATAGCATTCCAAAGAGAACACAAACTTTGGTAAACTAGATCTGTTTTCGTCTTCAGGTAAATATTTTGTAAGGCACCAACTCAGTGTGGAAGAAAGCAGCAAGCCTACATTTTGGGATATTAAACATTTTCACATTGCTAAGGCAGTTGATTCTGCCAGCTTCTGCAGTGGTTATGCGAGTAACCGCCAGCGTTTATCTGCCTGAATTTAAATTTTATAGCGTTCAGCGATTGTTTCATCACAGGTTTGTATTTAATTGTTTTAAACGGCGTTTAATCAGAACCGCGCTGGCCAAAACCGCGATTTGCGAGGGATTATTGATTTTTACAAATGTTTTTGGACTAAATGATTTTTTGGGGGGTTAATAAGCCTGCTACACACGAGAATCATCACAAATCCGTCCACGCATGACTAATGACGGAAACTTGTAAGCGCCGCTATGAAGAGAGTGGATACAACGCAGGATACAGTAGCTTTAATTGCATAATTCGGAATCGGAGTGTAATGCTAGAATAGGTAGATTACGTTAGCCCAAGTGCTTTGGAATTTTTGTATGCACTGTTAAATAAACGTAGCCCGTTTGCACAATTTCTCGTTAGTGGTGTCGAGCGTGGAGAAATATTGAAACTAAATAGGGAGCACATACTTATATTCGCGATGTATTTGGAGCGACATTCTACCGAATGAAGTATTTCAGGAATCTGGGTAGCTTTGCCTTATTTGAATGATGTAGGCTCTTTGATTTGTATAAAATACGACCTGTCCTTGTGTTTGTCTGTATTGATTGTGAAGGCAAGGCAAACAGCACGGTCTGACGATAAATGACTCCGTCCCTGCAGACACGTGAACGTTGAGACATTGCGCTGGGGATCATCTGTGATCGGAGACGGAGCATGCGAACAAAAAGAAGAAGGAGAAAATAAAGGCATTGTAAGGTTGGTGGAGATGAGTAGAATGGGGATGATGTTGTCAAGCTGGCAGCAGCAGATGGACCATCTATCTGTTTCCCTTCTCCTGTCATCCGTTCAGAGGTCCGGCCTGTTATCCGTGTGCGAGAGTGTTCAAGCGAACCGAAGCGAGAATTGCAGTGGGCTCAAGGAGCAACAAGAAGCCCTGAAACGCCTCCCCGATCATCTCAAGAGGACGACAAACAAAGCGGAAGGTCGGGGTAGGGAAAGAAAGAAAAGTGGAAAAGATGGAAGAATGAAGATCATATGGCAGAAGCGAGATGACGAATCTTGCTTTCAAAAGTGTAATCTCGTGGAAATACGAGAGTACAAAGGCTGACTTCACAGATTGGATATGAAGATATTCTTAGATCTGTGTCTTATGAAAAGAAGTACTTGGCGGAGGTTTCATATGAAAGTCGAACGAATGCGGCATACGGAGACTCCTTGAAGGCTGCAAGTGGAGGAATACTGTCTTATGGGCTGTGACGGCTTGCGGTCTGATAGATACACCAGCGTTGTGGAGGAATGCACTGCCTCCGTGCTCAGGGTACACGAAGATAATTTAGCATGCCCAAAAATTGAGCCATAGTTACAAAATGCAGCATTATGAAGCCTAGAACTGTAGATGGCTTATACGCTAGTTAGGCTACGTTTGTACCATGTCTAATTACTGTTTAAATTCAAGCACACTGCATTCCCGTAACAGAAACCATTTAGTTAATAATATTTACAGAAATACGTCAAACATTTTTTATCGCGATAAACATAAGCAAAAAATATGTCTCACTTTGTGGGCAAAGTGCAGAGGTATCATTGTCAGCCTTTGTATTCCGGCCTTTTAATGCCAACGTGCTGCTGTCGGCCGGAGTTACTTTCATTTTTAACCCTTATCCTGCTAACGTGGAGAATATGGTGAGCTCCTAATAATGCCAGCAAATGGCAGATGGGATTTAACTCGGCGTTTAAAGGATTAAATGCCCATCGCTGTTTACTAGAGCGAGATGGCGTGTTCACTGTCGTCCGTAAGGGTTACCTTTAACGGGACGCGTGCCTCCATTTGGCCAATGCAGGTTAAAGCAGGCACCTTGAAATTGGAGGCATTGGTTTATTGCATTTTGTCGCTAAATTTCATCGGACTACACGACATCACAGTGCACAGTATTCTTCTTAGTGATCGCCGCGAGCACGTCAAAGGTCACTGGAAGAAAAGTCTTGCTTAGCTTGCTGTGTAAGAGATATGAACAATTTATCATAGATCTCTAGGTTTTGTGGAATTGTTTGTTTGTGTGTTTGTTCCTAAAATTTTAGGAAGTGGGGTATTTTCAGTTGTGATTTTATTATCAATAAACAACCTTTTAGAAGAATTAATTTTCTTCCAAGTGGACTATTTGCAGTGCGCAATTCCTACTAGTAAAGTTTGAAGAGAACGTGAGCTTTAATGATGGAGAATTTTTGATATTGGAAAGGCCTTATATTTGCATCTATCCTGAGTATTTATATGGTGCATCTCTGCCTTCTTTCTGGACTGAAAGTACGTGGCTCTTTGAAAATCTTTGTATCTTACAATAGGCCTGTAGCCTTGCGTCATATCCGTCATCTTGAAATAAGACTTTGCGGCAGGACATGTTAATGTTGTCTGATCGTATTTACATTATGAAAACGTTATGGATTGGACAAAACTTGGACACGCGCCCTCCCCAATTGAGGAGGGGGGGGGGTCTAATCGCCTGAGCCACGGTGCGGCCCATCTGCATTATGAAAGCTGGAACACACTGTTGGACGCGGCGTAGCTAAGGATAGGGTACGTTAACTCTTTACAGCGTGAATGTATTGTCCCTTCAGTGTTCAAAATTTTGGGCAAATGTATACCAATGTGGCGTTGTTTTTAGATGTAGTACACATAGATTAACTTACTTAACTTAATCTTAGCAATTGACCAACTTAATGCACAAATTCTTATTTTATAATAAGTTTATTATATTCCTGTACATGTTTCGAGCATTGTTGTGCTTATCATCAGGAAGTCAAAATTGTATTATACAGCATCTGGTATCGTTACACTCTGTAGGTGGCCGTCCTCTCTCAACCTGCACACCGGACGGCCACATACAGAGTGTGACGATACCAGACGCTGTATCATACAATTTTGACCTCCTGATGATGAGCACAACAGTGTTCGAAACATGTTGAGGCATATAATTAACTTATTATAAAACAAGGATTTGTGCATTAAGTTGGTCAATTGCTAAGATTATACTGAGATGCACGGTCAGCAAAATATCAAAGTTACTTAACGTAGGCTTATCCATTGAAATGTTGTTATTTTATAGGGGAAGAAAAATAGTTTAAAATTTTATTTAGTACGACGAATTTTAATTTTGTAGTATAGGAAAAAATATAGACTTTTATGTAGCCTAGCCTCGTCTACGCAAAAGAAAATTATTTTCTGAATTGTTTTTGTCATTCACCTTTTACTCTGAAACAAAAATTAAGTAGTACAATGTCTGATTAGGGGACCGCAGTGGCAAAGTGGTTAAGGTGCTGTGCTACAAATCGGAAGTTCGCTGGTTCGATCCCAGCTGGTGTCATTGGAAATTTTCATTGACCTAAAATCATTCCGATCCCATTATGACCCTGGGGTCGACTCAGCATCTAACAGAAATGAGTGCCAGGAGCATTTCCTGGGGGTAAAGGCGGCCGGTGCGTAAGGCTGACAACCATACCACCAGCCTGTGCCGTTGTCGTAAAATCTGGGAACCTTAAATTCCTGGAACCCTCTGGGCCTCTCCAGGCCTGTAACGTGACTGATTTACCTTTTACAATGTCTGATTATCTACTTAGGAAATATGTTTAGGAAAAATAATTATAGCTGCAGAATATAGCATCATTTTGTATTTGTCGTGTTAAACTTTAATTTAGAAAGAAATTGTTAAACGACATCAGTTGGTTTCAATCGAATGAACCTATTGCAGATATGCCGAAACTTGTCACAGGTTCTGACAAATATGTATGTGTCAGAGAGCAATATTCTAGCACCTTAACAGTAAGAACTGTGAACAGCAATGTATTTTATGTTTATTGGACCGTGCATCATCTTGATAGTTGAATAAAGAGAGACAAATTTGATGTCACTTGCTTTATTATTTCCTTACCTAATGCTCAACATGTTTCGGATGTTAATACATCCATCCTCAGGAGCTTGCGACTTATTTGATGAGTTATTTCATGGGTTGTATTGCTCTGGCTCGATGTGTGTTGGTGCTACATTGTGGTTTGGCTGGGGTGGTGTGGTATCCGGATGCAGGCTGAAGCAGTGCTTCAGATGTGGGAGGTAAAAAATTTGTCGACGGCAGAAATCGTAGATACAGGCGAATAAATGTGGCTCTTAGGCGACCTCCGCCGAAGTTGGCAGCATGTATTGTGCGACAGTTTACTGTCCAAAAATTAATATCTGCTTCTATGAAAGGGGATATTTTTCTTATATATTATCCTGTTTAAATAAACGTGATAGTAAACAGACGGTGCCTTGGATCAAGGAGAGGTTTAGACGCTGAGTGCTAACGTTCCAGTGTCAAATTAGTGCGAAGAAGGATTCTGGTTCGGGAATTTCGCCAGAACCGCTTGGAAGACAAAGAATGAGCTAGAATTTAAAAAAAGTATTTACCTCAATGGAGTTTTAGACCAATCCCAGTGGCTACGCGGTCTAAGGCATGGTTGCGCGACCGCTCGCTTGCTGACATTGCGGGTTCGAAACCCGCCGGGGGCATCGATGTCTGTCTGTTGTGAATGTTGTGTGCTTTCAGATAGGGGTCTCTACGACGGACTGACTCGTCGTTCAGAAGGGTCGTACCGTGTAGGTGTTTTTGTGTATGTGTGTGTGTGTGTTTGTGTATGTGTGTGTGTGTGTTTGTGTGTGTGTGTATGTGTTTGTGTTTATGTGGTGTGCGTGTTTGTGTGTATGTGTGTGTTTGTGTGTGTGTATGTGTTTTTGTGTATGTGTGTGTTGTGTTTTTGTGTGTGTGTGTTTGTGTGTATGTGTGTTTGTGTGTGTGTGTCTTTGTGTATGTGCGTGTGTGTGTGTGTGTGTTGTGTGTTTGTGTGTTGTGTGTTTGTGTGTGTGTGTTGTGTGTGTGAGTGTGTGTGTGTGTGTGTTGTGTGTGTATGTGTGTGTTGTGTGTTTGTGTGTGTGTATGTGTGTGTGTGTTGTGTGTTTATGTGTGTGTGTGTTTGTGTGTGTTGTGTGTGTCATTGATGTGATCGGGTAAAGCAATAAGCCTTTCTACACCTAACATGAGTAGGAAGAAATTATTCAGACTAAGAAGGAAAGGAAAGTGTTTTCGACTAAACGAATTTGGGAACCAGTGAGTTTATTGATACTGTTACTTACTTACTTACTTACTTACTTACTTACTCCATGGTGCAGAGTCCTTCTTGAGAAGCTAACTGGTTTGCAGCTAGTCAAGAAATTCCCCGCATTTTATGGAACCCGAAGGTTCATTACC
>Ga0131853_10014279_pt1 | contig 14554 bp, 10 predicted proteins | sample TergutLab28metaG_FD_92764 | JGI IMG/M metagenome (GOLD analysis project Ga0131853, IMG submission 92764) | Labiotermes labralis P1 segment gut microbial communities from Petit-Saut dam, French Guiana - Lab288 P1 (version 2) (version 2) | ecosystem: Host-associated > Arthropoda: Insects >... | reverse complement strand
GGATGTTAATACATCCATCCTCAGGAGCTTGCGACTTATTTGTTGAGTTATTTCATGGGTTGTATTGCTCTGGTACGATGTGTGTTGGTGTTACGTTGTGGTTTGGCTGGGGTGGTGTGGTATACGGCTAAAACTGCTTCAGCCTGCATCCGGATACCACACCACCCCACCCAAACCACAACGTAACACCAACACACATCGAACCAGAGCAATACAACCCATGAAATAACTCAACAAATTAGTCGCAAGCTCCTGAGGATGGATGTATTAATATCCGAAAAATGTTGAGCATTAAATAATGAAATAAAAAAGCAAGTGACTTCAAGTTGGTCTCTCTTTATTCCACTTGTGACTCAGTTAGGAGGGAGGTTTTTATATTTTAACTGAGATTGGTATCACAATGTAACTGGTAAGGTTAATAAAAATGTGTCTGAATGAAACGTGTAGCAGAGTCCGGGTGGGCAAGAATTTGTCTGACATGTTTCCTACTATGAATGGTTTGAAACTAGAAGATGTTTGAGAACTGCGTTCTTCTGGTTCATTACGCAGCGAGTAGTGGTAGTTTTTACCGGCGTTTCGGGACAACCTATCGGTCACATCTTCGGGGGTTAAGAAGTAAATTATGATAAACCTAAATACATGGTCATGTCTCGAGATAAGAATGCAGGACGAAGTCACAATATAAAGATTGATAATAGTTCTTTTGAAAGAGTGGTGCAGTTCAGATGTTCAGGAACAACCCTAACGAATCATAATTCTATTATTGAAGAAACTAAGGGCAAATTAAAATAAGGGAATATTCGTTAATATTCGGTACAAAATCTTTTGTCTTCCAGTTTGCTATCCAAAAATATAAAGATCAAGATATACACTAATATAATTTTTCCTGTTGTTTTGTGTGGGTGTGAAACATGGTCGCTCACATTGAGGTAGGAACATAGGTGTTTGAGAATAGGGTGCTGAGGAGAATATTTGGGCCTAAGAGGGACGAGGCAAAAAGGTAGTGCAGAAAACTACATAATGATGGGCTTAATGATTTGTACTCCTCACCAACTATTATTTGGGTGTTCAAATCGAGAATGAGATGGATGGGGCATGTAGCACATACGCGGGAGAGGGGAGGTGTCTACTGGGTTTTGGTAGGGAAACCTCAGGTAAAGAGACCACTTGGAAAACCCATGCATAGATGGGAGGATAATATTAAGAAGGATCTTCAGGAAGTGGGATGGAGGGCAATGGACTTGATTGGGACAGGTGGCGGGCACTTGTAAATGAGGTAATGAACCTTCGAATTCCATAAAATGCAGGGAATTTCTTGACTAGCTGATAACCGACGGGCTTCTCAAGAAGGACTTTGTTCCATGGAGTAAGTAAGTATACTTACTGTAAGGGTTCTGGGATTTCCCGTGACATTTAGGTGTATCACGAGGTTATTAAAATACTTTACCAGTTAACATAACTGGATCTACGAACTGGACATCACCAGGCTTGTAGCGTAATTGAATAATTGTAGCACACTTAGACAGGAATCGCAGGCAAACGTAGAAGAGAGAAATGAGATTAAATGCGAGCAAATAAGACAATATTTAGATAACCTTACTAGCTTTAAATTACAGAATGATTGTAACAATTTTAATTGTAACATACGATGTCCTGACAAGAGGATATGATATGGGACAAACAAACCAGAAAGCTGGGAAAGAGCCAACAGCGACTATTCGCTTTTAACCTTTGGACGCCTAAAGTCAACTATAGTTGACGTACCGCACCCATAACCTCCAAAGTTGCATTTTATATATTTATTCAACAAATATATGTACCGAATATTTTAAACATGGTGTATACTCTCCGTTTTTTCCTTCAAAATGCAGTTCGTTTCATAATTCTAACGCATTTGGTTCCTGTATTATTCACATTTTATATACAGGGTGTGCTAAAATTAAAAAAACAATAATCCCGGCGCCAAAATTCTAAAATACATAGGCATATGTAATAATCGTTGTAAGGCTCAATAAATATATGACTTGGTTACTTATATTTTCCACCAGCGTATGTCCCTGCAATGTAAAATCTATAAATTCAGGGTTCTACACCCATGCCTTACAGGTAATGTTTAAAATATAAGGGCGAACAAAAACTGAAGATAATCTCATTATTTCCACAGAAAAAGTAACATTCCCAAATAAAATGGTTTCTTGTTCGATATTTAAAATAAAAAGATTAATAAATTTCGATTACAGGTTTGAGGTCCTCACTGCGGTATTGCTGAGTGTTGAAGTACTCGTGGACATGACGCCAAGTCAGTGGGGAAGCAGCTGGAGAAATACTAGTTTCAAGACAAGGCGTCGTATACCGGAACTGTATAATTTTACGATAAGTTATTTTCTTAAAAAAAAAAAAGTCCATATTCAGTGACGGTACGACCATTCACACCTCAGATGTGTGGAACACCGCCATGTTGGTTTTACCGATAGTAAAATATCAGAATATTCGAAGGTGGAGGAGGCGGTTTCTAGTGGCATGATGACGTCACGTTTCCCGGGAAGATTGGTCAATAGTAATTGAAGGGGAATGAAACTTATGGACAGATATACAGAACTGTCGAAAACATAAGTTTCATTTTCCATGCAAATGAAAGCGGAGGTTAAAATATCACAACCATATGTGTCAGTGTTCATACTGCGTGATTTTGCACACTTTGATTTTGACTGGGACCAGCTTTCAAAGTAGCTTATGGGTAAATTAAAAGGGAAGTGCCGGATGGCATTTTAATTGAATTTGTGATATAGCCTACATAAAACTTGTAAAGTTAATTAAAATGGATTTGAACGGAACGCAGACCAAAGCCGGCAAATACAATCAATTGTTTGACGTATTTCTAACCCACAATGGGCCCAAACAAGGCAAGTGCTATCTGTATTGATTTTTAATTCTGTTCGCTTTTAGGGCAGTCTACCAGAACCATGATTTAAACTGCCCAAGATAAGTTGGTAGCAACCTAGCGTACACACAGAGGAACTGAAGTAATTAACAACCAGAACCAAAATAAATTACACAATGCGAGTGAATGCTTTCCATGGTTCTGAGACGTCCTCTAAGCTGTCAGATGTTTCCGAAAGTGGTTTTATCTCTATGGAAAAGGGGCAGATGTAAGCAGTCATTATGGCATCTGGCTACAAGATGGACGGTTCGGGGTCCAATCCCCCATTTGGAGCAAGAGATGTTCTCTTGTGTCATTTCAGGCTTCCATCGCGATGTAGATGAGACCTGCGCTGTTCTGGGCTCTTACGCAGCGAGTAGCGGTAATTACTTATCGATGTTTCGGTCAACTTATCAGACCCATCTTCAAGAGTCAAGAGTCACGACCACTACTCGTCGTGTAATAGCCCAGATGAGCGCAGTTTTCAGATTTTTCTGTCCTGAACCCATTCAGACCGACATTTGGGGCCACCCAGGCTCCTGTAAAATAGATACCAGCTCTCTAGAACTCATCTCCCGTTCGACTGGGTAACATTACTGTCATGCTCTCTACTTTCACTGTATAGTTAGTCATGTTGGACGGAGCAGCTGGTCGGGATGTGCTGGTCGACAGCCAAGCCCCCATATTTGCCTCGAATCTAAACGACCCTTCAACAATCACTTTAAAGTCTCAGGTATGGAGAATCGTACCGACCTAATAGGTACTTCACAATTATGACATAAGGTGTTAATTATGAAATCCCCCCCAAAAAACATTCCAAGAACAGCCCCCCCCCCGCCATACCACAACCTCACTTGCGTCCAACCAAAGTTAGACCTAAATATCTTTAAGAACTTTTCAAATTAAACTAAATACAATATATTTCCTGCGATGTGTTTCAACTGTCTGATTAATTTTTATATTTATTTAACGAAACTCCGTTCCTATTATCTGGCAGCAGAAAGAGTACTCATCTGAATCACCTCGACCTGCGAAAGGTCGTTGTTCCACCTATTTTCCTATTTTCCTCTTGGGACAAGGCCTTCAGAACGTACCCTCTTTGTACATCGGAGATTTTCTTATAAAAGAGATTCCAATGGGCTTACAGTACATACAGTGTATTAATGTCAGCTCCACTGATCCTGATTTCAGTTCGATAGACAGACGACTACTGATAATAGACTCCGTCTAGATTGTTCAACTTTTATCAACCTATTGCAGTCGGTTGATTCAAGTTTAATTTGTACCCATTTACGATAACACCATTTTACACATAACCTTATACACTAATGGATATGGCTTCCTAAGGCCTTCAGGATTGAACCCTGCAAGTCGTATTTATTTGTGCGCGTCATTTTGTAAGAGTGGGTATATTTTTTCCGATGGTTTTTTATTACAATTTCATTTTACAAAATGTGCTGGAACGGTCAGCTAACCGCCGGCTGTAGAGAGGTACGCGGCTGTTGGATGACAAACTCAAACCTCTTTGTCCGTCTGAGGCAGAGCCAAGCAGACAAGAAGGGTCGAGCGGTCAAATATGATTTAAATGCAATAGGAAAATTCTTCCTTCACGGGACACAAGAATGTCTCTTAAAGTCTTCTAAACGCAGTAAGTACACCTCTGAATTGAATTATACGAGTGAAAGCTTTTATCTTTTAATAGTGGTATACTGGCTTCGATATCCGAAATGGAAACCGTTCTCTTTGCCCCCAAAATTGGATCAACTTTTGGAAGCACACAGCCTTGAATACAATGATTCCCCGAGATTCAAAGATTGGAGAAGTACAGTCGACCGAGAAACCTTATGGGGCAACAAGAGATATTAAATTATTATTTCGTATTACACCTCCAACCCAATAATTTCAAAGCCCCGAAATCAACTAATGGAATTGTTAAAACGTTTATGAATTTGTTATGCAGATAGAAACCAACATGACTGAAATGGGTTACAGTAACTGGCCCCTCCTTATCGTGTCGAGATTAAAAATTCTTCGTGCTGTATATAACCCGGCCCCACAATCGGGGAGTGCTGCTTATTCGCAGGGAAGATCTTTGCTGTTTGGTATTCATTGTCAGTGTTTGGCAGCTGGCTCGGAAGGATACCGAATTACGTCATTCTAATTTACATGAAAACAAATGAAAGTAAATACGGGACGACGATGGTTGAAAATCAGCATGATATAAAACACAGCAATCAGTTGCTCAATGACGCTCTTTATGGATCATTTAAATTCCTCAACATTTGGCTACGCAGCCAAAAATAGCAAGCGGAAATCAGAACACAGGTTACTGTTGGAATTAAAAATAATCAGAACGCAGGTTATTGTTGGAATTAAAAATAATCAGAACGCAGGTTATTGTTGGAATTAAAAATAAGCAGAACACAGGTTACTGTTGGAATTAAAAATAATCAGAACACAGGTTATTGTTGGAATTAAAAATAATCAGAACACAGGCTATTGTTGGAATTAAAAATAATCAGAACACATGTTACTGTTGGAATTAAAAATAATCAGAACACAGGTTATTGTTGGAATTAAAAAGAATCAGAACACAGGTTATTGTTGGAATAAAAAATAATCAGAACACAGGTTATTGTTGGAACTAAAAGAATACAAAATGGAAAGGCTTGAAATTAGTCCACAAAATTGCAGTGACGTTATGGTAACGCCACACATGCACGCACGCACGCACAATTTTGGTACTGATGTTGAATGGATTTAAGGCATGGTCTCTTAGTTTGATTTTTTTTTCCTGTGGCGCTACGGCCCAACGCAGGCCATGGCCTCCTCATTCTTGAGGTTTCTAGATCACACACAACGACGCATCACAGTCGGTAGGACTTCTCTGGACGAGTGATCAGCTCGTCGCAGAGACCTCTACCTAACAAAACACAACACTCACAACACAGAGACATCCACGCCCCCGGCGGGATTCGAACCCACAATCCCAGCAAGCGAAAGGCCGTAGACCCGGGCCTTAGACCGCGCGGCCACTGAGATCAGCCTCTTACTTTGATAGAAGAGTATAAAAACACGTGACTGGCATCAGAATATTAACCTTCTTCGGACTACAATTAAACTACATGGTATATCGAGACCTAGTTCGTATCTCACAGAGTGCAATATTCGATCAGAAAGTTCAGTTAGTTAATGTGTAGAAAAAAATTGGAACTAGCGTAAGGGCGTTTAAAAATGGGGCGCTGAGGAGAATATTTGGGCCTAGGACGGAAGATGTGACAGGGGAGTGGAGAAAGCTACACAGTGAGGAGTTTAATGGTTTGTATTCCCCACCAAATACTATCTGGGTGATTGAATTGAGAAGAATGAGATGGGAGCGGCATGTAGCACGTATGGGGAGAGGGGAGGTTTATGCAAGGTGTTGGTGGGAAACCTGAGGGAAAGAACCACTTGGAAGACTTAGGCACAGATGGGAGGATAATATTAAAGCGGATCTTCAGTAAGTGGGATAGGGACATGGACTGCATTGATGTGGCTCAGGATAGGGACAGGGGGCGCGCACTTGTAAATGCTGTAATGAACTTTCGGGTTCCATAAAATGCGTGGAATTTCTTGACTAGCTGAGAACCGGTTAGCTTCTCAAGAAGAACTCTGCTCTATGACGTCAGAAAGTAAGTAAGCAGATAAAAAATAATTAAACGGGGCGCATAAATACACAGTGTGAGCCAAGTGAAAATGATTTAAATTAAGTTGAGTAGTACATATAGTTAACAAGGAAATGGATGAGGCAATAATCATCGGAACATAATAAATTATGTTAAAGCCCAAACATTGAGTTGGCTTGGACACATAAATAGACTGACTGAAACCAGTATTGAAAGGAAAATATACAAATGGAAACCATCTACAGGTAGACCAGTGAGAAGGCACAAGTCCCGATGGGAAGACGACGTCAGGAACGACCTCAGAGAGATGAAAATTAGAAAATGGGCAGAAGAAGTCCAGGATCGCCTTAAATGGAAGGATATTGTCGAGAAAGCCAAGACTGTATCAGAGTTGTAGCGCTATAGAAGAACAAGAACAAGAACAAGAATAAAAAGAAGAACAACAAGAAGAACAAGAACAACAAGAACAAGAACAAGAAGAACAAGAACAGAACAAGAACAAGAACAAGAACAAAAAGAAGAAGAACAAAAACAAGAACAAGAAGAACAAGAACAAGAAAAACAATAACAAGAACAAGAAGAACAAGAACAAGAACAGAACAAGAACAAGAACAAGAACAAGAACAAGAACAAAAACAAGAACAAGAAGAACAAGAACAAGAACGTGAAGAACAAGAACAAGAACAAGAAGAAGTACATATATTTACCACTGGGCATTACTGTGTTAATTACCGAAATTGTAAAGAGTATGTTCAGTCTCATTGTGTACACAGAGAATTTTGATAAGGAACATCTCTTATGGCGGGTACAGTCGTAACAGAAAGAAGGGATTTGGAGGTTTAAGATAAAATAATAGGAAAATAAGTTATTGAGGTTCAGATATGGAACGAATCGGCTCAGTGTTAGGCGAGCCGCAGCTCGGTTCTACACTATACGAAAAGGTGACACGTAGCTAGATATTTGTGAAACGAGTAATATATAAATCGTGTTGCTAATACATGCATGGGCATAAAAAAAGGACTTAACAATACGCAAACTTTTTTTACAACAGGCAATAATCACAAAAACCTCAACTGGTAATTCTTGCGCATAAATTCGACAGGAAATGCGCAGTCTCCTGAGGTAGTGATACAAGCAGAACTCCCAAACCAACAAGCTTTCAGCTCTTAACCTACAGTTTCGATATTTTTAATTAATCCAAAAATGCCTTAGAGAAATTTTATTAACGTATCATAAATCCCATGGACACAGAAGCGTCCTGAATTATACACGAACAACAGTTCTGCAAAAAGAGCAAACATTGATGGAAAGAAATATATGCCTACTACTTATTCCAGAAATATACGCTTCAGTATCTTTTACTCTTTATAATGTGGGCTACGCATTAGAATTATTATGTTCGCACAATTTGAATAACGCAACACATAAAATATGTATACCATCTGCCTTTATTCTGTTTTCATTACGAAAAGAGACGGCTTGTCGTCTGAGGGGAAAGAATATCACGTGATCACGACACAACTTACTTACTTACTTACTTACTTACTCCATGGTGCAGAGTCCTGCTTGAGAAGCTAACTGGTTTGCAGCTGGTCAAGAAATTCCCCAAATTTCACAGAACCCGAAGGTTCATTACCGTACTCACAAGCGTCAGCCACCTGTCTCTATCCTGGGCCAGCCCATATCCAGTCCATATACCCACATCCCACCTCCTGGAGACCCATCCTAATATCCACCCATCTACGCCTAGGTCTTCCCAGTGGTCTCTTTCCCTCCGGTTTCCCCACCAAGACCCTATACACCCCACTCTCCTCAACCATACGCGCCACATACCCAGCCCATCTCATTCTTCTCGATTTTATCACCCGCATAATCAAAACACAACTAGTTCATAAAAATTTTAAAGTCATTCCTTCTTATACAAATAAGGTTAGAAACACTGCACAGATCACAGGAGTACATCTGATATACAATATTACAATAAAACAGATTACAATTGTAATTCGTATTACATTACAGTGTCCATGCTGCTAGTGTTAATAACTAGGTTCCTTAATATGTGATTAATATGTGACAGATATTTTTAAAAAGTATAATACATTAAAGCAATAAAATAATAACACTTTCTAAGATTTTTTCATTAATAATGGTTAAAAATGTTGTATATTTACATGCGATTTTTTTTTGACGTGTCGATAGTGCATTCGTTGGTGTCGTGAATGTTTCAGTCAACATAACCGGAATAAACAGTGTCAACGTACGAGGCACAACACATCGCTGTGATAATTTTACACTTTGGCACTCAAGGACACAAACTGATGTACTGAGAACCTTAGAAATTGACCAACTTAATGCACAAATTTTTGTTTTATAATACGTTTATTATATTCCTCTACATGTTTCGAGCACTATGTGCTAATCATCAGGAGGTCAAAATTGTACTATACAGCATCTGGTATCATCACACCTGTAGGTGACCGTCCGGTGCACAGTCCTCTCTCAACCTGTGCACCGGACGGTCACCTACAGAGTGTGACGATACCAGATGCTGTATAATACAATTTCGACCTCCTGATGATGAGCACACAGTGCTCGAAACATGTAGAGGAATATAATAAACTTATTATAAAACAAGAATTTATGCATTAAGTTGGTTAATTACTAAGATTATACTGAGATGCACGGTCAGCAAAACATTATACTGAGATGCACGGTCAGCAAAACATCAAAAAATGATTTACCGAGATTTACACAACCGTCATTAAAGTAGAGGAAGGGCTAAAATGCTGAAAGGCTCTATTGTTTCTGCGACATGTCATGTTGAGTTGTCGCTATGGCAGAACGGTTAATTGTAAGAAATTAATGGGGTGTTGCCCAGTGTCAAGGTGTCTACACCCACTTCCCATGAAAAGAGCACTCCATTCAAGCACATCAACATCTCCACTGAGGTCTATTTGGCTCGCTGTGTCACTCTGTCCTCTCTGTGCACAGGTTATGAGGACAATTAAACAAAACTTAATGAAACTTCATAAGGTGAATATTACGAAGTACTGTCACGTCCCCTTCCTTTTCATTTACGTCAGGCAGTTTGAACGATACCTTTTTCTACAAACACAAGCGGGTGTGCGCGGGTGTGCGTACATCTCGAGAGTGCCTTGCTACATGTTCGAATGGCAGCGACAGGTGTACCGGAAAAGAGCTCTAGAGAAAAACCTAACTCTCGTGTTTTGTCCAATAAATGATTTAAGGAAGCTTTATGATCTTCGGTGTAATTAAGCAAATGAGACTGAACAATGACCTTCCAAACATACGAATTCTCACACGTAATAAACAACATAATGTATTTTTTTTTATGTTTTGCTGACCGTGCATCCTGGTACAATTCTGAATAAATGACCAACTTGATGCACAATTACGTTATATAATAAGTTTTTTATTATTATAATCCTCTACATGTTTCGAGCAACTCTGTGCACATCATCAGTAGGTCAAAATGTATTAATACAACATCTGGTATAGTATTCTCTGTAAGTGACCGTCCGGTGTGCAGGTTGAGAACTTCCTTCTCAACCTGCACACCGGACGGTCACTTCACAGAGAATACTATACCATATACTGTATGAATATAATTTGACCTACTGATGATGTGCACAGAGTTGCTCGAAACATGTAGAGGATTATAATAATAAACGTATTATATAACGTAATTGTGCATCAAGTTGGTCATTTACCCTGTGAACATAATGACTGGATTACGTTCGGGCAGCATAGAAATCAGATTTGATTTATTCTTTCAGTATAGCGCCAAAGTACGGTTCGACTTTGAAGCATGTATAGATTGTCTTCAGAACAATGGTATATAGCACATAGCAAACTGCAGAAGACGACATTCACAAGTTCAGTGTTTATTTAAGCTATTAAATTTTACTATGACGTTTTGCTGACCGTGCATCTCAGTATATTTATCTCAGTTAATTAACCAACTTGATGCACAAAATTTTTGTTTTACAATAAGTTTATTTCATGCCTCTACATGTTTTGACCAATATGTGCTCATCATCAGGAGGCAAAAATTGTATTATACAGCCTCTGGTATCATCACACCTATGGGTGGACGACCTGTGCACAGGTTGAGGGAGGAGTCCTCTCTCAACCAGTACACCGGACGTCCACCTATAAGTGTGATGATAACAGAAGCCGTATAATACAATTTTGACTTCCTGATGATGAGCACATGGTGCCCGAAACACGTAGAGGCATGAAATAAACTTATTGTAAAACAAAAATTTTTGCGCATCAAGCTGGTTAATTACTAAGATAAATAAATTTTATTACTTACTTTACGCACCACCAATCGTAACATTCAAAAATTCTTTGTACTGTCCCGAACGCATTTATGTGTATTTTGTGGACATCAAAACAAATAACGTCTCTTTCCCAATACAGCATCAATAATTTGGTTTGCATAGCCGAGGCGTAATGTGTTTACTGCGCGGTGCAACCTAAATCTTTAAACATAAATCAGGTTATCGACTGTCTTGAAAGGGTAACTATAAGGAAAGTGTTCATCCTTGTGTTAATTTGCAAGTGTACCGAAGGCTTTACTTGTAGGAACTGTGCCAAAGTGGTCAAGTAACAAGTTGGGTGCTACGGGGAACTCCTGTCACTGATCATCCACACATTGGCTACATTTCCTTTGGATTCGACTCTTCTGCGATATGACGTTTCGTCAGTCGGCATTCGCACCCCGACATTTCCGCACAACCTGCTGCACTTGTCTTCAAAGATAGACAGATCTTCTAAAAATCGCCTATTCTTGAAGTTAAGAGCAACATGTTACCTCGAGATTTCGCGATCCGATTACCCAATCAGCCAGCGTCACAAACCAGAACAACGGAATCCGCAGCTGCAGCGCTAAGCAAAACCTGAAATATCGGAACTTACAAATGAGTTCCAGAGTCGGACCATTTTGACCACTGGAATTTATACCGACATACCTTTTACCTGCTACATGCAATTATGGAAACCCATTTACTAAAAATAGCCCGTCCCAGTGGCCGAGCGGTCTAAGGCGTAGGTCTGCGGTCACTCGCCTGCTGAGGTTGTGGCTTCGAATCCCACTGGGGGCATGGACGTTTTTCTGTTGTGACTGTCGTGTGTTGTCAGGCAGAGGCCTCTGCGACGAGCTGATCACTCGTCCAGAGGAGTCCTACCGACTGTGGTGCGTCGTAGTGTGTGATCTAGAAACCTCGTGAATGAGGAGGCCATAGCCCAATGGGGGCTGTCGCGCCAATAACAAACACACATTCACTAAAAATAATTAATATGACGTTTAATTATACACTGACGGTACATTAAAACAGTTCATTAATGCGTGGGGAAAAAATATTCGGTGAATCCAATAAGGGCCTCCAGTACACCATTGCTAATAGGACAAATTTTAGAGCAGGTCTGTAATGTACTGAAGTGACTGTTAGTGTTCGCTCGCCATGTGACATTAAAAACTCAATTACGGTTTAACTCACTGACATGATAGCACGGGAGAAAATCGTAAAATAACTGTCCAGTAGACAAATACTGCAATAGTATAAACAACCAACTAGATGCAACAATAACACATTTTATTAATAATTTCAATCAGCTCAACATGTTTCGGGTGATAATTTCGCCCATCCTCAGGAGCACTAGACTGTGTTTACAGCTTCTTCTGCGCATTATACCACAAGCTGTAAACACAGTCAAGTGCTCCTGAGGATGGGTGAAATTATCGCCGAAACATGTTGACCTGATTGAAATTACTAATAAATTGTTATTGTTGCATCTAGTTGGCTGTTTACACTATTGTATCAGAGATGGACGGCCACACAGACATCAAAAAACAAATACAGCGTTTTACAATTTTACTGCTTACAGGAATTCTTGACGGCAGAGTTCTGAGTTCAGTTTTCAGAACGTAACACACAAGTATTTACGCCTAATTACAGCATTCCTATGTTATTTCATGGAAGATTATTAGGATGATGAAGTAAAGGAGGACAAGATGTCAGAAACGTGTAGCACGCATGTGTGAGGCAAGAAATGCCGATACACTTTAAAACAGGTAATCTGAAAGAACTCCCACCGGGGGCATGGATGTTTGTCTGTTGTGAGTGTTGTGTGTTGTCAGGTAGAGGCCTCTGCGACGAACTGATCACTCGTCCAGAGGAGTCCTACCGACTGTGGTGCGTCGTTGTGTATGATCTAGAAACCTCAAGAATGAGGAGGCCGCGGCCTACTGGGGGCTGTTGCGCCGAAAGAAAAAAAAATCTGAAAGAAAAGGCCACTTACTTGGAAGGCATGGTTGGGAGGCAATGTGGAAGTCTACTTTTCAGGAATAGGAATTAGAGAGAGGAATTTATTTATATCATATTTCAGGTTTTCATTCCATCACTTTCTTGTTATTTCTTGTAAAACTGTTCCACAGTGAAGGAGCAAGAGTAGGAGGAAGGGCACGAGGTCACTACGCTATCACAGGGTGTATCCTTCTGAACTTCACTCCACAGCCTGTCTTTACGATAGATCCAGAGCCTCGTCCAAAGCGAGCTCTCCAAAGAGTGCGATCTGGTGTTCCTCCATCAATTTAAAACATGCTCTCTTTTCCTTAACCCTTATCCTGCTAACGTGGAGAATATGGTGAGCTTCTAATAATACCAAGAGATGGCAGATGGGATTTAATTCGGTGTTTTAAAGGTTAAGGTCATGCAGTAGCTGCTTGCTTCTTCTTCCTCGTCTTCCCCTTCTTTCTATGATTACATCTTTTACAGTTTCAATCAATTGTTTAAAATGCAGTTCCTACTCAAGATGTGACCAATCTAATTATCTTTCCTTCTTTTTATTGCACTTAGGATATACCATTCCTCATTGACTCCATGAAATACTTCATTTTTCACACGAAAGTCCCAACTTATCTCCATCTTTCTCCAGGACCACAGTTTAAAAGTTCCCAATTGTTTCTGATCTTCCTTCCGAAGTGTTCAAATCCCAACATCTTACAAAACTCCGTTCCAGTTGTGGCACTTAATTAGTTTCTTCCAAATATTTAAGTCCAATTTGCTTGTGAAAATAGCCTTATTTCGTTGAATACTGCTTTGGCCAGGGCAATCCTGTATTTTATGTCACGTGTGCACATTGTATCGTTTGTTATCATGCTACCCACATAGTTGAAATATTCCACATTCTCCGGTTGTTTTTGGTCCAACATAATTCGCAGTGGGGATGGTTGCCTTGATGTTCTCATTACCTTAGTGTATTCCGCATCATTTACATTCCACAGGAACTTGCAATTTCAGTTAGTCTATCAGTCTTGCCCTTTATTACTTTCTGGAGCATTAAACAATTAAAGATTTGGGCTACGGAATATGGAATATATCTGTAACCCAGACGTTATGCAGAGCGTCTGCAATTTGTACTAAAGGTAATTTCACCTCCTTAACAGGAACCACAACCTCAAACCCCTTTGCTTAACACGAACAAGGCAATTGGCATGCAGCCCTTCATACCTCGCGGACACAATTTCCGTCTGCCGGAAATCCTATGACATATCTGTAACTACAGTAGGATTTAGACATCTTGGTGCATTCCACTTTGGTAACAGGAGTCAGAGGGATGGCATAAATTACGGGGCATCCTGATGTCAGTCAGTTACTGCACTAGGTATCATACGTTGGTCATTTCAAAAGTTCTGCACACTGTACGTTTTCTCTTTAAAAATGAATTTATTTTACAAAATTCATTTACAGGCCTTCAGTATAATCTCCATTGTGCTTTATCAAAGCGGTCCAAAGTTTGGGCAAGTCTTGTATTCCTGTCAGGACGCCTTCGTTGTTGATGCGTCTGATTACTCGGGTCACCTCATTAGACACCTCCTCAATGCTTCTGAAGCGTTTCCCACGGAGTGGTTTCTTCAATTTTGGGAACAAGTCAAAGGCTG
>Ga0131853_10014278_pt1 | contig 14554 bp, 13 predicted proteins | sample TergutLab28metaG_FD_92764 | JGI IMG/M metagenome (GOLD analysis project Ga0131853, IMG submission 92764) | Labiotermes labralis P1 segment gut microbial communities from Petit-Saut dam, French Guiana - Lab288 P1 (version 2) (version 2) | ecosystem: Host-associated > Arthropoda: Insects >... | reverse complement strand
GAGGCTGAGTGGACCCCATTCCAGACCCACTACTACTCAGAAAATCTGGTAGCGCCGGGGATCGAACCCAGGACCTCTGTATCTGTAGCCAGAAACTCTGACCACTAGACCACAGAGGCGGTCAATGCATGACATACTTATGTTATGTTGTTTTGTGCTGTTCAAAAACTATCAACTGCCATGGGCTCAGAGCTGCTATGTAACTTCCTTTCCTCAGTTCTTGAGATGATTTATCTGTTAATGTTGTAGTGAAAATATTTACTTTATTCCCCACATTTTGAGGATTAAATATGCATTGTTTGTGCATTGTAGGAGTACCAGCACGAAAATGAGGAAGCATGTAGCCATCATCATGCCCGTTCTAAGAAGTCAAAGAAGAGTAAGAAGCAAAGGAAAAGGTCACGAACCCGCTCGAGATCACGATCTGTATGTATGCATTGAAAGAAATTATCCAACCTATTAGTATTGGTACGTAATTTTACCTTGCTTTACCTTGGCCTTCCTTTGGAAGTTAAGACAAGTGTGACTGGAACTGATAACGTGAGAGGATGTTAAAATGGAATTTAGAGAAACTGGATGTGTGGGTATGAACTGGATTTATCCGGTTCAGGATAGGGTAGAGGGGTCTTGTGAACATGGTAATGAATGCTTGAGTTGCATCATACGTAAGGAATTTTTCATCAAATAATTGTTGGGTTGTTAAGAAAGGACTGGCTATTTGTGGTTAATTGACCTTTAAATTATGCCTTCTAAACTGGACAAGTGTTTCCTGCTATGACATTCTGTTCATTGGCCATTTATGCTTTTGCACATGGGTTACAAAAAAAAAACTTGAAACTTATTTCAACAAAAGATAAAGTGATTGAGTTACTTGCATTGCATAGGAAATGAAAGATGCTTTTTGCACAGGATTTGTGAAGTGAGCGAATGTCTTTACTGCCTAACTGTACGTAATACAGTTCCATATTCTTATCTGTTTGGAGTTTATTTTGTCAAATTTGGGGTTGAAAATTTCTGTTTGTGGTTTTGTATTCTTATGTTGCATATTCTGAGTATGCAATATTCAAGCTGTTATGGCTCATCCTTTTTCAAGCTCATACGTCTCTCACTCCTCATTGGAGAACCAGGACTCAGTGCAAGATAGTCCTAAACATCTTCAGTTTACGAATAAAATAGTAACCTATATGCGAATGTACAGGAAGCGTCACAGAAGGCACATAAATTCTCATAATTAAGAAATAATTGAATGTATTCCTGATTGAGAAATGTGTGACAGATAGCATTTAAAAGTAATGTAAAAAGATTTTATTGATGGATGTTTCATCAGTATGAAAATGTGTGTTTAGCTCATTGTAACCCTACCTCAGTCTCCCAGTTGTGGGTGCAGGGAGAGAGATGTGACCCAGTGCAATTCACAGAGAAGATAAATGTTGATTATCAATGACACTAGTCATGGCTTAGTCTAAACACTACATACCTTTGTGTGAGGAATTTCCTTGACAGCTTCCCACACCACTTTTATAGGGTGAGCCAAAAGCTACTGTGCACCACATTTGTCATACTTAAATTACAACAGTTGTTAAGAATGGCCACCACCGCATGCTTGCAGAGATGCATCTAGGTGCGTGATCTTGCTTGCTAAGACATGTGACAGTTCATTGTGAGGGATGTACCTGATGTTTGCAGTACAGGTGCAAAGTGACTTTGGCTTACTCTATTAGTCATATCTTTGCACTGTAAACCTGCTGTTTATATATCAGCTGAAGGACTCTGTCTTTGAAAGGGAAGCTTTCCTCTGTCTGTCACTGGAATTTATATCTGGAAACTGGAAAACCTGTCAGCTTGTATCAACATACTCAGCACTTTAGTTGGTGGTAAAACACATACCAGAAGGCACCGACCAATGAAAAAAGTAGCACAGTCGCCCAAACTGGCTCTGGAGACCACACTGTCTCCAATCGAATGGGTTCTTTGGTTCTTTCCCTGTGGGGTCAAAGCGGCCGGAGCGTGAAGCTGGCCTTTGAAACTGCATTTAATGTGGTGTTAAGAAAGAGTTCATGCTGTGGACAGTGAAAGCTTTTACAAAATTTAAATTCTCCTGTCCCACGTCTTGGACACAGAAAGAAACTGATGTTTTCTAGCTGTCTCCGAGTCTGGGACACGGTGTTTACATAGTTGGATCAGAATGACTTTGTGAGATGGAATGAAGAAAAATGAACAAATAAAATTGTAGTGCATTCATGTAAAAATTAAAATTTCATTAGTAGTAATTTGTTTTTGACTGCACATAATGCAAGTGTATTCATCTATGAAACCAAATGTGGTGGCAGTCTATGAATTCCGGATAAAGGGAAAGTTGGGAATGATGACATTTGAGAGAGGGCAGAGCAGCAAAGGTACAAGTGATTGCACATGAAGGAAAACAAAGTGAAGACAGTGTGACATGCAATTACTTATACATCACATTTCTGATGTTGGATATATTTAGAAGTTGGAGAATCTGATCTATAGTATGTGGTAGTAATCATGATTAAGGGAATTATCGGGAATCATCACCGTGGCTTTCGACGCAACAGGTTGACTATTGATCATATATTCTGCATTTGCCAAATACTTGAGAAAAAATGGGAATACAATGAAGAAGTTCATCAGCTCTTTATAGACTTCAAGAAAACTTATGATTCAGTTAGAAGGGAGGTCTTATATAAGATTCTCATTGAGTTTGGTATCCCTAGGAAACCTGTAAGGTTAATAAAGATGAGTCTGCCTGAAACATATGGCAGAGTCTGGGTAGGCAAGAATGTGTCTGACAGGCTCCCTCTTAGGAATGGTTTCAAACAAGGAGACACTCTATCACCAATGCTTTTTAACTTTGCTTTAGAGTATGCCAATAGGAGGGTTCAGGTAAACAGGGATGGCTTGAAACTAAATGGTACACATCAGCTGCTGGCTTATGCCGATGATGTTAATATACTGGGAGGAAGCATACATTCTCTAAACGAAAATGCAGAAGCTTTAGTAGCTGCTACTAGGGAGATTGGACTGGAAGTAAGTGCTGATAAAACTAAGTACATGGTCATGTCTCAAGATCGGAATGCAGGATGAATTTACGGTGTGAGGATTGATAATAGTACCTTCGAGAGGGTGGAAGAGTTTAAATATTTGGGAACAACTTTAACAAATCAAAAGTGTATTGCGGAAGAAATTAAGAGAAGATTGAGGTCAGGAAATGCCTGCTATCATACGGTGCAGAATCGTTTGTCTTCCAGGTTGCTATCCAAAAATTTAAAGATCAAGATATATAGAACTATAATTTTGGCTGTTGTTTTATATGGGTATGAAACTTGGTTGCTGATATTGCGGGAGGAAAGGAAGCTGAGGGTGTTTGAGAACATGGTGTTGAGGAGAATATTTGGACCTAGGAGGGACGAGGTAACGGGGGAATGGAGGAGATTGCATAAGTAGGAGCCAAATGATTTGTACTCCTCACCCAATATTGTGCAGGTTATAAAATCGAGAAGAATGAGATGTGGCACATATGGGTGAGGAGAGGGGGGTTAATAGGTTCTTGGTGGGGAAAGCGGAGGGAAGGAGACCACTGGGGAGACCTAGGCGTAGATTGGTGGATAATATTAGGATGGATCTCCAGGAGGTGGGATGTGGGTATATGGACTGGATTGGGCTACCCAGGATAGAGACAGGTGGCGGACGCTTGTGGGTGCGGTAATGAACTTTCGGGTTCCGTGAAATGCGGGGAGTTTCTTGACTAGCTGCAAACCAGTTAGCTTCTCAAGAAGGACTCTGCACCATGGAGTAAGTAAGTAAGTAATCATGATTACATGTAGAAAATTGACTGTAGAATTTGTTCTGCAGCCTGCGGGCTCAGAATCAGATGATGACCGTGGTGGCCACTCTCGTAGCAGGAAGCGACGTCACCGTGCTTCAAGATCACCCAGCAACACCAGCAGGGCTGGCTCAGTGGATAGCTCTGACAGTCAGTATTCATCTGCTAGGAGAACAAGGCATAAGAAGAGCAAGCGGAAGAAGGCACGATCAAGATCTGTGAGTACACGTTATTTAGGGAAAGACCAACAGTCAGTATACTTTCAAATGAGGGCCTTGTATACATGTTATGGAAATTTTGGCATGAACTGTATTCGTTATCATTCTGAGTAGATGCACTAAAATTGTTTCTGTATATTTGCTGTGTCTGGAAGTAACTTCTGTAGATTTCTCCAAGACTTAGTCTATTAGACATACTTTTGCCTTGGTGGAGAGAAAATGTTTTAGGCAGTTCTTGAAATATGCATAGTAAGTTATTAAATTCATTCTGTTCTTCATTTGTCAGTGTACCAAGTGGATTTTCTAGAAGTGTTGACAGATTCCAAATGTTTAGTCCATATGGAACAACTGAAATGGCCTTTTACTTGTAGTAATCAGATGAAATAAATTAATAAACAATCAGTTCAAGTACCAGGATATAATATTTTTGGTGGGTGAGTAGCTAAAATTATTTTGCAGATCAGCTTTCACCACTACAGGAAATCTGTTGCACTGTGCACCTGCATGCCTGGCACCCCTGCCTCATCCAGTCCAGTGCATGTGTACCTACTTACTCTTTGTCAGTGCTGTGAATATTAACAGGTGTGGTTGTATGTTAATTTTCAGCCTCTCTCCCCCCCACCCATTCATCACTCTAGTGGGTCTGACTCTGGTCACAAACAGTCGCATAAACAGCGTTCGGCCAGAGGAAGTCGTTCTGATGAGAACATGTCGCCTCCGTCTGTCGGCATGGGAGCAGCATTGTCTTCCAGCATGAAGGGTGTAAGCAAGTCTGAGGATGGAGAATTGAGTGAAGGAGAACTGGAGAAACGCCGACTGTTGCTGTTGCAACAGCTGCAGCAAGAAAATTGATATTTTGTGTATTAGGCTGCTGACAGTAGGAGGTTGTGCACTGCTGTGTTAAAGGGTCTATTATTTTTTACATTAATTTCTGGCTGCCCAAATCTCATTAAGAGAGACACACGTGTAATGCCTTATTTTATGTGATTTGTTGTATAACATCGCACTGTGTTTTATAAATAACCATGGATGAGTAAAAACATTGTCAAACACAACTGTAATTTACTGTATAACATTGTGTTGTTTACAACTTGCTACATGTTTAGGCCCAAATAGCTATTTTCAGGATCTATGTAGGAAGCCTGATGATGGCCCTCTTGGGCTGAAACATGTAGAATGTTTATCTCAGTAATTAACCAACTTGATGCACAAAATTTTTGTTTTACAATAAATGTATTTGATTGTAAAACAAAAATTTTGTGCATCAAGGTGGTTAATTACTGAGATGCATGGTCAGCAAAATGTCAAAAAAAAAGTAGAATGTTGTAAATAAGATATTGTTTTATAGCAAATTAAGTTGTGACTGTGTTTTTATTAGTCAATAGTTATTTTGTTCAGTGAATTGAAATGTAATGCCTTATTGTTTAGATCTTTGAATTCACATATTCAAAGTACCATATTATGTTATGAGTGTTTCCAAATTGAGTCTCTTCTGTTATTTAGGTTTGGAATATTTTAAATACAGTGGAGTGTTTGGAGCAGTCAGTGTGATATTTTTCTGTTTATGGATCCTATGGCATTCTGTGAAGTATAAAATGTAAGTTTTTGTATTTCATATTTGTATATCAGAATTGAATGTTTTCACATTTTAGTGCATTGATCAGAATTATGTTACCAGCTTGTGACACGCTTCATTTGTTATTGATTTTCCACGTATAAATGAGTGTATAGCATGTACCGTATTTACCTAAGTGCAAGACAATTCTAATCTAGGATGATCCCCCTCCCCAGTAATAATATATCTGCAAAGAAAAATATTTTCTATGAATTGCATACGCTTAATACACAAAGTGTGCCATATTCTAACTACCTTTACCAATCAATGTCACTGTCTTCATCTTCATGGTCAGTGCCTTTATCTCTATCACACTCCAAACATTCCCATCCTCTTCACTGCCATTCCACAATGTATCATCATCAGCATTGGATGTACAGCACTTCTCAAAACCCTTCACAATCACTCTGGTGAGATGTGCTGCCATGCACTTATGATCCACACTCACTAAATAATACATTTATATTTCTTGGTTTATATACTTGAAACTATGAAGATTCAGTTTTCTCCACAGATGGTGTTAAGAATTTTAAATACGTGTATCCTGGTTTTGGTATTGTATCTTTGGTCTGATCGGTATGAGTTCTTGGCTTTTTATTGTGGGTTTTAATTTGTGGTTTGGCTGAGGTTTTATTTTTGAGCTTTGTAGTTAATTTTTAATTTTTCGATAGTCATTTTCCTGTTACTATCAAGAAGAATGAGATGAGCAGGGCATGTAGCACATACGGAGGAGACAAGAGGTGTGTACAGGGTTATGATGGGGAAACCAGAGGGAAGAAGACCACTTGGAAGACCCAGGCATAGATGGGAGGATAATATTAAGATGGATCTTCAGAAGGTGGGATGGGGGATGCATGGACTGGATTGATCTGACTCAGGATAGGGACAGGTGGCTGGTTCTTGTAAACATGGTAATGATTTTTTGGATCCCATAAAATGTGGGGAATTTCTTGACTAGCTGAGAACTAGTTATCTTTTCAAGAAGGACTGTGCTCCATGGAGTGTTTTCCTGTTAACTAACCTTGTACTAGATTTGTTCTCAGTTGCATATCTGAACAAGTTACTGTTGCCATGGTGTGCAATGATTGAGAATATTTTAATCTGAGGGTACACCAGGTTAGGTGCTTAAGAGTTTATCAGTGTGAACTTTAGTCATGCTGTGTTCTTTTGGATTTTGTGGCCTTTGAAGATGGGGCTGATGGGTTGTCCCAAAACTTCAGTAAGGAAATACCACTCTCTGCTGCGTAATATCCCAGAAGAGTGCAGACCTCACGTGATGATTCGGCATGCTGGCCTTGGTTTGGCTCCACATGGTCTGGTTCAGAGCAGTCCAGTTTGGCACAGTCTAGTTTGGCGCTTCATAGGTGAGTTTAAGATGGCCTCACATATTTAAGCACCCAAAGTAAGGGAAAACCTCGTCTTGCATTCAAGTAAATATGGTAGATACTTGCCAGCTTGTGTACTGGAATATAGTGCTAACAGTCCACTTTATTCCTTTGGCATTATGACATTTTTACTTTGTAAAACTGTGTGTAGTTTGAGTGCATTCAGTACATGACTTGCTGTAGATAGTAGCTGTGATCGAGATCCCAGCAAGGTCAGGGATTCTCTTTGCCACTGCATCCAGACTGTACCGAGGGCATGCCAAGTCTTCTATCCAGTGGTACCTGGGGGACCAGAGTGTGATGCTGACCACTCTACTCTACCTGGTGCCAAGTTCAGTACTTCAGATTTTCAGGACATCATTGCAAGCAGGTAATGTCTTCCATTGTATCTCATGTCCCTGTGACCCTGCTGTTTCCTGTTGAGTGCTTCATATGATTAGGTCTGTGACATGTCTGATCCAGTTTTCCTCAGCATTATCTTTGTATTGCAGATATATCAGAAGCCAAGTAACTATGGGTCACCACCATGTTGTTCCTTTAATGTAAATCCTGAAACTGGTACCTTCTGCTATCCATTCTGGATTTGCCATGCATATTTTTGTTATACTGTGATGTTAGGAATGGACAAATGTGTGAAGATGTGGTGTGATCAGTGCCATTTACATTAGGCTTCTGCTTTTTTTTGAGGTAACCAAGAGATTAATGTAGAATGGCAGCTTTGTAAATATTTTGTTTAGGTATTACTTTGATGGTGATAACTAGAGAAGAGAAGTGTCAAGTCTTCTGTGATGCTGTGCTTTGTTGACTGGCAAGTCATTTCGGCATAACATTTCAGAAGACTTGAATCCTGAGCAGCACTGTTGTGATGACCTGAAATGTCAACCTAAAGAACAGTTGGTGGTTGCATGTTTACAAGTATGTAATATGATCACGAAATAGTCATTACTCTTTAACCGATAACAACCAGAGAAATATTAACTAGAATATATTAATCCCAAAACTTTATCTTATAAACTGACCATTCATGGTTGTTCTCAGGCCCTCCAGGCTTTGTGACTGCTTCCTGCAACAAGCTTTGCATTTTATTCTCTGCATATCCTGTCATCTAATGCAGCATATGTGTGATATTGACAGTGCCATTTACTAAGGCAAAGAAATGTCTGTTTAGTTTCCAGTCAAGGTTTAATGCTGTGATTAATGAGCTGTTTAAAGACAGAGGCCTTGAGAAGCTGCTAGTTCTATTCAAACAAATTCCCTGCATGTTGTGCAACCTGAAGTTTCATTTGTATGTTGGTAATAGACCACATACTGTCCATATTTTGCAATGGCAACCTGCTGTGCAAGATGTGTGCAATTTTCTCCCCCCCCCCATGTGTACATTGACTGACTCTGTTCACTATTTACATGAACAACAATTAAGAGTGTCTGAAAGGAGAGCAATGAGGAGAATATTTGGTCCAATAAAAAGTCAAGATGGTAGTTGGAGAATAAAAACTAATTAAGAAATATGTTTGCTAATCAAACATGCAGATATATAAAAGCACAGAGAATAAGATGAGTTGAGTGTGTTGTAAGGATGGATAAAGAAAGGGCAGTGAAGAGAATAGCGAGTGGAGACCATATACAGTAAGAAGAAATGGTAGACTGAGGTTAATATGGGAGGCTGATGTCAGAACAGATCCTGGAAAAGTGAAGTTTCAGAATTGGACTAAGATGGCTATAGATAGATAAGCATAGAAGGGAATTGTTGATCAGGCCAAAACTTGCAGAGTTGTAGTGCCAAGAGAAGAAGAAGGCCCTTCTCTGTTTAGGCAATTTAATGTTATTCTGTATGTAATTGATAAGTGTATGGATCTTGCAAGGTACTTTTCTAACTTCTTGAAACATTTCTGTGAGAATTTGGTAAATAGCCGAGAGTTGTATCTTCAGAAATTCTGAATACCAATCTCAAAACCAAATACACTGGCCTTCAGTACCAGTGCCTCAGCTGTATATATTTCAGTCTGCCAAACGTCATTAATTCCATGCACATTCAATAACTGACAAGTGGCTGTTCCACATAATAAAGTATTTTGGGAATCTCATGTGTGGAATGTTTGTAGCTCCATTAATCCTACCATTCAAATATTCCTGTGTTTGTTTCATATCTTATGCTGTTCAAATTATCTGCATTAACTGTAACTGGATGATGTGGCCATTGCTTTGCCAGCTTCCTTTGCTGTAAAGATACTGAACATTATTCTAAAAAATTTGGTTTCAGAAATGGGAGGCTTATTGTGTATTGGGACATTATGTGTGTCTGTGTGAAAGAGATAGTTTGACTTTGTTTCCACCTGTATAATATAATGATTCCAGTAAATATTATCAAGAGGACCAGTAACTAAAGAATGGATAAAATTACATATTAAGGAATGTCATGAGTACTTCCATATGTCAAATTACATGGGCTGTGAGGCTTTATAGGAACAAGTGACCTGGAAATGGCCTGCATGAAACTGTTGTTACAGTGAATGGTCCAGCAGCAATGTGTGTAGTTGTTGGCTACACTGTGTATCAATTTCTGGGTGCATTAAATTGTAGGCAGATGTGTGATGTTGCTCACATCAGATGCATTCATTGACAAATGGAGCGCCACCCAAACCGGCACTGAATGTTTAAGGAGAGGCAAAGGTAAATTTTACCTTATAGCCAGCCTTGAAGGCACGGAAGAGGAATAGAAAAAAAAAACTAGTTTTTTTATGTCGGTGCTCCATGGGGTTTATCGTTAACGCCACATTTGGGCTGCTGTACCCCAAGAGTGGGCCTAACCCGTTGTATAGGAGCCTGGGTGGGCCGTGGGCGTGGAAAATGTGGCTCCTACCCGGATTCGATAACCGGACCGTCCGGTCGAAAGCGAATCTATATCTTCTACTCAACCCCGGCCCACTGTTAATTATAACTAATTTTTGTTCGGATATTGGTAACTCTGTAGACCTGATAAATTAAAGTGAAATATGTAGCGGGGATGGCGTCAGGTACAAACACTCACAAAACGTGCAATCCCTATAACGTTACACGTTTTTCACTGTGCTGTGTCGACATATACCTAGCTGAAGTGTGTACTCGGAACGGATGAGCGCAATTTTTTATAACGTTTCGGCCTTGCCACGGGTAATAAATGACATCAGCATGTATACTCTTTGGTCACGTGTAACCCAAGCAGCTAGGGCACTAATCCATGCTAGAGCAATTATTGGAATCACAGATAATCTATTGTGCAGTTTTGGTTTGGTGCATGTTTTCAGGTGTCCTGCTTTTGCGGTAGTTAGTAGATACTTTTTATCATGGATGAGAGAGATAAATTACTGGTAAGCACGCGTTGAAAGTTTGTCTTTTTCTTTTTATTCACATATTTCTGCAGAGCATTGTAATGGCGGGATAGATTATTTTGCTAGTACGGAGTTCTTCGCGTGTATTTATTCACTCACCATCACCTAGAAAGACCATTAATATGTATAAGATAAACAACAATAGTGAGTGAACATGCCAATGTAATCATAATTTGTATTTACCTGTGTGCTTTGTTCTCCGATGGCATGTAATGGCAACAACAGGATGTGTGCCGTTACATCGAGCGCGCGGGTAAGGCTCGTTATCACGTACGCAATAACCCAAAGCCGATCTTAGTAAATAAATGTAGAGTTAAAAGTCCCTGTGCACTCCGCGAGGGCATATAAAGAGTCAAGGCAAAGCTCGGCTCATTTCTGCCCTCGGCATAAGATGGTAACGAGTGGTCCGCATCGCAAACCTACCGCTTTATACCCGTAGAAAGAGCCCTTGATCTCAGTTGAATAGAAGGATGGGTTGGGCCAGGACCTGCTGTGGGCGTTTTCCAGTAGAAACATTCCTCACCATTGCTGAGAAACGAGCCATGTTTCCTGAGATGTCTACCCAGTAGTGAAATCATTGTACTGACTGTGCTTTGGTCTGTACACAGTGGAATGCGAAACTTGGTATACACACACACATCCACACCCTGGGTGTCATTTGTATAAGAACTAATATGATTGCAAACCCCACTTAAATGGTTTAAATTTTATGTAGTATGTGTCTTTTATGTAGAAAAATGCATATGCTGGCTTTATGATGGGAGTTTGCTATCCAAAAATTTAAAGGTTAAGGTGTACAGAACTATGATTTTGCCTGTTGTTTTGAATGGGTGTGAAACTTGGTCACTCACATTGAGGGAGGGACGTAGGGTTAGGGCGTTTGAGAATAGTGTGTTGAGATTATTTGGGCCTAAGAGGGACAAGGTAACAAGTGAATGGAGAAAACTACATAATGAGAAGCTTAATGATCTGTGCTCCTTACCAAATATTGTTTGGGTGATAAAATTGAGAAAAATGAGATTGGCCGGGCATGTAGCGAGGAGAGGAGAGGCGTATACAGGGTTTTGGTGGGGAAACCTGAGGGTAAGGGACAACTTGGGAGACCCAGGCATAGATAGGAGGATAACATTAAAATGGATCTTCGGGAAGTGGGATGTGGGGTATGCACTGGATTGAGTTGGCTCACAATAGGGACAGGTGCTGGCTGGCACTTGTGAATGCAGTAATGAACCTTCGCGTTCCATAAAATGCAAGAAATTTATTGACTAGCTAAAAACCTGTTAGCTTATCAAGAAGGGCTCTGCTCCATGGAGTAAGTAAGTAAGTAAGTATCATAGGAGTAGGGTCAGTATAATTGCATATTGTGATATTACTTCAAATGTGATTTGGTGTGTTTATGTTGGGATTGGGAGGGGGGGGGGGTTGCAAATTTGATGCAAATGTCTGTGAGTGTGATATAATGTGGTGACAATTCAGTAAGATTCAAGATGGAAGGAAGTTATGTACAGGGTTTTCATTATGTGACGTGGCATATGAGTGGTTTACATGCTGAAATAGTCTAGGACTGACGCCCTTTTTACAAGCATGTTCTTAGTGCCATGCTTTTAAAAACCTGTATTATGATTGCATTTTCATGTTCACATATAAATATCACTTCAGTTACAGGGAGCAGCCATATGCATAGACAAGTTTCTGTTTGATGCCAAAGTACACGGTGCTGCCAACCCACATCTATCCAGGTTTTTAAGTTCCAAATGAGAATTCACTGTGTTCCATTATGATAAGATGAGTTGGTTGGAGTGATTCATAAGGAAATAGGTTGTGAATGTATGGACTAGATTCATCTGGCTCATGATCATATCGAAGGTGGTTTTTTTGTGAGCATTATATAGAAGCTTCATGTTCCACAACTGGGAGACAAAATGTTCAGATATTTCAGGTTGACACAGACAAATCATTATTTTGTTCTTGAAGTATTTAGATGTAGGCTGAGACTGGGGAGTGCTTTCTGCTATTTTTGGACTGAGGGCATTTGAAATCAGTGGGATCATAAGAATATCTAAACTCAAGGCAGAATAAGTGGCAGTAGGTAGTGGAAGGGTGCATAATGGACAGCCTTATGATTTGTACTGCTTGTCAAGTATGAGGATGATCAATGACAGATGGCAAGATGTGTGGGGAATACAGCATGCGTGGGAGAGAAGAGAATCTAGAGGAGAGTTTGGAGTGGAAAACCTGATGAAAAGAGGCCATTTGGCCTATGTGAAGATGGGAGGATAACATTAATAGGAATTTTAAATACATGGATGGAAGGTGTGGACTGTGTTTTTGACTGATAAGAGGGAAGTGTGCTATGTTGATATGAACATGTGGGGCATTTCTTGATGAGGTCAGCGACCATTGATATCTCAAGAAAAAGTGCATGTTGAAAGGTGTTAGTTGTATAGTTATTTTATATTCTGTAATGAAATATATCTCTGCGATGAGCTGATCATTCATCCATAGGAGTCCTATCGAGTGTGGTGTGTCTGAGTGTGATCTAGAAAACCTCATGAATGAGGAGGCCCTGGCCCACTGGGGGCTGTTGTGCCAAATTTAAAAAAAAAAATCTATAGGGTGTTCTGTGATGAAATGGCCAAACTTCAGGAGCATGTTCTAGACACCATTTGGATCAAAAACGTTCTAAAAAACTACATTCTGTTTCATACCATTATCTGTTGACCCTAGCTGAATGTAGCACTAAGTAATAATTTTCTCTTCAACTTTACATTTTTATCACCATTTTAAATGTTCACAGCAACACAAAAGTTTCAGGGTTATTACATCACATGTTTGAAATGCCCTCCATCACACTGAATGCATGCTGCCAGTGGTTGTGCCACGGAATGTTGCCACTGCATGCATCCCATTTTTTTTTATACCATCGGCGGCTTCATTTATGGCCTGTATGAGCTGATGCCTTCCTTCTGGTTTTCCACTGTCATACACTCTTGACTTCATATAACCCAACAGAAAGAAATCTAATGGGTTCAAGTTGGGTGACTAAGCAGGCCACATCACTGGTCTGTTTCTTCTGGTCTATCTTTCTTCAAAGTGTTCATTTAAAAATTCTGTTACCTTTCTGCCAAAATATGGAGGTGCTCTGTCGTGTCATAGCCACATTTGTCCGCCTGATGCAAGAGGCACATCCTCTATATACAGAAGTAATTTAATTTCCAGAAAATTTCTATAAGAAAGAGCTGTTAACCTTCTCTCGATAACTTGAACTGCAATGAGGGTGTTGCCTAATACTCCACTCCACACTGGACTGAAAATCACTGTTGAAAATGGCGCTGTATTACTTGGTGTGGATTTTCCTGTGCCTGAAGTGTAAATTCTTGTGTTTTTAATACCATCCTTGGTAAACTGGGTTTCCTGTGAAGAGAATGTCAGGCAGAATTTGTAGCTGTGGTTGTAACCATGCACAGAATCGTACACGGTTTTTGTATGACTCCCAATAGAATGTGTTGCACTTTTTTGCAGGTGGTAGGGGTTGAAACCATCATGGTGGAAAATTCTGCACACGTGTTTCTGTGCTGTACCAGTCATTCTGGAAATTCTATGTATCCTTGTACATAGGGTTCGTTGCACTGTGTCTAGATTATTATCTTCTCCATGCCATTATTTGTGTTCTGCAGTTGCTCGTGGGAACAAAGCAGTCTGCTTCAGAAATCTGTGCATCATGTCAAATGTTTTACGGTGTGGAATACTGTGATGTGGGTAACAGTGCTGGTATTCCAAAACAGCAGACCTGCTATTTCCATTGCAGAAACTGTATACAAAATACATATCAGCATATTCTTCATTTGTAAATGTGTTCAGCGTTTTGATTACCCCACTGTACTATAACACAGCCCCAGCTGCTAGCCTAGACAGTGTACAAGCAGGAACTGGAACAAGGTACAGTATATGAGTGCTAGCTCATGTCACTAGTGCGTTATTTGATAACGGTGATGAACTAAACTAAGCTAAACTCCGTGGCCTTAGTCCGCACGCGAACTATACCAACAGAGCGGCCGCCGCCGGTCGGCGAAGTTAGTGCCAACTTTTGCGGATAGAGGGGTGTCACGTGGTCAGCGCAACGG
>Ga0131853_10014276_pt1 | contig 14555 bp, 16 predicted proteins | sample TergutLab28metaG_FD_92764 | JGI IMG/M metagenome (GOLD analysis project Ga0131853, IMG submission 92764) | Labiotermes labralis P1 segment gut microbial communities from Petit-Saut dam, French Guiana - Lab288 P1 (version 2) (version 2) | ecosystem: Host-associated > Arthropoda: Insects >... | reverse complement strand
TGCATCGCCAGCGGCAACACCATGGTGCTCAAGGCCGCCAGCCCCACGCCGCGCACTGCGCTGCGCATGGCTGAGCTCTACAAACAGGCCGGGCTGCCAGATGGCGTGCTGAATGTCATCACCTGCAGCCGCAACGAAGCCAACATGATGCTCACCCACCCGGACATCAAGGGCATCAGCTTTGTGGGCAGCACCAGTGTGGGCCTGCATGTTTACTCCACAGCGGCGGCGGCGGGCAAACGCGTGCAGGCGCTGTGTGAGGCAAAAAACCACGCGCTTGTGCTCGAAGACGCGCAAATCAACCGCACCGCTGCGGGGATTGTCAATGCGGCATTCGGCTGCTGCGGCGAGCGTTGCATGGCCCTGCCGGTGGTCGTTGCGCAGGAAAGCATCGCAGACGAACTGGTCGCGGCCATCGTCGAACAAGCGAAAGCCCGCAAAATCGGCCCGGCGTACGACAAAACCAGCCAGCACGGCCCGCTGTATTCCCCCGGCCACAAAGACTATGTGCTCGGGCGCATTCAGGCAGGCATTGCCGAAGGCGCGAAGCTTGTGCTTGATGGCCGCGACGCAACCGTGCCCGGCTATGAAAACGGCTTCTATGTTGGCCCAACGGTCTTCGACTATGTGCAGCCCGGCATGGACGTGGGCGACAGCGAAATTTTTGGACCGGTGTTATGCATTAAGCGCGTAAAGGACTTCGAAGAGGGCCTGGCCATCATGAACCAAAATCGGTTCGCCAATGGTTCGGTAATTTTCACCCAAAGCGGCTACTATGCCCGCGAGTTCAGCCGCCGCACCCATGGCGGCATGGTGGGCGTGAATGTGGGCATCCCCGTGCCGGTGGGCTACTTCCCCTTTGCGGGCCACAAAGACAGCTTTTTTGGTGACCTCCACGCCTTGGGGCGCGACGCGTTTCGCTTTTTCACCGAAAGCCGCGTGGTCACCTCCACCTGGTTCGACGAAGCGCAGGGCAAATCTAAGAAGACCAACACCTGGGATGGGACGATCTAATAACAGCAATGCTATGAAGGAGAATAAAGATGAAGAAATTGTTGTGTATTCTGTTGGCTGTTGTGTTGCTTGGCATGAGCTTAGCTGTTGGTGCGGCGGGGCAATCGCTGGAGTCGCTAAGAACGGTTACAGGTTTGGAGGTGGAGTGGACGGGCGAAGTGTTGCTTTCGCCAGGGCTATTGGGGGCAGCTTTTTCTTCGAGAAATCTTACAATTATTGCTCATTTTGATCAAGGTGCCCCGCAAACGATTGCGCTTGGGCTTTATCACACGGTTGATCTCATCATTTTTTGGACTTCTGTTAGATTTTGCTCTGAAGCGGGTATCGTAACGATTTTTTGTATGATTCACGAGCTTGAGGCAAGCTTTGCGTTTGCTGTAAATTATCGTGAAGTATTTGTAGACCAGTTTTACCCTTTGCCGCAACTAACAATCGGCGAAGCATTACGTGCTACATTGACACCAGGACAAGCATTCGTGGCTGAATTTGTTGCGCAAGAAAACGCAATACATTATATTAGTGCGGATGCGCCAAACTGGCGGGTGCGATGGATGAACTCCGCTTTTGAAACACTCTCCGGAAGCGTTCTGGAGGAAGGCGAAACATACTATATCATTGTTTGGAATGTTGGTAATGTTGCAGTGGACTATAATATTACTATTGCAACATTTGAACCTGTACCACTTACACTTTGGGAAAGATTAACGTCATTCGTTTGGCGCATTATCACGTTTCCATTTTGGTTCTTATGTGGCTTGTTTTGTTAAGCCGCTTACTAAAAATTTTGAAGGAGAACTACCATGAAAAAATTACTCGCGTGTTTGCTTATCGCAACTCTGCTGCTTGGTGGCAGCGCAATTGGTGCCAGCGCCGCGCTGGCGGAACCCGACCCCGCAATTTTTATCTTGCCCACAGTGGTCGCGATTGAAGCACAGCTGAGAAGCGATGTGGAACCGATTACGTTTCGGGATGGATGGCTTTTTTTGAGCCCCTACGATATTGATATCATAGTTCACTTTGAAGATGGTACTTCGCGGTTGCTTAAATATGAATGGCGCGGCAGGACTTACGATACATGGTGGGGGATCTCTTGGGAATTTGATCATGAAACGCATATCGTGACAATTTTTTATCATGACAGCAACTCTGTCGGACTACAAACAACTCTTGACCTTTCGGATGTAGAATTTGTAGAGTTGGAATGGACAACACCGCAACCTGATGATTTGGGCTGGTTTTGGACATCCCCCTGGGCGATACCACTTCGTGTTTTGGCTTTCCCGTTTATAACGCTAGTTTGGAGCCTCTTTTTCCTTCCCATATTTTTTACTGTGCTTGTGTTTGGCTGGCCTGCCAGCCCTTGGTAATATTACATTTTGAAGGAGAACTACCATGAAAAAATTACTCGCGTGCTTGCTTATCGCAACCCTGCTGCTTGGCGGCAGCGCAATTGGTGCCAGTGCGGTGCTGGCGGAACCCGACCCCGCAATTTTTGTCTTGCCCACGGTGGTTGCCATTGAGGCGCAACTGAGGGACGATGTGGAAGAAATTCAGGCTTGGGATGGATGGCCTGATCTGGGGCATTGGAATATTGACCTCACGCTTCATTTTGCGGACGGCACTTCGCGGCTGCTTCGGTGGTGGGACGGCTGGACTGATGACGATTTATGGTGGGAAGTCATTTGGCGCTTTGACGCTGAAACGCATGTTGTGACGTTCTTTTATTTAGACAGCGATATGGACTTTGATGACATTGAAGAATGGAATAAATTCCTCGCCACTTTGCCGCAAACAACCCTTGACCTTTCGGATGTAGAATTTGTAGAGTGGGAATGGACAACATGGCAACCGGGTCCCTGGGACAGGCTTGTGGACTGGTTTTTCACTTCCCCCTGGGCTTTGCCGCTTCGCATTGTAGCTGCGCCGGTTGGTGCGCTGGCTGGGCTCGTTGCCTGGACGTTTGCCTATCTCCTGGTGGTGCCGCTGTATCTCTTTGCTTTCGTGTTTGGCTGGTGGTAATTTCGCCCTTGACATTTCCTGCGCTGATGTGCTATAATGTGGTTTATGATTGAGATTAATTTTAGCGACCCCCTGTGGATTGCCAGCCAGGTTGCGGCGTTCATCGCGCTGGTGTTTATGGTCTGGTCATTCCAAATCAAAAAAAAGCTGAAGATGATGATGTTCCTGGGCGCAGGTACATTGTTTTTGGCCATCTCGGCGTCGTTTTTAGAGAACTACACCCTTGCGGTGTTGTTCGGCCTGGCGTCGGTGCGCAACTTTGTGTTTTGCTACCTCGACTGGCGCACGGAAAAGGGCAAATACGTTGCCAAGTGGCTGCCATACTTCTTCGCGGGGGTGTTCATCACACTCACCATTGTGCCAACCATTTTGCTGGTCTATGTTTGGCGTGTGCCGAGCGTTGGCCCATGGCTGGAGTGGCTTATCTGCATCACGCTCATTGGGTTAATCATCGGCAATGTGCTGGAAGGTACCAACATCATGCGCATAAGCTTTGTGGCCAACCGCGCGTTTAACATCATCAACCATGTGTATTTCGTAAACGTGATTGCAGTGTTCATTGCGGCTATGGCGATTGTCTCTAACATCGTGTTTTATGTGCGGCAGCTCATCGCCTGGCAAAAAAAGCGCAAACAGGCGGAACTCCAGGCGCAGGAGCCCGAACAGGTGCAGGCAGAGGTCTGACAAAATTGAATCAACGCGCACTTGCAATTTGCAGGTGCGTTTTTTTAATTCTGAATGCTGAATTGTTACTCCGCGATTGTCTTGCAAGCCGCCCCTACGGCAGGATTTTTTCTAAGTTTTGTGCATTTTATGAATTTAAAGACACCACCTGCATGTCTTATCATTTTGCACTTGACAATACAAAAAATCCGTGCTATGTTAAAAAGGGAGGGAAGTATTTCGCTTCTTATCCCAATTTGAAAGGAATATCACATTTGCAGGACATCAACAAATTAATCGAACCGCCACAGGACTTAAACGAGCAGGAGCGCCGCGCCTGGGAGCACATCTATAACATTTTGGCCAGCGGCACGCGCTACCGCAAAACCATGGCCGACGCCGAGCTCGTCCGCCATTATGTGCAGGTAAAGCTCATGCGAGACCGCGCCTGGCAGGCCTGGTGTGAAAAACCCGAGCGCTACATCCGCATTGTTACCGGCATTTGTGCCGACGGCGCAACCCCAAAGGTAGTCGTGAAAGAAAACGAGCATTATGCCATCCTCAAAGACTGTAACAGGCAATTGCAAAAACTGTTGAGCGACTTCAAGCTCACGCCGCAGGCGCGGCTGGGTTAAGGGGGCCGCATGATGAAAATTGAGATGATCCCCATTGAAAAACTCACTGGCTTTGCGCGCAACAGCAAAATCCACACCAAAAAACAAATTGAACACATTGCCAACTCTGTCCGGGAATTCGGGTTCAACGACCCCCTCGCCATCGCCGGGCCGGACAATGTAATTTTGGAGGGCAACGGCCGGATTGAAGCGGCCAGGTTGCTGGGCATGACGCAACTGCCCTGCATCCGGCTGGACCATTTGAACGAGAGCGAACAGCGGGCCTATGTGATCGCCCACAACGCACTGTGCCTGGAAACGGGCTTTGACGAAGCGGCGCTGTTCGGCGAGCTCGAGGCGCTGAAAGACTACGACTTTCGCAACTATGGGCTGGACTGCGACAAATTCGATGTCACGCTGGACAAGCTGCAACAAAAAAAACTTGCGCCCATTGCCAGCGCGCACTACCTGGTGAGCGTGGCCGTGGACCATAACGACAAAATTGCCGGCACGATGGCAACCCTGCGCGGCATGGAGGGGGTGCAGGTGCGTGCGGCAAGCAACTAAAATGAAAACCAGCACAGACAACGCCTCCGTGGGCAACAAAGTGTTTTTGCGCCGAAAAGCGACGGAACATCTGGGCGAGCTGCGTGTGCTGGACCTTTACGCAGGCAACAATGTGCTCTGGCGCAACATAGAAACAGAGCGCTACTACGGCGTGGAGCTTTTGCCCGACAAAGGCGCGAACCTGAACGCTGATGCCCGCCAGGCCTTGGCGAGCCTTGACCTCTCGGCCTTTAATGTGATTGACTGCGACACCTACGGCATTCCATTCGAGGTGTGCCATAGCTTGCTCAATGACCCGAGCGTGGCCAGCGGCACGGTGATTATCTACACCGCCATTTGCAACATCTTCACCCGTGTACCCAACGCCTGCCTTGAGATGTTCGGCCTGCGGGAGCTCTACAACGCCGCGCCATCGCTGTTCAACCGCAACGCGCTGTATTTTTTCTACGAGATGCTCGCGCGGCTTGGCGTGCGGCAATTGCACTATTACCAGGTCAACGGCAGCTACCAAAAGCGCTACGGCTATTTCATTAAGCCGTAACAGAAGAAGAGAGGCAGCCAAATGGTTGCCTCTTTCATGTTTTTGGCAACATGTGCTATAATTTGTTTGGATGCAACCAATAATAGCGTAATAGTTGGTGGCGCAACCACGTTTGCTTATGCTAAAATTGAGCTATCATCAAGAAAGGAGGAGGTTGCAAATGCAAAATCCGGTGGGAACAATTATATGGAGTGTGTTTTTTGTTATCGTGCTTGCCGTGTCTGTCATATTAATTACGCTTATCATTCGGGCGCTTTTGAAGTATATAAAATCAAAAGATGTCCGGGAAGAAAAAGCCACAACACGAAAATCGCTTGGAGAAGCGATCAAAGAACACCGTAGCCAATGCAAAATGACGCAAGAGTTTGTGGCTGAAACATTGGGGGTGAGCAGGCAGGCGGTATCGAAATGGGAAAGCGGAACATCTGACCCCAGCACAAGCAATTTGGTTGCGTTGGCAAAACTATATGGCATTTCAGCGGAAGAATTGCTCCGGGAAGTTGCGGGCTAGGTGCAGCCTAAAATGTTTCACGTGAAACATTTTTAAAAAATATCCCTCGGCGCAGACGAGAGCTTCGTCCGTGCCGGGGGTTGCCTCTTTTGCATTGTTGCGCTTGACAACATGTGCTATAATAGACACTAGATATTAGACTTTAGATGTCAGAAGATTCGTGCACAGCGAAGCGACTTGCTCACTGCAGGTGTGCTATAATAGACACTAGATGTTCGTTAAAATGGGGAGGCGTGGCCGGTGCAAACAATCATTGTGGAACAAGAACAGGGTGGGTTTGATGAAGCGCAAATTCGGGCTTGCCTTGCGCAGTCCATTGCGGGCAAAACGCTGAACAAAGTGCTGCTGATCCCGCCCGATTTTACGCGCCTCAATTCAGGCGCCGGGATTATTACGGCGATGTATTACGAGCTGCTCAAAGGTGTGCAGGTGGACATCCTGCCGGCCCTTGGCACGCATTATCCCATGACACGTGAACAGCAAGTTGCGTTTTTCGGCGCAGGTATTCCGGCGGAGCGCTATTTGGTGCATGACTGGCGCGAGGGTGTAACGAGCGTCGGCGAAGTCCCGGCGGAATTCGTGCGCGAAGTCTCGGAGGGCCTGATGGATGAAGCGTTCGACGTTGAGGTCTCGAATTATTTGCTGGATCCGAGCTATGACTTGATCCTCTCCATCGGACAAGTTGTGCCGCATGAAGTTGTGGGGTTGGCCAACTACACCAAGAATATCGTTGTGGGCTGCGGGGGCAGCCGCTTCATCAATCGCTCGCATATGCTGGGCGCATTTTATGGCATGGAGCGCATTATGGGGCGCGACGAAACACCCGTGCGCAAAGTCTTTGACTATTGCCAGCAGCATTTCGTCTCCAAGCTGCCCGTGGAATATGTGTTGACAGTAACCGTGACGCAACAGGAGCGGACGGATATCCTGGGGCTCTACATCGGCAAAGAGCGCGAATGCTTCACACGCGCGGCAAAGCTTAGCCAAAAGCACAACCTCATCTATCTGCCAAAGCCTATGCAGACCTGCGTGGTGTGGCTGGACGAGCGGGAGTTTCACTCCACATGGCTTGGCAACAAAGCGATTTATCGCACACGCATGGCCATGGCCGACGGCGGCAATTTGATCATATTGGCGCCCGGCGTGCGCGCCTTTGGCGAAGACGACGAGAACGACCGCGTTATCCGCAAGTTCGGCTATGTGGGGCGCGAGAACATTCTTGCGCTGATCAAAACCGAGCAGGACTTACAAGAAAACCTGGGCGCCGCCGCGCATTTGATTCACGGGTCGTCAGACGGTCGCTTCAACATTACATACGCAACGCGGCACCTCACGCAGAAAGAAGTGGAAGCTGCAAATTTTGGCTATATGCCGTTTGATGAAGCCGCAGAGAAGTATAAAAATTTAAAGCCCGGCTGGAACGGCGATGTGTTTTTTATTGAGAACCCGGCCATTGGTCTGTGGGCCCTTGAAGGTGCGTTTGCCGTTTCGGCAGAGGGGGTTCACCATGTATAAACTACTCGCCACAGACCTAGACGGCACACTGCTCAATAGCAGCTCAGAAATATCGGAACACACGCGAAAAACAATACTGGCGGCAATGGAGCAGGGCATGCTGTTTGTGCCCTCCACTGGTAGGCCGCTGTGCGGCGTGGAGCGCATTGCCGCGCAGTTCCCAGGGGACTTTCCGGTGATTACTTACAACGGCGCGGTGGTGGTCACAAGCAAGACACGCCGCGTGCTGTTCTCACAAAACCTCAACAAAGACGACGCCCGGGAAGTGTATGCGCTGGGCTGTGAACGCAATGTGCCCATCATCATTTGGGAGGGCGAGACGCTGCATGTCAGTCACATCTGCCCCGAAATTGAGCTCTACCAAACAATCACCGGTGCAACCCTGCATGTGCTGGAAGACTTCGAACGCCTGGGCGACATCACGAAAATCATCTGGCTCATTCACTCAAAAGAAGGCCGGCAACTCATTACAGAGCTTGGCGGGCAGTTTGCCGGGCGGCTCAATGTGCACACCTCGCACCCGCGCCTGCTGGAGTTCGTGGACAAAAACGCATCGAAGGGCTTAGCGCTTGCCGCCATTGGCAAAGAATACGGCATCATGGCAGACGAGATGATTGCCGCAGGTGATGGCTTCAACGATGTGAGCATGCTCAAATATGCCGGGCTTTCGGTGGCGATGCAAAACGCGCCGGAGGAACTCAAAGCGCTGTGCAAGCTGGTAACGTGCTCGAACGACGAAGACGGCGTGGCGAAAGTGGTGGAGGAGTATGTTTTGAAAGAAGGCAACGCATGAACCATAACCTTGGCACAGCCAGCGCCATCGTCAACGCCTGCGCGGTTGCGGGTTTCGCGCTGTGCATGATCACGGGCTTTCTGTTTGGGAGCTACCTGGCAAGCATGTTCATCGCGTTGAGCTTTGTGCCCATGATCTGTGCGTTTGCCCAGTGCGGCAAGCCCGAAACCAAAGCCGCCGGATACACGGCGATGATATTCGCCGGGGTTTATGCGACGTTTATTTTGATGATTTATTTTGCACAGGTGACCACCGTGCGGCTGGCAGACTTGACCGAACAGGCCAGTGCCTTGCTGGACTACCAGGCTTATGGCCTGTTCTTTAATCTCAACTTGCTGGGGTATGGCATGATGTCACTGTCAACGTTCTTTGCAGGGCTAACCGTGGAAGCGAAGTCAAAGCCCGCCAAAGCGCTGAAATATCTGTTGATGATCCACGGCGTATTTGCAATCAGTTGCTTTGTGATGCCGATGCTGGGCGTGTTCAGCCCGGATTTGCAAGGTGTTGACCTCATCGGTACGGCAATATTGCTGTTTTGGTGTGCGTTTTTTCTGCCGGTTGGCATGTTGTCATATGTATATTTTAAAAAGGGAGGTCCCCAATGAAATTACGCGAAAATTGCCGCTACGGCGTTGCCGCACCCACCAGCATGGGTGTACGCATTACCCCGCCAAATGGCGCGCCTGTGCACACCAGCAATCAGTTCTTCATGCAGGCCACCAGCGCCGAGTCTAATGTGATGAATGTGTCGGCCTCGCTTGGGTACCAGGGTTTGGCGCTCACAAACTTTGTGGAGGGCAGCCCAATTTCACAATTTATTAAGGCCGAGCTGCGCCGCCGCAACATCGCTTACACCGGGCCGGATATCCCCCAGGGCGGGCCGTGGGGCTACCGCCACCAGTTTAATATTGCCGACAGCGGCTGTGGCCTGCGCGGCCCCCGTGTGCACAACGACAGAGCGGGTGAAGTTGGCCGCATCCTCAACGCGAAGGATTTCGACCTCGAAGACATCTTCGGCAACCAGGGCGTGCAGGTGCTGCATCTCAGCGGCCTGGCGGGTGCGCTTTCGCTGGAAAGCAGTCGCTTTTGCCTGGACGTTGCCCGGGTTGCGAAGAAGCACGGCACGCTCATCTCGTTTGACCTCAACCACCGCGCCACGTTCTGGAAAGGCCGTGAGGAAGAGCTGCGCGCCACGTTCACCGAAATTGCAGGCATCACAGACATTCTCATTGGCAACGAGGAGGACTTCCAGCTCTGCCTTGGCGTGAAAGGCCCCGAAGCGGGTGGCAGCGACCTGGCTGCGAAGCTGGACAGCTTCAAAGAGATGATTGGCCGGGTGCAACAACAGTTCCCCAATGCGAGCGCCTACGCGACGACGCTGCGGCAGGTGCTTTCAGTCAACGAGCACCTGTGGGGTGCCATCACCTGCTTTGGCGATACATGGACGACCATCGAGCCGCGCCTCATCCGGGTGCTGGACAGAATTGGCGGCGGTGACGGCTTTGTTGGTGGACTGCTGTATGGCGTCCTCAAGGGTATGAGCCCTGCTGACTGCACGGCCTTTGCCTGGGCTAGCGGTGCACTGGCGACCACGGTGCTGGAGGACTACGCCACCCCGGCCGATGAAGCGCAGGTATGGAGCATCTATGAAGGCAATGCGAGGGTGCAGCGGTAAAGTGCCCCTGCGGGGAGCAAGCGCTTCGCGGTAAACCTTGCGAACACAGCGAAGCGACCGAAAATGTTTCACGTGAAACATTTTCGCCTGCTTCTCGCCGTTTGAAACGATAGACCATTAAAATTATCAGGAGAACAACATGAACAAAGCAGACATCGGCCTGATCGGCCTGGCAGTGATGGGAGAAAACCTGGCGAAGAACATAGAAAGCCGCGGGTTTTCCGTGGCGGTATATAACCGCGAGCCGCAAAAAGTCAAGGCGTTTTTGCAACGCAACGGCGGCAAAAGCTTCCTTGGCGCAAGCTCGCTGCAAGAGCTTGTTGGCCAGCTGAAAACGCCGCGTAAAATCATGATGATGATCCGCGCGGGCAAGCCGGTGGATGACGTGATTGCGCAGCTCATCCCATTGCTGAGCCCTGGCGACATCATCATCGACGGCGGCAACTCGCACTTTCCGGACACGATTCGCCGCACCAAAACAGTGGAAGATGCAGGCCTGCTTTACATCGGCACGGGTGTGAGTGGCGGCGAAGAGGGCGCGCTGAAAGGGCCGAGCATTATGCCTGGCGGTTCGCCGAAGGCTTGGCCGCACGTGAAGCCCATTTTCCAGGCCATTGCCGCGAAAGTTGCGGGCGATGTCCCCTGTTGCGATTGGGTCGGGGCTGACGGCGCGGGCCACTTTGTGAAGATGGTACACAACGGCATTGAGTACGGCGACATGCAGCTGATTTGCGAAGCCTACCAGCTGATGAAAACATATCTTGGCATGACGGCGGACGAGATGCATGAAGTGTTTGCAACGTGGAACGACGGTGTGCTTGACAGCTATTTGATTGAAATAACGCGCGACATTTTGGCATACAAAGACGAAGACGGCAGCCCCATTGTAGAGAATATCCTCGACACCGCCGGCCAAAAAGGAACCGGCAAATGGACTTCTGTCGCCGCTTTGGATGAAGGTGTGCCGCTGACGCTCATCAGCGAAGCGGTGTATGCCCGCTGCCTTTCGGCCATCAAAGACGAGCGCGTGGCGGCCTCTAAAATTTTGAACGGCCCATCTCCAGCAGGCAAATTCACCGGCGACAAAGCAGCGTTCATCGAAGACATCAAGCAAGCGCTGTTTGCGTCGAAGATCATCAGCTATGCGCAGGGTTATGCGCTGTTGCGTGCCGCTGCGGCAAGCTATGAATGGAACTTGGACTTCGGCGGCATTGCCATGCTGTGGCGCGGCGGGTGCATCATCCGCTCAACATTTTTGGCGGACATCAAACAGGCATTCGACGAAAACCCGGCCCTGGAAAACCTTATGTTGGCGCCGTTCTTTACCAAAGCACTCGGCGCGGCGCAAGACGGCTGGCGGCGTGTGTGCGCGGCCGCGATGACCCATGGCGTGCCCGTGCCGGCGTTTACCAGCGCTTTGGCATATTATGACGGCTACCGCAGCGCGCGGCTCCCGGCGAATTTGTTGCAGGCTCAGCGCGACTACTTTGGTGCGCATACATATGAACGCATGGATGCTCCGCGTGGCCAATTCTTCCACACCAACTGGACTGGAGAAGGCGGCGACACGGCAGCGACGATGTATTTGGTATGAGTGGTTGTGAATCGGGCAAAAGAATTGATGAAATTGGCGCCACACAGGTAAAAGCACTTGACAAAATAACCAAAACATAGTAAAATAAACGTTGGCATACATTCAAATAAGGAGGGCATTTCGCATGTTCAAGAAAACAGAGCAAAGAATTTGGAATCTGGTGGATCAGCACCTGGGTTATGTGTTCGAATGTTATTGCGCGTTCGAAAAATACATGGAAGAATTTTTGGGCGGCAAGCCTGCTAGCGAAATGGCCACACGATATGCCGAAGTGGATAAATTCGAAGGCGCGGCGGACGTTGCGCGCCGCAATTTGATCAACGCTTTTTTAGAGGGCAAGCTGCTGCCTTCCACCCGCAAGGAGCTGATGGACATTGTTGGCCGCATGGACAAAGTTGCGAACAAGTGCCAGGACATTGCCTGCAAAATTACGTATGAAAACGTAACCATCCCGCAGGCGTATTGTGCGAACTTGCTGGAGATTACCAAAATCACCAAAGAGCAATATTTGCTGATGAAGCGCGCGCTGAAAATTTTGTTTGACGACTATGAGCTGCTGATGAAGAAGGATTCTGTGCTTGACGACATCATGGCCAAGGAATATGAAGTTGATAAAATTGAAGACGACACCACAATCGCCATCTATAAAGATGAGAGCCTGGGCCTGGCTGAAAAAAATTACCTGAAATATTTTTTAGGGTCGTTGTGTGATATTTCCGACATGCTGGAAGATATCGCCGACCAAATTCAGATTATCGTCGTACTCAGAAAGGTGTAACTGTGGAACTAGCGACACTATTTTTGCTGTCTGGCGCGTTCATGGGCTGGTCTGTTGGAACCAACGATGCGGCCAACGTGTTCGGCATGGCAGTTGGCACAAAGGTTATAAAATTCAGAACGGCAATATGGCTCACGGCCGTTTTTGTGGTGCTTGGCGCCGTGTTTGGCGGGCAGCAGGTGGTTAACACCGTGGGCGACTATGCGCGCGACCACGCGATTGCCAGCCCGGCAGCCGCGTTTTGGGTGATGCTTGTGGCAGCGGCTGTTGTGACAACGATGACCATTGTTAAGGCTCCGGTTTCAACGTCGCAGTCGTTGGTCGGCGCCATTATGGGTTGGGGCTTTGCGCACAACATGGCAAACTTCAGCGAGACCACGCGATTTTTTTCAGCCTGGATTATTTCGCCGGTGCTCACCATGTTCGTCAGTCTGGCGCTTTGCTGGCTGGTGCAAAAATTCATTGAGCCCAGGGTGAAGGGCCTTGCGGCTTACGACAGATTCATCAAAATTGGTTTTTTGGTCGCGGGCATATTCGCTGCGTATTCCTTAGGCTCTAACAACGCCGGCAATGCCATGGGCGTTTATTTGCACACGGGAATTTTTGACAGCCTTGTGGGCTGGTTGAACAACATATTGCCGTTTAACATCACGGTGCTTGGTTTTGCGGCGTTCATTGGTGGGCTGACCATTGCATTGGGTGTGCTGACATACAGCAAGCGGATTATGTTTGCCGTGGGCGAGGGTATTGCCAAGCTTTCGCCGCTGCAAGGGTTTTTAGTGGTGTTTGCAAGTTCGCTCACGTTGCAGGTGTTTTCGTTGATTGGCATTTCGATCTCGACTTCGCAGGCTGTGGTGGGCGCGATTATGGGCGCCAGCTTTTCCAAAGGGCACCGCGGGCTTGACTTTAAAGTCCTCGGCCGCATTTTTGTTGCCTGGTTTGGTACGCCGACCCTTGCGGGAATATTGGCTTATTTGATTGGGGTCTTGTTTTTCCGGTAGGTAACTGTAAAATGAATATATTCGTCGCCTCGGTTCATAAAGAATCGGGGCGTTTTTTGTGCGTCAAAAATGTTTCACGTGAAACATTTTCAGTTTGGCATTTTTATGCTGAGCGGAATTCGAGCACAGCGAAGCGACCTGCTCACCGCACCCAAACAAGCCAACTTCGCATATGATAAACCGTAAGGGGGGTGGTTTACCATATGCCACAAGATTTGGCGCAACAATGCTGCTTTTTGCGCACCAACACGGCGGAGGGCTGCGTCTCGCAACTGGCGCAACTTTGCCAGCCAAACTGGCGCGCGGTGTTTTTAAAAGGCGGACATGGAGGTGCGGCTGCGGCGCTGCTTGCGATTTTGGCGGAGCATGAAGGCGCGCAATCGTTCTGGGATGCCCCGGGCCGCCAGCGTCGCTGCGCGGTGACACTGCCCGGCTATCAGCTTGCTGTGATTGATGCCGAACTGCCCTGGCCGCTGGAGGCAACGTTGCCCGGCGCCGGGGAAGAACTGCTTTCGCTGGACCAGTGCCGCAACAATGCCATGCTGCGTGAACAGCGCGAGCAATTGCAACAGCTGTTTACTGCCTGGCAAAATGAAAACCAGCGTGCCGGCCGCTTTTTGCGTGCGGCCCGTGCCATGAAGCGCGACATGGCTTTTGTTGCCGGCCAGACGCTTGATATACCCAAAATAGAACGCTATGCCAGCCGCTTTGCCGCACGGCGATTTCCTGCGCCCAACGGACAGGTGGGGCAGCAACACCGTCGCTTCTTAACGGCGGTGACCGGCCAGGGCCTGCTGTTGCGCCGCAGCGTGTTGAGCGAAGTTTGCCTCGAAAGCGTGGTGCTGGAAGATGAATACGGCGTGGCCGCTCCGCTGTTGTGGGATTTGGTGCGTGGCTATGCGCTGGGCAATGGCCTGGATGTGATTGCTTGCCCCTGTCTGCTTTACCCGGACGGCGAGCCCGAGCACCTGATTATCCCCGCGCTGGGCCTTGCCTGTGTGACCGCCAACCGTCGTCATCCCGTTGACTTTGAAAATGCCCAGCACATTCAAGCCACGCGTTTTCTTGAAAAAGAAGCGCTGCGCGACCACCGCTGCCGGCTGCGCTTTTGCCGCCGCACCATGCGTGAGCTGCTGGCCGAGGCCTATGAAGCGCAAGCCGCTGCCGATGCGCTACGCGCGGAAATAGACGCGATTTATGCGGATGCGTTAATCCCCGGGGCGGTGGAGGATATTGCACGGGATTTGCTGCAAAATTTATCATAATTTCA
>Ga0131853_10014274_pt1 | contig 14557 bp, 8 predicted proteins | sample TergutLab28metaG_FD_92764 | JGI IMG/M metagenome (GOLD analysis project Ga0131853, IMG submission 92764) | Labiotermes labralis P1 segment gut microbial communities from Petit-Saut dam, French Guiana - Lab288 P1 (version 2) (version 2) | ecosystem: Host-associated > Arthropoda: Insects >... | reverse complement strand
CAACACACACACACACACCACACACACACACACCACTCACACACCACACACACACACAACACACACACCACACACACACACACACATACACACACCACACACACACACACACACCACACACACACACACACCACACACACACACACCACACACACCACACACACATATTCACCAAATAGCATTAATAAATAAATAAATAAATAAATACAAAACATATGCCGTAATGCATTCTTTGAAATACTCAGATAAATCTTACGAACATGAAAATACATAAAAACGTCCTTCATACTGCAAAGATAACAATACGAAATTCCCCATATTTTTTCATGTAGGTAAAAGTAAATTTAAAGGTAAATTTCAACTTAGAATAGGCCACGAAGACCCATAGGGGGAGTACAATTATAGATCTACTCTTCCCTTTACCTCGACGCTAGATGTGGTGGGTGTTCAACGCCACGTCCCGGCCCCTTTACCCCCCGGAAAAGACCCAGTACCCATTTTATAGGAGGCTGGGTGAGCCTCTGAACCTTTCTGCTTGGATGGGCAATATCTCGCCCCCACTGGGATTTGATCACCGGACCATCCAGCCCGTAGCCGGTCACTATACCGACTGAGTTATCCCGGCCCTTGTTTCATGTGGGTCTAATATTCTTCTTTCTCTTGCGTACAAAGTTAGGAATGTGTCATGTTCGTATAGTATGTAACGTGTCACCTATTTTTGTATTCGTAGAATAGCGATTAGATTACCCAGTTAGGAAAAGTGGATGTATGAGAAGATAGTAATAGGTTGCCCGTATCATAAGAATTTTAACGTACAAATGTGTTCCAGGTGAAGCCAGAATTTTAAGATGGCAACTGGGAATTGTTTATATTTACATATTATGTTACATTCCTTATTTATAAAAAATTTCTTGTAATTCTCTTTACCTTCTTTCACGATTTAAGTCTCAAAGTGCCTGTTCCAAAGCTCAGGTCTGAATCTACCATCTCCTTTCAGTTCTATGAATATTTATTCTTCCCTGTCATAATCCTTATTCAATTATATTCAGTTCTTTCCATATATGCTCCCCATTGCCTTTAGTATTTTGAGCATACCACTCTAGGCATATAGACGGGCAGCCATATCTATCTGCTGTAGGCCAGCCAGCATCATATCTTACAAACTCAACGCATTTTCAGACATGTCTACCAGCAAGTGAGAAGTTTCACTCGGGCAAAATTCAGTGGAACTGAGACATTTCTATCCGGCTCTTTCCCACCTAGAATTGACGGAACAAATCCACTGGATTAAACATTCTTATAAGGAGACAAACCACAATGGTACTGCAGTAGCATTCTGCACAGTGGACGTGTCATAACTCGGGTGGGTAGTGGTCAGGATCTTCGTTTTTTAATATATGCCAGTTAGTGCCGGATTTCTTCTAAATACACAGGCATTGGAAGACATTTTGTCGTAATACTTTTATTTCTCCCAGTCAATTACTAACTTACTTACTCCATGCAGAAGAGTTCTTTTTCAGAAGCTCACAGGTTAGCAGGTAGTCAAGAAATTCTCCGACTTTTGTGGAAACGGAAGGTTCATTGCCGCGTTTACAAGTGCCCGCCACCTGTCCCTATCCTGAGCCAGCTCGATCCAGTATATGCCCCCACATCCCCCTTCCTGAAAACCCATTTTAATATTATACTCCAGTCTACTCCTGGTTCTTCAAAGTGGTCTCTTTCCCTCAGGTTTCCCCACCAAAACCCTGTATACAGCTCTCCTCTCCCCCATACGCTCTACATGCACCACCCATCTCATTCTTCTTGATTTTATCTCCGAAAAATATTGAGTGAGGAATACAGAACATTATGTTCCTCATTAAATATTTTTCTCCACTCCCCTGTTACCTCGTCCCCCTTATGTCCAAATATTCTCCTCAACGCCCTATTATCAAACACCCTCAGCTTACTTTACATCCTCAAAGTGAACGACCAGGTTTCAAGCCCAAACACAACAACAGGCAAAATTCAATTTTTCTTCCAGTCACCGTGATTCTAAAAATGTTCAATGCTCATTCGCTCATCTGAAACCTAAAATCTTAGCAACTGACATAATCCTTAAATAACGCCCTGTAACGAACGTGTATATTTCAACGTGTTTTTACAGGGATTATATAAATAGGTGATGGGAAATTTAAAATTGTCACATGTACAATTTTGATTAATTAAAAACAAGTTAATGCGATGTTATGAAGAAAAATATACAACCTGGATAATGATATCCATAACCTGCATTAAGCGTAAAATGTTTACTTTGTAAACAATACGTCATTCATTGATGTTATTCCTCGTAGTACAGTTTAAATTTTAATACTTTATGGAGAAACCAGGTGTTTTGCTTGAAGCTCATCAAAAGCTAATTAATGACTTCAGCTCTTTGCTGTGGCAAACGGAATTACGTAAGCGAGTATTAAAACACTGTCGACATTAGGCGCGCTAGAAGTTTCTTTATTTTGCCCACAATTTTAAGGGTCAGGTTGATCACAACACTAGGATATTTCACTGGAGAACTAAGGTGCTAAATACTGGACTTCTGGAGAACCAATTTATCCGGTGATTGAATACAGGAACTTTAACCCTTTAAAGACGAAGCACAGACTGCTTTATTTAAAGACCCAGTCCGTACCGCGCTGTAAACACTTTTCATCTCGGTTATAAAAACCAATCAGTTCATGCTGTAAGTGGCACAAGTCGCTGTTTGTTCTCAGATAAACACAAAACACATAAATACAGTGTAGGCAGAGCGTACATTTTTTGAATGTTAAACTGTTGGTGCATCACGTGACCAGTAGGATTTAAAAGGTTAGGTATGAAAGGAAAAAAAATACAGGAAGAGGAATAAAGTTGGATGTGGAAACTGATGAGAAAAGAAGAAATTACGACAATAAGAGAGAAAAATAAAGAATGAAGCAAAGAAAGGAAGAAATGAAATGCAACAAGAAGAAAGGAGGAAAAAGAAGATAAAACGAAAATATGTAATAGAAATGAAAGCCGAGGAAAGTTTAATGAATTCTGAACTGAAATTGAAAATTTTGATAATGGGCGTAAGTCTGTTTTGTGTGACAAGTAAATGTCCTCCAGTTTTACGAAGCAATGAGTTCGACATGGTTTTTAATTTCCTCGCAATTAACCGACATTTGCTTTTGTCTGTGCTAACAATTTTATTGTGCATGTGCATGCACTGAAGAACGTATTTGAACGTTTGTCGTCCATCTTTTCCACTTTGGGTGACAAAAAATATTATTTGAGATAAAAGAGAACAAAAGAGGAGGACATGACAACGACAGTCATGCTTCCTGGAATTATTGCAGTTGTGCATGCTACTGAGAGGAGTGACAATAGCCTCAAATGAAAAGGATAACTGTAAAACGTAAAATCACCCTCCCAGGAATAAGGCTTCTAACATTTATTCGTATATTCTACACAGATTGAAAGAATATCTTTCTAGAACTTTATTGATCAGTAGGATTTTATGCTGATGTAATTTACACGGACATGTTAGAGAAATAACAGAGATGAAAGTAAATATTTGTAATTTAGAATCAGTTTCTGGATATCCATTTATGTTTTAACTAGTGCAATGTTTAAAAAAAACTTACTCTAATATTGACTAATCATTACATAATGTAAAGCTTATATAAACGCTCTCCTTCCCATCGTTATTAATTACGGTTTTGGTTACTGGCCGGAAATAGAGTAGATAAATAAAAATAATATAAAAATTATGTTATTATTTTACGTTCCTTGTATTGTGCATTTTAATATCATCACATAATACAGACCAATAAAATGCACCTTTGTTAAACATAGGTGCATTTTGTTGATAAATATGACATTATTATTATTATTATTATTATTATTGTTATGTGCTTAATTATTAAGAAGCTGAATTAGAATACACAGTTACATTGTCTAGTTTCTCTTTTGTTTTTTCGCGGCGTTTGTGTTTTACTTGTATATTAGTGACTTCGTATGTTTGTGTGTAAATTTAGTAATTGGATCAACGCTGTTGAGCCTGCAAGTTATTTTCCCTTACGTCTCTTTGCTGTATTAGTAAGAGACCTTATGTATGTTTAGTCAGCACACTAATAGAGAAAGAATTAAACAGAAATAAATGCTGTGCACATGTTAACACAGTAGGAGCTGTGCACGTGTTAACACGGTAGCTGTGCACTTGTCAACAATGTGCTAGCTGTGCACATGTTAACACAGCACTAGTAGCTGTGCACATGTTAACACGGTAGTAGCTGTGCACAAGTTAACACAGTAATAGCTGCGCACATGTTAACTAAGTAGTAGCTGTACACATGTTAACAAGGTAGTTGTGAACACGTTAACATGGTGGCAGCTGTGCACAAGTTAACACAATAGTAGCTGTGCACATGTTAACAAGGTAGCTGTGCACATGTTAACATGGTAGTAGCTGTGCACATGTTTACACGGTAGTAACGCGATTCACGGCTGAAGTCGTTTGTCGTCGGTTTCACACCGAGTATATTAGGCCTTGCTCGATTTATGATGGACAAACCGGCACAGACTCATCTTCGAGAGCATTAGTTTGCCACTGTCCATACTGTTCCACCAACGCTCCATGCTCATACTTCATTCATACGTCTCCGATGTACATACTTAACATCTGGCAGTGCCTCTAAATAAACTGTAAACGTTAACACAGGTTATCTCCTCCAGAGTAACATTTGCCCTTAAGACTCCTAATTTTGTAGTATCATGGAAAGTGCAAAGTTATTATCTTCCCAAACATAAGTGTGCTCATCCAAGAATGACACTGAATCCGTATAATATGAACCAACAGGTTACACTATTTATTTTCAATTTATTTCGATAATTAACCTCTACATGTTTCGAGCATGCTTACTGCTCATCATCAGGAGGTACTACTGTGTATATACAGCAATTGATATATACAGAGTAGTACCTCCTGATAATGAGCCATGAACCTGCTCGAAAAATGTAGAGGTTAATTATCGAAATAAATTTAAAATAAAATAGTGCAGCCTGTTGGTTCTTATTGCACAAATGTGCACTTGTATTTACTGTGTTTTGTATTATGTGTGTACTGTGTTTTTGTATTGTTTCTTTATGTATATTCATTCTTATTTGTTTTGTCTCTACTACTATGAAATGAACTGAAAGTAAATAGTACATCCTGTTGGTTAATATTATATGGAAATAGCACGATGCACGGTCAAAAAAGCATTAAATGGCTCCGAAATGTTTTCAACGAAAGCCTTTTCGATATTCGTACTTATGACACGACGTAGAGAGGCTTCCTAACGAACCTATGGTTACTGACATCGCCTTCTCTTTCACATTGCCACACGACGCCTTTAAATAAATAAATATATTTACTTTTTTTTTGAGAGAGAGGCCATCCCGTTGCGTATTATCAAATCTGTATAATATATTATGCACCGTCAATACACAACACATATCAAACAAGACGCAATAATTACAATTAGGTGATATTTGGCTACATGTTTCGGCCGTGACCGGCCATCTTCAGGCCAACTAAGAACAACAATTAAGGAAGGTTAAAAATGTTACTCAATTAAAACAGTGGAATAGAATAATAAAATCTTATGTAAGGATTTTCATATTTTATCAAGGTTTAATGTGAACGAAATGGTATCCCACTGAGTAATATTTTTTACTGTACTTCAATTGTTGTTCTTAGTTGGCTTGAAGATGGCCGGTCACGACCGAAACATGTAGACAAATATCACCTAATTTTAATTATTGTGTCTTGTTTGATGTATGTTGTGTATTGACGGTGGATAATATATTATACACATATATTTACTTTACTATTTTGTAGCTTCTCTCTTCAGTATATTTTATCATATGTCAAAGACATGCCAGTCACTGAATATATTCGTACTATGTCTGAAAAACTGAAGGTTTTAGCACAGTTAGGTTTCTTTAGTTAAAATGTGTTGGTTTCAGATTACACACACAGGAGCTCGATATTTTGGCCTGTCTGATATGGCGCTGGGTTGAGCCCGAATTTTCAGTATAAGTACCATATACAACAAAGAACATATGTTGGTAAATATTCCTTTGCAAATAGGACCATTAGAAGCTGGAACCAATTAACTGCAAGTTTACTAGCATCTTTCCCCTGTAAATTAAACACTTTTAGAAAGAGGATTAAGAATTTCATTACAAGCAAGGGAATTGAAGTGGGGATTGAGTGTAAATAAGTGAAGTGATTTGGAATGTAGTGATGTTGAGTGAACTGACGGATGTAAAGTGATTTTATTTTGAAGTGAAGTGAAGTGAATTGAAGTGAGTTACGTTGAAGTTCTTGGAGATAAAAACGCCATGTACATTACGGTGAAATTATACTAAGGGTAACTAATTAAACTGTAACTAGTTCACTCGGGTATATCTTGTACTGTGTTTGCTTTAACTTGTTTTGTAATATGTGGGTGGGTATATGTGTGTGGGTTTTGTAATGTGTGAGTGTTATGGTAATATGTGTACTTGTTTTTACTGTGGTTTGTATTGTTTGTACTGTGTTTTTTGTAATGTTTCGTTTATGTATATTTATTCTTATTTGTTTTGTCTGTACCATTGTAAGAACTACTGCCACCGAGTGAAAACTCAGTTACCGTTAGTAATTATAATAATAATAATAATAATAAATATACTACCATACCCCTACGCTCCAAATCAGGCGGCATACCTACATGCAACTATCGGTCATGTATCTATTTTATAATCTTAGGGAAGTACACATTCTGGTATACGTGAGTCAAACCGACTTTAAAATAAAGGCTAATAGAATTACTTGTTTCCGGTACACAATATATTAGGTACGCAGAGAGACTCCGAAATATTTATATGTATCTACGTAGGTAACAATTATCTACAGAACTAATGTTCGGCTGTCTTTGCAATGGCATGAAATATTGTTACGTCATCCGTTATCACGGGTCTGTATTATAAAAATAAGAAAAGCTAAATGATAAGGGAATTATTGCAATTGCATAAGATAGGTGCTTTTGAATTTTTTTGTAACGAGAAAAAAATTATTCCATTAAAATATATACACACTTTAACGAAAGAAAACTCTTATCTTTTATGTAAGTACTAACTTTAATTATACATCACAAGTTGAATACACGTTACAATAGAGCAGAATACAAGTTTCCTGTACCTGTACAGTTAATGGAGGTGCTCAAAGTGGTTGCCGTTAGCGGCTTAACATCTATTACAACGGTGAGCAGTTGATTGAGCAACCTCGGTCAAAGTGTGTATGGGGATTGTATATATTTTTTTTGGCGGACCCTGTATTTTCTATAAATGGGTCATCCGTTTAGCAAAGCACATCTTAAACAGCGGATATTCTGTTTGCTCGCCAAAATCTATCCATCTTCTATGGAAGAGGAAGTTAGTATTTTCTTTACAGCAGTTCAAATTTCGGACCTACACTAAGCTACCGGTTCTACATTAGATTTCCATCACTTGTACTGTTTAGGGAGAAAAAAATCGGTCTTTATATATGACTCAACTGATACACAAATACACTGTAATATAAAGCATGTATTGATTATGGAATAATGACTGTGAATTAGGTGCTTTTTCTTATTATGCTCTTATTTAACGCCAGTTTCGTGTGTAGTGCCTTCTTATCTGATGAAGGTTTTGCCATGATGTGCTAAAATAACTGTACTCCTATCAGAAACTGCCAAGTGAAACGCAATACACTATTTATAATAAACATAGTAACCTATTTAGTTAAGAGAATTCAACTGTATTTCAAGTATGAGTATTAAATACGTTAACGCAGATCCATTGTGGTCACTAAATAATTGTCTTTGGTTCGTAACTTTCAACCATCATGCAATTACCTGAGACCTAGTCTGTATTTGCATATTTGTAAAGGGACATTAAGTGTAAAGTATGCTTAAAATTGTCCCTGTACTTAGCTATGCATCGCGGTAGCACAGTGGTTAAGGTGCTGTGCTACAAATCGGAAGGTCGCGGATTCGATCCCAGCTGGTGTCAGTGGAAATTTTCATTGACATAAAATCGTTCCGATCGCACTATGGTCCTGGGGCCGATTCAGCCTCTAACAGAAATGAGTACCAGGTGCATTTCCTGGGGGTAAAGGCGGCCGGTGCGTAAGACTGACAACCTTACCACCATCCCGTGCCGTTGTCATGAAATCTGGGAACCTTAACTTCCTGGAACCCTCTGGGCTACTACAGGCCAGTAAAAGGACTGCTTACCTTACTTAGCTAAGCTCACTCCACGAAGACATGCTTTTAACCACGGTAATGGACGGGATAAATGTTTCTACTCACGAACTATGTGCTTTCCTCTGGGGAGTAGACAGAGAATGTATTGAATAATAGGATATGGGGGGGGGACAGACATGTCGATTAGACTATAAAGTGAACAGGAAATGCTCTATTCTAACCAGAGCCCGGGCACTGATTCTACAACCGCTAGGCCGAAAGCTTAAGCACTGAATTCATCTTATCGTGAGTATATATATATATATATATATATAGATGCAAATGTTGTCGAAAATTCTGTGACCACCTCAAAATTCGAGCCACCAGAACGGTGACAGAGGCAAGTTTATCAGTGATGGCACAAACATATTAGGCACTAAAGCACAAAGTTTAGTCAACACGGTGATCTGGCGTATATATATATATATATATATATATATACACACATATAGACACACAAAGTAGGGTCTCGTTTTACGACGGGGTTACGTTCTCGAATATTTGGTCGTAAATCGAATCGTCGTAAAACGAGTAATTTTTAAATAGTTTAAAATGAGACAGGTTGATGGGTCAACAAATTAGTCATGTAACTGTATAATTTACGATATTTATTTACATTATGGCATACAATTTTAATTTAATGAATCAGGTATATAGAAAATTATACAGAAAATGGAAAAAAAAAATATCAATCAAATCACTTTTCATTTTGCTAAAGAAGGCCCAGGCCGTGGTTCAGAAAACACCAAGAAAGAATATAACGTCAACTGTTTTGATTTTTTCTTCTTTTCTTGCAGGACTTTATAATAAGGGTGTAGCATGGCTCTTATGCCCCTTTTTACCGTACAGCTGCCTTCCCAGTCAGGGTCGATATCACATAACTTTTCAGCTGCCATATCTGTAGCGGAGAGAATATCAGTAAGGTCCTTCGTCTGCACTGCTTTGGTTCCACGATCCTCCTCATCTTCATCTTCCTTCTGCTGCTCTTTCTATTGTTGGGCCAAGTCATAAATTTCTTCATTGGACATTGGCTGGGAGTTACTTTCTAAAACTTCAGTGATGTCCACAGGATCAACAATGTCAAGACTAACTTCCTTTATTTCGGTTTTCCCTTGGATCAGAATATCCAGATTTTCACAATTTGTGACATAATTCTCGTTGCTAGGCCAAATTAGCACGTTTCTCGCCAGCTTCTATTTTTCTGATCACTAAAATTTTATTCTCCAATGTTAAATTCTTCCTTGTTCTTTTCACCCCTTTTTGCAAACGAAGACAATCTGTCTTTTTGATGGATGCCATGGGTGGAAAAATCACAATCAACTTAAAAGAACTGCACTAAAATAGAAAAAGAAGAAACACATGCATACCGGGAAAGAGCTAGAAGCTTACTGAGTAGAGAAAGGACGCTTGAGCTGCGACAGTGTTGCACCACAAGTTGGGAGTGATCGGTCCGACACGACAAGGGTCGTAAAAGTGAATCGTCGTAAAACGAGAACCCACTGTATATATATATATATATATATATATATATGTATTTATATATATATTTATATGACTATGAAGTGCAGTATTAGAACCATAACCGCATATATGGTCACAAACGTACCTCATGGGTAAGAATGACAAAGAAATACAGAAGTTGTGCTGTGGCATTTCTCAGATCTCTGAAGTAAGTCACTTCAAGAAATAGGCTATAAAGGCGATTAAGCTGTAGGCATAAAGAGCAGATTGCGTAGCTTTCGGAAGTGGGAAAATAGGCTTCACGGGTAATGAAGTTGGTACATGAAAATATATCAAGATCAATTTTATGTTTATGGTTCCGTGCATCGCTGATCTATATTAATAATTGTCCAACTAGGTGCAACACAAAGCAGTCTATTTATTATTCTGCAAGTTCACTCTACATGTTTCGGGTGTCAAACACACGCATGATCAGGAGTACAAAAAACTGTAACTACAGCCTCCGGTACTGTGCAGCTACCTCCCTCCAACGTGTCCAAGCTAATTTAACCACGATTGAGGTAGGTAGATGCACAAAAAATATGACCAGTACCGGAGGCTGTAGTTACAGTTTTGTGTACTCCTGATGATGAGTGTGGTTGACACCCGAAACATCTAGAGTAAATTTGCAGAATAATAAATATACTTCTTTGTGTTGCATCCCGTTGAACAATTATCAATATATATCAAGATCAATTTCCACAACCCATTACTTAGAGAGAATTGAAGATATTAATATTTTGTTAAAGAGGAACAGGAAGGATATAAGCAATCCACAATTGCCTAGAAACTCGTTTACGCTTGCAAAATCTGGGTTTCGTCCAGCAAGAGTAAGTCTAAATTTATTACGAAGGAAATGGAAAGACAAGGTAAAATATTGTGTGATGGATTTATTGATAAAATATTGAATTGTATCATAATTCCTCATCAATGCCGAAACCTTGAAAGGTACATTCAATACGTAAAATGTACGCCTAATACAATGTTTTCAGAACCAATTCACCATCATTATAGAATAACAGAAGTGTAAAAATTCTAGTTTTTTATTCTGGACCCTCCAAAAAATTCTCTGAAACGAAATCGCGGCACGACATTCATAAAAGAATAATGTAACGCCTTTCACAGGGATTTCGTGTGTTAATTTTGTTCAAGTTCTGTAGGTCGTCTAATTTGGCAAATGGAAGGGACTTACACTGCCTATAGCAACACATGTGAAAATGTTACAGAACCAACGTCACATCGGTTTCGTGCTGCATGTCGCACGTCATTTCCTGCCCCATAAAGCTCCGAGCTGCTTGATTGAATTGAATTCCTCTGAAATAAACAGAACTGCGGTTGCAAGTAGGGTAATTCCAACTACCGTGTCGCCGCTGTAGGGGAAACCGGATTAAAATCTTGAATATAACCGCAGAATAAAACGGCCCCTATAAATTCAGACTCAGTGCTACAAATCTGAAAGTCGCTGGTTCGATCCCAGCTGGTGTCAGTGGATTTTTCATTGATATAAACTACTTCCGATCGCACCATGGCCCTGGGGTTGACTCAGCCTCTAACAGAAATGAGTACCAGGAGTATTTCCTGGGAGTAAAGGCGGCCGGTGTGTAAGGCTGACAACCTACCACCATGCTGTGCCGTTGTCACGAAATCTGGGAACCTTAACTTCCTGGAACACTCTGGACCACTCAAGGCCTGTAACGGGACTGCTTTTTACTTTTTCTGACACATCCCAAATAAATAGAAATATTTTGACATCTGTTATGGTTACATCTACATAGTAATTCAGATAGACATTTAGGTGTGTCTCATCTGCTCGCCTGTCTATGTAGGCGGTTTATCTGTAAAATATATAGCCAATTTGAATAAAATGTGTATAGAATGTGCATAGAAACATAGTCCATTTTACTTCTTTCATTTGAATTTCACGGGGGGGAGGGGGTCACTGCGCTACGAGCCGGAAGGTCGCGGGTTCGATTCGATTTGGATTTTTCATTCACTTAAACTTTCCGGTCTCTAACAGAAATGAGTACCAAGAATATTTCCTCGAGGGTAAAGCTGGCCGGTGCGTAGGATTAACAAACTTATTACTTTCAAGTGCCGACTGTCTTGATATATGGAAACCTCAATCTCCTGCAACCATCAGGGCCTGTCCATGCCTGGAATGGGGCTGCTTTACTTTCATGTGGAATCATTAGAACTACTATACTGAATAATGATTAACTTATGAGCTCAAGAATTCAAAGTTACTTTTAGGTGTTGAACGATTATATATCTTATACCTTATATAAAAGACTTTATATAAGTAACTGATTAATACGGTTAGTAAGGGAAACCTGCTTGCCATGGTAACTGTGGTTACCGAGCTGTTCCTTCGTTGAGAGTTAAACATTCTTAACGAATACAACAATTTACAATACAGACAATTGTACAATACGTGGTGTTGCAGAAAAGTAATGAGACTGATTTTCTTTTAACCATGAATTTTACTCTTTTTATAAATCAAGGTTATCCCCTTCGAAATAGTTCCCTTGGGCAGCTACACAGCGACGGAGGCGTTGTTTCCATTGTTCGTAGCAGTGCTGGAAGGCTTCCGCTGGAATACCTTTCAGCACGTCGGTTACGCTCTTCTGAATATTATCCAAAGTACCAAAATGACGCCCTTTCAAGTGGTTTTTGAACAAGGGGAATAAAACGAAGTCACAGGGACTGAGATCCGGCGAATAGGGGGGCTGAGGAACCACAGGAACGGTTTTTTCTGCCAAAAATTTATTGATGAAGACTGCCGTGTGACATGGGACGTTGTCGTGGTGCAACATCCGTGTGCGTGCAATGACTGGTCGCACAGGTGCCACCCTTTTCCTGAGTCTTTCAAGGACTTCCCAACAAAACCTTCGATTGACGGTTTGTCCTGATGGCATAAATTCCTTGTGCATGATCCCCTGACTGCCAAAAAAACAAATTAGCATCGATTTGATTTTGGATTTGCTCATTCTCGCTTTCTTGGGACGGGGAGAGTTTGCAGTGTGACACTCCCGAATTTGGCGTTTTGTCTTGGGGTCATACTCTGAAATCCCTGATACATCACCTGTGATAACAGAAATGAAGAATTCTGTCTCCCTCTCAAAGCGGTCCAGAAGATCAAGACACACATCTCTCCGATTGGCCTTCTGCTCAGTCGTGAGGTTCTTTGGTACCATCTTGGAGCGCACTTTTCCCATGTCCAAATCCTGCGTCAAAATTTGATGAACGGTAAACCGGTTCAAATTTAACTCACTACTGATCATTCCCAACGTCAATCGACGATATGACCTCACAAGAGACCTCACTCTTTCCACATTGTCGTCCGTTTTTGAGGTTGAAGGTCTTCCCGCACGAGGTTCGTTTTCCACTTTTTCTCGGCCTTCTAAAAAGGACTTATGCCATCTGAAAACTTGTGCCCTGGACAGGAAATGTTCTCCATAAGCCCTTTTTAACTTTTCATAAGTCACAGTAGCAGATTCACCAAGCTTTACACAAAATTTGATGGCACAACGTTGCTCAAACGTTTTGCCGGTCCATTTTCGTAACGCACCTCACAAACACAACTTCACTTCAGACGCTCTCAACAATCGCGTAGCAACTGTAGCAAGTTGAAACTTGTACTGAGTCTACAGCAGGGTTTAACCTAACTGCCATGTGAAGGGGGAGGCAGCAGCATTGTCGGTCTCATTACTTTTCTACCACACCACGTATATTATATACCGTCAGTACACAATATCAATATAGGATTATAATGTATGCAATAGGTTACACTATGGCTATGTATTTCGACCGTAAACGGTCATAATCAGGCTAATAAAGAATGGCAACAAATTATATAACATGTACCTTGCTAGTACACACACTCCCACACACACACACACACACACACACACACACACACACACACACACACACATATATATATATATATATATATATATATATATATATAAACACACACACACTTACACTAGCAAGGTATATGTTAGATAATTTCTTGCCATAATATATATATATATTATATATATATATTCCTTTACTATTAGCTCTATTGTTAACGTAGGTACTGTTGTTAAAGTTAACCATTTTGTACAAAATATTAAAAAAATTTAATCTGTACTCTATTGTTACATTTGTACTGAAATCAGTTTGTTATCAAATTACTTAATTTGATCAATGCTGTGAAACTTCGTGTTCATAAGAGTGGAATAATAATTTACTTCAAAATTTTGTAATGTTATGTTTCCACATAAACTTCTGCAACTTTGCCGAATTTTGCAACTGCTTTCAGTATTAACACAGGAGACTTTGCTCACATGAATCCATTTTCATTCCGCTTTACAAGACTCTGAATGTTTCAAATATCCCACAACAAAACATACTATACAAATTTCCACACAGAAGCATCGAGCAATATACAGCAATCTGCTTAGCATATGTTTACAAAATGGCCACTGGATTTCTGTGAGCCATTGGATCTGTGGTTTTGACATATTGGAATTGCTCCTTGTGTGTGTATGTGTGTGTGTGTGTGTGTGTGTGTGTTTGTGTGTGTGTGTGTTTGTGTGTGTGTGTGTGTGTGTGTTTGTGTGTGATGTATCGATGACAGGCAATTTTCCTGCCTTTAGGTGCCGATATTATTAGGGAAAGCAACGTAATCTAAACTAAATCCGGTGATGATTTACGGTAGCTGAATTAACTTGGGCCGATAAATGGCGGATATATAGTCCACGCCT
>Ga0131853_10014273_pt1 | contig 14558 bp, 7 predicted proteins | sample TergutLab28metaG_FD_92764 | JGI IMG/M metagenome (GOLD analysis project Ga0131853, IMG submission 92764) | Labiotermes labralis P1 segment gut microbial communities from Petit-Saut dam, French Guiana - Lab288 P1 (version 2) (version 2) | ecosystem: Host-associated > Arthropoda: Insects >... | reverse complement strand
TTGTTTCTTAGGATTGCTGGCGTCAGTTACGGACGGTTCATGGCATGCGTTGTAAGTTAATCTGTCAACGTATATTCAGGACCGTTCGTGATAGGTAGGAGGGGAGAGATTTAAATGAGAAAATGTTAGCAGCGGACAACGGACACTAGCAATCCAGTGCGAATTCAGTCGCGTACGAGTGTGGTGTTAGTAGGAATACAGAGAAGTGACTGTGTCAGTTTCCTAGAAATGATCTAGTTGTTTTACGGGATATAGCGCTCCATTATTTTATTTGAAGAATAAACTGAGTAAATAAAAGCAGTAAAAAAATAATTAACACTGTATGTGTGTCGGTGAACCACACACGTTTCCCGAAAGAGGATCACCTACCAGACTGAGCGCATCGGGACAACAAAGTTACGAAGGGTGTTCGTGTTGAAACCTTTAACACTTAGGCCTATGCAGTATATGAGAACGTAACTTCATGTCACCTTTATTACAAACTTTTTTTCAACATCGGAGTTAGTGTGCCCATTTCTGAACGCACGCAGAGGAATATGACAGAATGCTGGATTGGTGAATAGGTGAATAGACTTTTCCTTTGCGCTACCATTTCCATTCTGCAGCAATTAAACCACTTGTCTGTTGGGTAGCGGAGGAGGTAAAGTGTTCGGAGGAAGAAGCACTCACCTTCAAGTACAAGGATTCTCACACAGTACACCGGAATTTTGGTTGTCGAATTTTGCCTAAGATATCTGCAAAACTTGGTGTAATTGGTCATTCTGTACTTCGCACGAAAGAAGTCACTTTTGCGAAGCATAGTGCAGAATTCATGCAAATATATGGATCTGTGGCCTATGATTTAATATCCTTCTCATTGGTTGCTTTGCTTCATGATTTGTACCATGTTGTCACCTCATATTAGAACACTAACATTTATCAGTTACTCTGATAAATAAATTCTCACCAGCTTGATCGTTTGCAATTTTATTTTTTCAATTAATTTACGCCCGTGCCTTCGCACGTGATTCTTAATATTTTACAACGAAAGTTAAAAATAGACCTGTTCCTGTAATAGTCTGTGCTTCCTTAATAAATGTGAAGTTAAAAATTGAGGAGATTTGGAAAGGAATTTTGAAAGCTACTGGCATCGCTTCTTATGCCTTTTATGCCAGAATATTTCTTGACATTTAACCCTGCTCACAGCAGGCCAGTGCTAGCCAGTCTGCCATAATATCTGGCAGCAAAGTAAGAGAAACTATGCTACAAAAAAGAGAATAGTAACAAATTCTAGTCTAGTGCTCAGTTAAATATGTGTGGAGCTCTATTGCTATTCCCACGAGAGCCTAATGAGTACGGCGCGCATATATTGAGGGATAACTGCACGATTTTATACGCACATGCATTCTTGCATGCTGACACACACACACACACACACACACGCTTACATACATATTCATACTTTACTACGTGCTTAGATTTGTGACCCTGTAACAGGAATATCGATAAGATTAATTAAGAACAAGAAATCGATGGATCTACTTGCGAACTCTCGCTGGTAATGTCCCGAAATTAAAATAATTCGCAATTTTACTTGACAGGAGCACAGCCTGTATTGTTTGACACGGCATACAGGGTTATTCATATTCAGATGGCTTAATTTTTTATTAAAATAAGGTAGTGAATGTGATGAATAATTATTGAATTCAGTTTTAATATTTCGGGAAAATTTATTTATTTATTGTTTGCTTAACATCACACCATTTCTAGTAAAAGTTTGTTCATATGCGTCTTAGTTGCTACATTTTTTTTATAGCAAGAAAGTAATATAACACAAGGTGATTAAAAAAGATGGACTCAGTTGAGCAGTAATCGGCGCCTCAACACACGCCAGACAGATGGTTGCGGTATTCCAAGTTCTCTGCTCTCCCTACGGGTTGACTTGCGTGGGCTACGCTCAAAACTCTCTTGAATTCGTCTCACGTTCTCCTCTGATACACGTGGTAGGCCGGAGCTTTTGCCTTTACACAGACAGCCTATTTGCTCAATTTGGTGATTCCAACGACAAATGCTCTTCCTCGTTGGAGGTTGAATGTTGAAACGAAGACGAAACACACGCTGCACAGCAGTCGGCGACTCAGTTTTAATAAACTCACGAACGCAAAAAATCTTGTGCTGCATAGTAGCCATTTTGCTCTCAACTGACGCTGCTGCACGGCTGTGCGCTAGGCGAGCACTCTAGCTTCTCTTTCAAATGTTAAGTAGTTCATTCACATACCATGTGCAGTTCAGAAAATATAGACGTACGAAATAGAGTCCGTCTTTTTGAATCACCCTGTATTTAAAACAGTGAGTTTTTTTAATCAAACTTTTTCTTTGTTCAGAAGCAAGTTGGGTGTAAATTTTCGGGAAGTCACCCCGTTTGCTGAAGCATAGAAGTAACCTCTAACTTGACCTTCGCAGTTCCAGGTGATCGTAGAAGGGTCAAACGTCTTTGCTTTTGACATACACTCCCGTGCACAGTTTTGTTATCAGATAGTGTACCCGAGCGAATTTGCCCCGCGGAAAATGCAACTGCCCCAAATCGTAGGAATCTTTCTCCGATAACCTGTATTATAATATCGTGGAACATTTACTTATAGACCGGATTCCTATTCATTATCCTAAAATTGACAAATCAGCGGTTCATAAAGTGTCGCAAAACAAAAAATTGATGCAAAAAGTCTTGTGTTCATTTAAATTTGATTATCTCTACTGATTCTTTTTTCTGGTTTATACATTGAAAATACAATTTTATCTTCCTTCTGTGTGGTGGATTACCTCACTGGATGGCGTCTGAGGCTTTCACTGTTGGCGTGGGGACCTTCTGATTGTCGAAATTCGCTGCTACCTTTGCGTGAGACGTAGGAAAATAACAGGAAAGAGGATGACGGAGAGGATGGGGGTGTGTGGATTTGTCAGACTATTGTTCTAGACAGCTTGTGTGAATCTGGAAATTAACTGACTATTCTTAATTACTTTAATCATTTCTGTCAGACAAAGGCAAAAAAAAAAAAAAAAAGATATTCCACCTAGAACACTAGCTCTTCGTCCACAAACTTTTCCACAATAAATACTTTGCTCTCTTGCTTTTATGCTGTTCCGCGCATTGTGCTGTTTTATTGTTATAATTCTATTTACCGGATGAATTTTGTAGACACCCTATCTGTTCTGTGGACTTGGAGAATTTTGTGATTATCGGTAGATGAAACTGAACTTACATAAGCGAGTGCCTGAAAACTGTACCAATAAAAACCGAACTTTTATTTGTGTACCTGAAAACTCCCTCTCATAAGGCTAGATGGACTTAACGCTATTCTGAAATTTAACTTTCTTTTCTTAAAAACGGGTAGATGAACAAGAAATGGGGGTGATGAAAAATTAACATTCACAAAAAATATGGAAGGTTTATTTGGAAGATTCTGAGTAGTTTTAGTATTAAACAAAGTATGTTATACATGTTAGGCCTTGTTAATATATATAGTGTTAAGTAGATTTACAACAGCAACATTAAATGTGCCTTTATGCGTATCTGTAAGGTATATAAAGACAAAACAAGCTTATATAATGGATATATTCCTATCGACTGAAGTATATTTTTTCAATCCTGTTCTAAATTTAGATGTCTTCTGTCACTTGGCTTCGTTTTACGAGAGAACAAGAAAGGGATAATATGTAACCCAATTAGGTGTGTTACATATCCAGTTAGAATAGAGCAGGACAAGGTAAGAATCTGTGGACATTTCAAGGGCGAGTGTATTAAAAAGAATTTTCTGTCGTTGGCCTGTTAACGCTTACTGCGAGGCCAACAAGTATAAATTTTCTTTAATATTCAGACCGCAAAAGATGTGCTAAACTTAATGGTATGGGTAAGCCCGACCCACCAACAAGCTGTACACTACAGGATTTTCAATTCCAGACCTCATGGCTTATGGTAGTAGAGAAAATCTATTGTAATAGTGAAAGGAACTATGTAATATTCTGTCATTGAATCAGTCCAGTCAATTGATCTGTAGTATTGCTGTTTCATGCATGGTAATAACAGAGTCTTTATTTCGTGTTTTGGAGAAAAAATTGCTGTTCGACATATGGACTGTCGTATCTAGTACTGCATAAAACACCTCCCCTAGATCTAAATCTGTGTTTCGTCAGATCTTTTGTTAGGGGTTTCTGTTTGTATAACTCTCCTGTCGGTGCATGGCATACTGTCCAAGGTTTATACCATTTTCCTGTAGATTCTTTCTTGTGTTAGAAAGATCATTCACGGCTGTAACATAAGTATTAGAGGTTATTTATCATTATGAAGTAAAAACCACTCCCTACAGGAATGGATTCTACCATTCCTATATATTCGTTTGTAGTTTATTCAAAGACGCTATCTCTAATTCAGGCTGTACTGTAAGGAGTACATGTAAGTCACATAAGAATTACAGTTTTTGTTTGAATTCATTAATGCTCGTAAATAATTAAAGAACTAAATCCAATAAGCTTAGCCTTGATTTGGATGCTGTTATTTTGTAAAGTGTTCATTAAACATCTGTCCTGTGTGAAACCTGATATTTAGCTACAGGGCGAACAAGAACCCTCTACTGGACTCTCTTCCTAACAAGTTGAATCTAATCCACACTCTTACGTCATACTTATTTCACACGTGTTGTAAAGTTATTCCTCCATCTCTTCCAGATCCAGCAGTTTTTTCTTTTCTTTATGGTTTTCGACTACAATAGTCTCATCATTCCCTCCTCATGCTAATTAATTTTATAAGAGTAATAATACTTGATTAAAGTAATTTATATACTTTGATTACCTTTTTCAGCCCACTGTCACTTTTTATTTCTCTTACACCCAAATATTCTCCTGGAATTTCTTTCTAAAATTCCTTGGATATGTGCGCTTGCGTATATAAAATGTGGTAATCCGGTACAGTGTGATACCAAGAGTTACAGTAATGTAAAAACATACAAATAGTTTTGAGAGAGAATAGCGGACTGGGTCAAATTAATTACACTTGATAATCTGAGGGACCGTGGTTTTTTTTTATATAGCCTCCGTTTTATTTATTGCAAGATTACGAAAAGCTACGAATTTTCGGGTTAATAGAATTGCTTTTGTGTGGGAAGTTTTTTTTTGTCGGTTATTTAGAAAAGACCATCATCATCGGACGTTTCATTATTAAATTATCTCTCACATCGGCTGCAAATGGTTAGGTTATTTTGTATAAGTATCATCTTGTAAAGTTTCTGTTATTGCATTACAGTCTGTAAAAATTTAGCAGAACATGATTGGTGTTCATTGTTTCAATTCGAATCAAAGTTTTGAATCCAATGAAGGTAAGAAGAAAACTGAAGGAATAAGTTCTGATCTGTTGTGAAAGCTCTGTAATGAGTTGTTCGTGAGGGAATTACAATGTTTAGAACAGTTGCTCCTTTTGAGGTGCTGTAAATGTAATAACGTCTGAACGGCTGATACTCTGTAACGATATAATAAAATTCTCCTTTAAGGTTTCAGTAGTTTCTGTTACACAATTCTAACGGCAACATAATGCAAACTCTTTGTTTGCACGGTCATTTGTAGTTGAGTTTGTTTAAATAATAGTACAGTCGTGCAATCATAAGCGTCAGGTGGCTATTATTTGCTGGCATATTGAGGGCCATTTGGCAATGCGTTTTAAGTTGGTATATATTTCTAGACATTACAACACAACACGTTAAAACGAACGAAGGCCGACGGGTTTGTAGCGTCAGGTTCATCTGGAGAGACTGTATACATATTTAAACATTCATCTGGACCTTGAAATTTCTGAAGTCTTAAATTCGATTTTATATGCTTAAAATCAGCTTAAAATTCTTAGGTTCAAAATAATAATTTGCAGGTTAGTGCAAGTGTTAAAGTTATAGCTCTTTTCCTGTCACTTCCCGTTTTTGTGGTGTAATATATCTGAAAATCATCATATTTTATTCATATCTGTTGTTGTTTAACACGTGTCAGCAGGCAAGTATTCTGAATGTACATGGTTTACGCTGAGAGTCAAGACATTTACTTCAGTTGGTATCAGTATCGGTAGGCCCTTACCTTGGTGTGAAATTAACTGTACTTCCACTGAATTCAGCAAAGCATTCGGTGTACTTGTAATGCAATAATGGGGCGCTTCGCATAACCATTGTTGCCGTGGAAAGGCAATAATATTGTGTGTGTAATCCTGCCTTAGTTACCCTGCAACCATATTGCATCTTTTCCGCCTCATATTATATTGACATCTGTGGTCTGTCTGGCTCCATATATTTCCACACCTTCTTCTAAACGGCACAGATTTTTGGAAAAAAAATCGTTAACCTTTAGTTGCTGAAATTGCTGCTAGTTTTAAGTATAAATGGATGCAGGATGTGATATTTTGAGTGGCTGCTCGTGTCGGAAATCAAGAGTGCTTAACTAGCAACATTTTCACAAGTCTCACTTATTTATTCCAGGAAATTTTTGTGTTTAGATCTTAAGGCTGGAGTCGAGCAGATTACCGGTAAACATATATAAAGATGACAGTTGGATGTATGTATGTATGTATGTATGCTTACTGTATGCCTTAAATTTATTACTAAATTGTTATTTATTGGATAAATGGATGGTAATTGGTAATGTAAAAGTACGACACTCTGTTACGTGATTATTTATGATCTAGGGCACAAAACTCTCAAACATATGCAAATATCTACGACATAATTTGCATATTGGACCATATATTTAGATCGAGTAGTAGGTTATTTGCTTGTCTCTTACAACTTAGAATTTTACACAACTCCTACATTTCCTGCTTTATTGAAGTTTTCGAGAAGCCCGCCAGTGAGTCATCTTATCCTAAACAAATTCCCACCTTCGCGTGTCCTTCTGCAAGTCCAATTTCGGTATTACCTAACTGAAAGACACAGCTCAGTAGCGAAATTCCTGCACGTGTGTTTCGCGGATCCTGAGTTCAAATCGAGGCGAGAGACCGTCTAAACGGACATTCTTCAGCCCCTGAGACAAATGCAGAGACAGTGCCCCAAGGTATACAACTGCCGCTTCTCTCCACGTTCTTTTCAATTCATCGCTCACTCATTAAACTCCAAATATTCAGGGCAATTTAAAGCGTCATTAAACAGAGTAAAAATAAATTAGCGCATAGATAATTAATAAGATATTTTCCTCTTACTTGCGCGTTGATTTTCCACGTGTAACTTTCCCTGGAGGGTTCCTGGCCTAAAGTTTTATTACGTTTTTATTTAACCTTGTCATATTACTAGTTAAACGATCTTATATTCCTCAGGTTTAATAATACTGACGACGTTATTTAACAATTAAAATATTAAGGTATTTATTACTTAATTTCTCTTTGTCCTGCCATTAATTCCTCTTGCTTATGCCCAAACATTCCCTGCTCTTTCTTCTCATATACCTTCCATAGATCATTTCATGTGGTGAATTATCAAATTCGCAGTCATTAGTGACTAAATGATTATAGACATGCTCGGACAGAATTCTGATCCCCATTACCAAGCACACCACATGCATGTGGATGGTCCAAATGTTTCCACCTTCAGCGTGTTTAGTAAATTCAATGTTCTCCAACCTAATGGCGTTTTCCCTTGTATAATATCGGATATTGTATGGAAAACGTGGCCTGCTATGAATGTATTCGTAGCACAGAAATCTGGCAACAATAAGTGCAACATGTTTCCAAATTAAATGTAGGTAAAGCTCTTGCTATGCATGTGGGTGTTAATGGGTTTTTTTACCTTTCCGTTCTTTGTGTAAGACATCTGTCTAAATTTACTCGAATTCTCCGTATTTCTGTCGACACTTTTGCCAAATTTATTTCAGTCGTTTAATCGTGCAAATCACTTCCCAAATTTTCTCAGGGTCTTCGTACATGGAGACGGTCCAAGCCTATTCTCGTTTACCTGATGTTCAAATTTATTATCTTGCGCAAATGTCTTTTACTTCGTCTATCTTGACTTTGCTATCTTTTATTTTCAGTAACACATTATTGGAATTGACTGCTGTTAATTGCAATTAAATGTGATGGGATTTATCGAAAGACATTTAAAATTAAACACTTTTTTATATCAAGGCACTTTTCTTCTAGTTTTACATGGAAGTACTGAAGTAATTACAAATGTTTACACCAAATATAGAATATGCGATTTCCTGAATAAGAACCAGTGATAGGCATTCAGTAACATTATTCGGTCTAATATCTAAAAACCTTCTATTTCTTCTTTATGTATTTTTCGCTGTCGTCAAGCAATTTGAAAGGTAAATTTGTTTCTGTGCTTAAACACCACATCGAGTGGAGAGTAGCTCCATGGACTCTTAACCTTTGCACTGTGTGAATATAAGTGTTCGGCTTAACGCATTCACCACTTTTTCCTCCGAAACCTTGCTGTCGGTACCATATGAATGAAAGAATGGGTGGATCCCAAAACATGTCTCGACGGCTTGGTTGGGACAGAAGCTACATTCCACTACTTGAAACTGAACCGCGTGGGCCGTAACCATCTGTTTGACTTGCCCAACTTCGGTTACAACTATTTGTAGCTCGTCGTAGGCATGGATCCCTCTCAATGAATATACAGGAGAAATTAGAAATCGCTTTGCTCTTTCATTACTCTTTATTCACTGAGGTTCCAAAACCACAACGTTTGGTTGCAGCACGAACAACTTTTGGTTGCTCGTTGTTCATCTAGCATTCACAACTGCCAACAGCATACATCTGAGCACAACTCTACATCGTAAGCAAACATCAAATCATATATGGAAAAAGAAAGATGCCATCCTTATCTCTCTTTCTCTCCCTTCTGTCAAAGAACAAGCCATAGCTGACATCGCAAACAGAGAATCAATTCATATGTGTGGTGGGGCAACTCAGCAGTCTCATTCATATAGCCTGGCAAGTGCACGTGTACACACCAAACTTTACCTCTTCCCTTTCAATATATAAACTACCCAATGCTGACGACTAGTTTATCTTCTCACCTTCTTGGTTGCCTAGTCCGAGATTTGAACTACGGACCCTGGCCGGTTACAGTGCAAAGCCTAAATTTATATTCGCGGTTAGATTCTCGGCAGGATTACCGACCGCTGTGAGGATTTTTTTAGTTTCCATTACTTGATTCAGGCAAATGTCTGTGCAGTGTCTGTAGAAACACAAATACGTAACCTACGTGGCACTCATAGTCATCTATATCTCATTCGATATTTTAGAATATCTGCGGTTTAAAATAGCTGTTAAGAGACACTGGAATCAGTCTATAAAAGGGGAATGTGCTGGTACTGAAATTATGTGCACTTTCTAAGGCTCTGGCATTAGTTACAGAGGTATTTCCTTATCAGCATTTAACAAGTAATGGTGGGAATATAATTATTCGGCATCGTAAATAAACTAATATCTGAATTATCAAATGTGTACGTTGTAGCATATAAAGAGGATGGAATAAATGGGTTTCCTAAAACATGTGCTATTATTTTGCAGAAATTAAAGTATTAATCTATGCCATGTTTTTCGTTCCAATATTAATTCGAAGTCATAAATATTTTAGGCATTTTTAGCGCGGGAGAATGTATTGTCGAGGCAGTTCTTGTGTGTAGCAACAGAACACATACACGAACGAAGGATTTGATCATTACAAAACTTCCTGTTCCTTGGAATGTGCGACAATTCTGAACGCACTCAGAAGCTTTTGTCAGTAAAAAGCTGAAAGTGTGGTACTTTCCAATATAACAAGACGGGCAATGTACCAATGAAGTAGCCCAATGAGGCGCGTTCGCGTGACCATTGTTGCCCTGGAAAGGCATTACGTATTACATATTCTGAATGCGTGTCTGTCCAGCATGCACAGCTTTAGAACGTTACAACTTGCGAGAAAAAATATATGGAAAATAAAGTGTATGATTTGATTTTTTTCTACAAATTTTGTCTGAAACATTTCTCATTCTTAAAAGGCATCAGAGAGCTATTATCATAAATATACATAAGCCTTCCTTTGAAGTACCCGTTATTCTTGTCATATTTTAATGAAATGTGAATTTTCTCGACAGATTTTAAAAAAATCCTCAAATATCAAATGTCATGAAAATCCGACAAGTGGGTGCCGAGTTGTTCCATGTGGACGGACAGATAGACGTAAAATGGACGGCAGACAGACGGAAAATGGACAGACAGACAGACGGAAAATGGACAGACAGACAGACGGAAAATGGACAGACAGACATACAGAAAAACGGAAAATGGACGGACAGGCAGTCATGACGAAGCTAATAGTCACTTTCCGTAATTTTGCGAACGTGCTTAAAATCAAGTCTGATGAGTAATATAATGCAGTGGCATTATGTTCATGAAGTTTAATGAGGGCATGCTTTATAAGTAGACTTTCCTAATGTAACGTACAATTATACACCCATTATTTCCATAGTATAAACTTTCGTTTATCAAATTACGAAGATCCTGGGTCCTCCAGTCAATCTTATGGTTAGGCTAAGAGTTGAAAGTTCGGTCCATCTAATTTTCCTACCCTGTGGTAATCTCAGTGGTTAAGTGGTTGGAGATTGAAGCTGACCACTCACTTCCATATAGTGTAGAAGTGAATAATTCATAGAGCTAGAGAAGCGATACCTCCATTCTCCCATACGTCTTCATGACATGGTGCTTAAGTAACCCCCGGAAAAAAATTCTTTTCTTTGCCTGTACGCCGATGATGGAATTTTGAAATGCAGTTTACGCCAAGGTGCACAACAGAATGCAGAATCCCATCGTTATCTCTGGTACTTTCATTGCATTAGCAAAGTTTTTCATAGTGCCAAACTAATTGAAACTTTGCGTTACAGAGTCAGATCGCCTGCATTACGTAGCTTAAGAACTTCTGGGCGTAGACAGTTCTAATAACCCAGCTACGTGTAGGTTAGCTAGGGAGAAATGCTTGAAAGGAATCTGCACTAATGTTGATAAAACTCTGTTACTTCAAATACCAATTGTCTTTATTTTGAATGAGCTACACTCCCACTTTTATTTCAGGACTTGCAAATTTTTCCTTCCTTTCCTCAAATAACACGTAAAACATTCGATTATTTCACTACCATTTTCACCGTTATGATTTATTATTCATTAAACAACACATCATTCAACGCTATGCAATGGGAGCTGTAGAGTTTCTTTTCCTTGGCCCAACAGCCCCTGCTGGTCCAGGGCCTCCTTATTATCGACACTGAACGATCACACCCAGACACACCGCAATCGGTATGCAGAGACACTCTACCTGACAACACGCAACACTCAGTAGTGACATCCATTCCCCGGCAGGATTCAAACCCACAATCTCGGCAAGCGAGCGACCGCAGACCCACGTCTTGGACGGCGCAGCCACCGGAATCGGTGTGAGCTAGAGACAGCGTCGTTAAATACGTAATGGGTACATAAGTAGTGTCGCGCAGGGAAGTGAATTGCAAATGTACTATACAGAAAATTTTTTAATGTGTATGGTGTGTGTGTGTGTGTGTGTGTGTGTACACACACACACACACACAAGGCGTGGGTCTGCGGCCACTCGCTTGCTGAGATTGTAAATTTGAATCCTGGCGGGGAATGGATGTCACTACAGTGATACCTCGGCTAACGAGTGATCCTGCTAACGAATTTTTCGGCTAAAGAAGATTTTGTTCGCTGTTTTTCGGACTCGGCTAACGAATGTTTTAGTGGATGCGCGCGCTAACATAAAGCAGCAAACTATGAACGTTCGGGCCATTCCAGGAGCTTATCTTTTCCGTCTGTACGCGTCTTTCGGCTAACGAATGTGATTCCGGAACGAATTATCTTCGTTAGCCGATGTATCACTGTACTGAGTGTTGTGTGTTGTCAGGTAGAGAGGGTCTCTGCATATTTGTATGGTGCGCGCGCGTGTATATATATATATGTATACACGCACGCACGCACGCACACCATACAAATTGACAATGTTTGCAAGTCGCTAATGTGCATTTCATATTACACCTCACAAACAACAGCAGAAGGAACTACAGACTTCTTGAAGCTGGTAGACGAATTATTTGCAGGTTTTCTTTGCGAACGCGCAAAAAATGCTAAATGTTTAGTTCCCGGTGGAAGACTGTGGAGTGGAACCATAACATAGAATGCGTATTTTATGTCTCCTTCACGAGACTGAACCGGTACCGAAGTTAGGAGTGTACTGAGGCGGACAGTGACACTCGAGTGTAAAGCATGGGTTACGTGCCATCTTCACGAGATAGCAGCGGTACAACAGTGAGGGATGGACTGAAGCGGACACACCGCACGTGGATTAGATGTTAAACGAAATGAAATGACATGTCACCAGTGCTACAACGAGGAATGCAATAGGGCGGGTTGTACCATATCGCGCAGGGATTAAGTGTCGAAAATGACAAGGTGTTTACTGGTAAAACAGTGAGGGACAGACTGAAGAGGACAGTCACTTAGCACACGGGTCAGCGCTGTGAAGTCACACAAAGCGCACAAAAATACTTCATGGGTAACTTTTTGCTGAAGAGCTGTGATTCGTTATTTGGAGCTGGATCGGGAAATAGCTGGAACTAGTAATATCGAATTTACGAATATGGAGACATTACTTCGATATTTTTGTCTACGGGACTACTGGCACAAGAACTGAGTGCTAAATGTCGTGCGCTCTGATTAAAAAAAAAAAGTTGACATATTCTGTAATTCTAGTCTCGGTTTTGAGAACTGCGAAGAATTTTCGCGACATACTGCTTCCCTTCGCTGTTGGCGGTGTGCTTGCATGTGCTGATGCTAATAGTACAAATAATGACTCTTATTATCGCCGGTTCTCAGCACTGTCGCAACGGACAAGTCATATTTTTTTGGGTACTGATGATAAGTGTTTTGTAACAATCATCATTTGTTGCAAACAACACGCCATTTCCGTCTCCCCTCCTCCCATGAGTGCCCCGAAGCTGAGCCCAGAAGACTGCTAGACCTTCATTCCGCCTTCCTTGACCTGTGGCCTGACATGCCTACAGTCACGAGTTTTATTGCGACTGATCCCACGCCTTTAAACATCCATCGCCGGACATCACACAACAGGTGAATCGCCAAGTGAGCGTAAGCCCCTCACATCTTGTATTAACTAATGTTTATTGCTTGGCATAAGGACCATATTCGTGTGAAATCTGACATATATCGAATAAAAGAATGCATTAATATTTGTTGCTTATTTTTTCATAATTATCTGCTTCAATGCTGCATGTTGTCGTCATCGATATTGTCGATGAACAGAGCGTGATTTTGGATTTTCGCTCAGCGTGCGTAGAAACTGAGAACCAAGGTTTTCATTTAACGAAACCTGGTTCAATCCATATCTTCAACAATAGCGTATGCTGATACCACAATGTCTCTTTCAATATTTTATCCTTTAAGTAAACTAACCTTTTAAATCCTAGCGGTTTCTTTACGTACCATCAGGTTCAACATTAAAAAATTCTACATGGTGCTCGCTATGCGTTGCCTATTGTGTAGGATCTCAGAACAGACAGCGACTTTTGCTTTATACATCATTAACTGATTGGTTTTTATAACCGTGGTGGGAAGTGTTTACAGCGCGGTGCGGACTGATTCCTTTTATAAAGCAGATTACATTTAGTCTTTAAAAGGTTTATAATAGAAAGTAATAGCGAGCAACAATTTGTAATTCAGACTTGCTAAAACTTTGCAAAGTATGAACAACCAGTGTCATTACTTAAAAAATGTATTATGTTTTTAATTCAGGCACGCTCAGGGGTTTCTAACCATTGCTTCCAATAATCCTCAAGGTGCAGGATATTATTCAATATTTGACACTCGACTTCTTACTAAAATTCTGTCCTGTGGGACCAAGAATTCATAAATATCATCAATCATACTCGAGACAGTCCCAACCGCTTTATATCTCCAAAACGTGTTTGTGTAAAAACATTATTCTACCTTGAATGCATACCGATGATAATGGTGTGCTCTCCTGAGATTTCTAATGAAAACCTTTTAGCGGTCGTTTAATTAATACACCAACAAATGCACATACAGGGTGGGGCAAAATACCCTCCGTACTTTCAGTAGGGCATTGTGAAGGTAGGGGGGCCGTAGGAGGGTGGGGTTGGGCTCGAAAGGTGCAGGTAGTTGGGAAGTTCCCGTTACAGCACTCCCCAGTCGTAAAGATGGTGTGGTCCAACGAGCAGCGCGCATTTGCCGTCGAAACCTACTTTTCGCAAAGTCACTGTATCGTAGCGGTGCAGCGTGCGTTCCGTACTTGCTATCAAATCCCCCCTCGGGACTGAGTACCGGACCGAAAATCCATTCTGTTGTGGGTTGAAAACTTCAGGGAAACGGGAAGTGTGTCTGAAAAAAGATGAGGACGACCACAGAACTCTCGAACACCAGAGAACATCGAGGCTGTCAGACGGTCCGTTTTGCAGTCTCCCAGGCGCTCTGCACGCAAACACCACGCAAACAACGGCCACCACTTGCAAGATATTCTTTTTAAGACTAT
>Ga0131853_10014272_pt1 | contig 14558 bp, 8 predicted proteins | sample TergutLab28metaG_FD_92764 | JGI IMG/M metagenome (GOLD analysis project Ga0131853, IMG submission 92764) | Labiotermes labralis P1 segment gut microbial communities from Petit-Saut dam, French Guiana - Lab288 P1 (version 2) (version 2) | ecosystem: Host-associated > Arthropoda: Insects >... | reverse complement strand
GGAGACGCACGAAAAAGCCGGGGGGGTATGTGAGTCTGGGAACCCCCCCCCGGGGATAAGTGCGCGAGTGCCCGAACTCCCCCCCCCCCCCCCCCCGGTTCTAAAATATTTCAATATTTGTAAGGTCATGAAGCACCCCTGTCTTATGGTGCGCCATATAGCAACATTCATTACTTCCTTCAGTGCTACAGAATACGAGTATTCTCACGTGTTACATTTGCATACTGACGCCAAAGGTTATCTAACGATGTTTATAAAGTATTGCGTTATGTGAAATAGTTATTACCTACGGGGAGTGGGAAATGACTGCAGAAGAGACCTACGCGACGTGCTGCATAATTATACCTCACCAGACTTGCTTAAGAACTCAGAAATTTCACGAAAAGCAAGTCAGTTCTCCAGACGAAAGTCGGAGAGAATCAACATTCAACTGTTTCCACCTCGCTCTCACTATTCAACTTGTTGCCACCAAGGCTCTTCTTCGCCGATCCCTGTGGCCGCGCGGTCTAGGGCGTGGGTCTGGGGCCGCTTCCTTGTTGGGATTGCATGTTCGAATCCCGCGGGGGATATGGTTGTCTCTTGAGAGTGTTGTGTGTTGTCAGAGAGAGGTGTCTCTCGGTCGTCCGGACGAGTCTCTGAGTGATTTCGTGACCTCAACAATGAGTAGGCCTAGGCCCACTAAGGCTGTATTTTTTTTCAGCGCTGCAAACGAAAAACAGTCGCTCGACCAGGAGAATTCTCCTCATATAAATACAGCAACTGTAGGTTCGTTAGTTACGAAATTATGCTCCATGTGAATTTATCTACTGACCTATCCTCGTACCAATCTTATTTCTAGAAACATTCAGTTACAATCAAACCACAGCGACCCTCTGTACTAACATTCAACCTTCCGCTCCCTAAGCAGACAAACAGGTCAAACGTTGACAGATCCGATCGTAAATGAACTTTTCAATACCGCTCGCGAAAGGGCCAAAGGGACACAATTGGCCTCCTAAGACTAGACTGATGAGTGTTACTATCAATTAGGCACTTCAAAGTGACAATAACCTGCAAAATACGGGGGTGAGAGTGTTTAAGGGTAATGAGACAATAGCAAAAACTTGAGCTCGAGAAGCGTTTAGCAGAAGGGAGAGAAGGGGTAGTGACAACACAGGGGTTCCGTTTGGAGGCATTCTTACAAAATGCCAAGTTCTGCTACAATACAGTGTCTCAGAATTCATTATTTCAAGAAGAAAGGGAACTCAATATTGTACTGTACCAATGCATACCCACGTATGGAGCGAGGAAGGTACAGAACACTGTCACAGTTGCAAGAAAAACTTTGAAACAAGTAGAGAATTGTGAAACACAAAGCCAGGTAGTATCTCCAAATAACTCAACACTTAAATGAGCCAGTAAAATCGTGACAATGAGAAACCAATAGGAATAAATTTATGAGCATTAATGAACTACAACAAAACATTCGTCAGGGTTAAAATATTACAAAATCTCATTTCACCAGCAGCCCTTCTTTGTTCAGTTCTTACATACTTCAATTACTTTAAATCACAACCCAAAAGCACTATATTATCTAATGTTGTACACAAAACACCTGCAGACGTCACTACGTGCCGAAACATGTAGCGAGATAAGACAGCCTAATGGGAATATACACAACTGACAGCTGTATTTGATGAAAAATCCTAATATTCATAGATATTCAGTAAATTTCAAAATTATGTAAATTTAAGTATAACAACAATTACTTAATTCTCATAAATCTTACGTGTTAACGAAAATTATTATTTTCAGCACGTTACAACTTTTACCTTTTGTACCAAAAAAAATGCATGCGCACACTTTGCATTGTAATTTTCATTGGAACTGCATAGTTACTTTTGGGACATCCTGTATCTTCAATGCGCCTATGATCAGTTATTCTGTACCATGATTAAAGATCTGAGGCAATGCATTTCGCCTTCTCCGTCCCTAATTTATATATCCGATAACATGCCGCACTATAATCGAGTACAAAGACATTGTTGTGTTTATTCCTGCACTCAAAGTGTTGCAGTAAGAATATTTTTCGATCTTTCCTAGACGGTGTGTTTCTTAACATTTCATAGAACAGCTGAAACTACTGAGTTTTTTACAACAGAAATTGCAGCTCCCGGTGGCCGCTCGATCTAAGGCGTCGGTTTGCAGCATCTCACTTGCTGGGATTGCGGGTTCGAATCCCGCCGGGGGCATGGATGTGTCTTTTGTGAGTGTTGTGTGCTGTCAGGCTGAGGTCTCTGCGAGGGGCTGATCACTCGTCCAGAGGAGTCCTAACGAGTGTGGTGTGTCTGAGTGTGATTGTGAATCTTCGATAATGATGAGGCCTTTGCGCAATGGGGGGCTGTTGCGGCATGGTGAAGAAGTAACAGAAATTAATATGGTTCGACAACAATTTTCATGGCCCTAGAGGTTTAAATTGTAGCATTCTGGGTTGACACCTTGTAGTTTGGAAGGGAATGACCGAAGTTTCAGACGAAACTTACCCACAGAATGGATAGAGTAGTTGGTTCAGCATCTACCAGACTACGACGTGTAATAATAGAGGACCGCAATACAGATCACTGGCCGTCACAATCAGCACTCTAAATAGCTGACTGAAATCGCCAGCTACTGCAACACTCGTATTCAACCACCTAAAAATATTTTTTATCACAATGGACAACAAATGTTTATTGACGTTATGCTTCTGAGGTAATAGTAGCCATTTCTTATTAATTTCGAGGCGCTGAGCACGACTATGACAATGAAAACTCAAAATTGGCTACGGTTTCTAAGACATCAGCGGACGTTTATTACACATTTAAGATACATAAGACACGTAGCGATAAAAGTCCGCTTCTACTCGCGACTTCGCTTTGCCTGTCGTTTGAGTAGCTGCTCAGGAGCATTTCTGACGAGCCAACATAGAAGTGGAACACTTTCCCTGACATCGTTTCTCCTTCGTTGGAATTTCCTGCTGAAAAGTTAACCGTGCTCTTACCTAACCATGCCGAAGTTATCGGGGAAGACATCCAAGTGGGAATGAGGCATGTGTATCATTAAGGACATATTGCAACCAAGTTTGTGATACAATGACAACATGTCCTCAATCAATTCCTTGTTGTTTTCTGCCCTGATATTCCCGAGGAAGTTAGCTGATGCCAGACTAAACGCGTCCCAAGCTTTTTTCTCGTCACCCTGAAGTACGTTGTTGAACATATCGTCTCTGAAGAGCTTGAGGATCTGAGGACCCACAAAAACTCCCTCTTTAATTTTTATTTAGCTGAGCCGAGGGGATTTTTCAGCAAGATACTTGAACGCCGATCCAGTCCGGTCCATGGCTTTTACGAAGTTTTTCATCAAACCTAGTTTGATGTGTAGGGGCGGTAACAGAAATTTATACCTTTCTGTCAGTGCTGGGTGTTGCCCATTCTTCTCTCCGACCTTCAGAGGTTTCCTCTGAGACCGGTCTCTCTTCAGGTAGTGCAAAGTCTTTACTCGGCTGTACCATTTACATAAAAGCAGCAATATTTCGTATATCCCAGTTGGAGACCCATCAACAGAGACACTAACTTCAGGTCACCACAAATATGCCAGCCATACTTGCTGTATTCAAGCTTATTCAGCAGCTGCTTTAGGTTTTCGTTGGTTTCTTTCATGTGGACAGCGTGTCCGACTGGAATGGATGGATGATGGTTTCCATTATGCAGCAACACCGCCTTCAGACTCAGTTTCGAAGAGTCTATAAATAGTCGCCGTCTTGCGGGTCATATTTTATTCCGAGGGCATTCATCAGGCCATTTGCATCGTAGCAGAACACAAGGTCATCTTCCTTTCTGACGAAAGGCACCAACTGCTGATGACGACTGCGAAACGAAGCAATACGGGCATTTTTCTCGAGAAGATTCCATTGTTTAAGTCTTGATCCCACTAACTTTGCTTCGCTCTTGGACAGCTCCAGATCGCGAACAAGATCGTTCAGTTCGTCCTGTGTGAGAATGTGTGGCTGTGACGCAGAAGACCTACCGGCAGCTCAGGAGAACCCGAGGTCGACTCGCCTTCGTCCTCGTCGTCTGAATCGATGGTAAATTCTTTCGGAGGTTCGGGAACGGAAATTCCTTCACCGTGCGGAACTGGACGGAGAGCAGATAGTATATTCGGACACACTATTGTTCACTTCTTTTTTTTTCGTGATGCCTCCAGAAACAGGTGGCACCACACAGAAGTAGCAGTTAGTTGCGTGATTACTTGGCTCCCTCCAAACCATAGGAAAAGCAAACGGCATCGCATTTATTTTGCCATTCAGCCACTGCGAAAGATTTTTTGCACATTTAAGGCAGCATACGTGTGGGGCCCAGGATTTGTCTTGATCGCCGATCTTGCATCCGAAATACAAAGGATATGAGTTTTTCACCATCGCGGTGATGGCCTTTCTTTGCCTTGCAAACATCAATTCACCGCAAATGTAACAAAAGTTATCTGAACTATTAACACAGTTACGAGGCATCACTAATGATAGATTAACACTGCTGGGATCACTTTGCGGTATTTATGACGCAGGACTAAAACGGGCGTGGTGTGCATGATGGGCTGATGCAATATTTTGAAATCTTTCAACGTATTTCATTTTCAATATATATATTTACTTCACGCAAACTTCATTACGGATACAAGCGACAGGCAAAGCGAAGTCGCAAGTAGAAGCGGACTTTTATCGTTAAATGTCTGATGGATATATTTCTTAAACATGTAATAAACGTTTGCAGATTTCTTTGAACCCGTAGCTACTATTACCTGAGAAGCACAAGGTCAGTAAAAATTCGTTGTCCAGTGTTATTATGGCTTATATTTCTACGAACAAACTTTCTTTACTTCCTGAAGTGACATTTTTTTCTACTGCAGTCAGGAGTTACCTCGTGTAAATTATAAAGAGTTTCCTATAGATTTCTACCTTCACAGGTGAATATCATCCGATCATTACCGAACCTTATTCATATGCATAATCGTTAATATGAAAAAAGTGAAAGGAAAGCCCTTGTTTGTCACCTTATTCACCGACATTAATTTATCACTTCCGGTTCACTGTATTTTAAATATGTTTCAGTATTTAACCTACACATAAATCTTGTACGGGTATTACTGTGTTTTGCTTATCCTTGTTAAACGTTAACGCATTTCTTTCTAGTTTTCTGGCAGAACTATCACAGTCTATCAGCATAAACGCTGAAAAATTAAACCCTCTCGGTTTTCAAATCCGAACAAATGTCAATACAGTCAAAAAAAGAATTACCTATATTAATAATTGTCCAACGATATGCAACACAAAGCAGTCTATTTATTATTCTGCAAGTTCACTCTACATGTTTCGGGTGTCAACCACAACCATCATCAGGAGTACACAAAACTGTAACTACAGCCTCCGGTACTGCAGCTACCTACCTCCAACGTGGCCAAGCTTGGCCATGCTGAAGGGAGGTAGCTGCACAAAAAGTATGACCAGGACCGGAGGCTGTAGTTACAGTTTCGTGTACTCCTAATAATGGGTGTGGTTGACACCCGAAACATGTAGAGTGAACTTTCAGAATAATAAATAGAATGTTTTGTGTTACATCTCGTTGGACAATTATTAATATAGATCAGCGATGCACGGAACCATAAACACATAAAAAAAGAATTCCCCTTTACACCATTTTATTAATGTGTCTGTAGACGTATTTATAAAGAGGATTCAGCAAACTAATTCCTCGATTAATCACTGTTACTAGTTTCATTTTTAAACGTGTTTAAACACAGATCTTTATCTTTCTGGAGCACAATGAGTTTTGGAAACTGCGAGGCATACGGGTATGATTGCAGTACCATGCATGATTTTTACAGTTGCACCACTAAACTTTCCAGACAACCACACGCCTTACATGCCCATACGCACTTGTCCCATGAAGAACGAAATTTCATTATTGTCAGCATCACAATAGCAGCTCAACTCTCGACCATCCTCGTTTGTGGCTCTGTGTACAATGATCCGAACCCCATCGGAGGCGTAGTTTGTAGATGAAATCAAACAAGTTCCAAGCGCAGTCAAAACCCGGTGGCACCCAAACAAATAGTACGGCATTAATACGTCATTGAATTTCGATTAAGATTCATCGAAATGTAAACAATTTTAAAACACATAAAGGTAGAGATATATCAGTACAAAGTGGCAGCTTTACACATGAAGATATTGGAGCTGGTGAGGTAACCAGGAAAAAAAACTCTTTTTTTACAGAATGACCGATACGTATTTCCGCAACAGCACTTTATTATCTGTGGACAAAGCTCCATTTCCGCCAGTAACAAGTTCTCTCATTCTCTCTGTTTGCTTTTCAATAGGAGCTAGCAACCCACGACCCAAGAGCTATACGCTTAAAATAAACAGAAATTTTAAGCGGTCAGTGAGATAAGTTTGCAGAGAACAGAGCACAGTCAATCAAAGCTAACACTATTATTGTTCACGTAATAGATGGCAAAGTTCGTCTACAGTTCATATTGATTCTACAGTAGAAGCGAGTCGAGGTTATTTTCCTTTCTTACCGAAAAGTTTAGTACGCACATCGCAAGTTCTGCACATTCACTCTGTCTTAAAAGAAATAAATTTAATGTTGTTCAGTTACCTTAGAAGAAGACAAGTTTTAAAAGTAAAGTTACTAGTAAAATTCCATTTATGTTTTAATTAAATAAACGTTGTATTTATGTAAGGAAATACTTGGCAATTCGAATGGTAAAAGGCTGCGTTTAATTTGGACATACAAACAAATCAGATACATGCTCAAACATGGAGAATATAATGGATGATTTTTTAAACTTTGGTTTTGAATGCGCCGAGCACATACTTAAGAGACTACCATTATTTTCTTTTCCCTCTCAATGTCTGAGACAATTTACCGATTTTCACCAAATTTGAAACACGAATCTCACACCATTTGAAGCCGTTCCAACCGTCCCCTTTTTAATTTCCTACGATCAATAAAAAAAAACATGGCGGATTGGAGTACTCCCCCGTATCTCCCCACTTGTTTGACAATATGTGGATGTAATCAGCGCAGAATCCCAGCTCTTGTATCTCCGGTTTCTGATAAATATAGTGCCGAGTTTGAAAACTGAGTGGAACTACACGCCTGGTCCGGTATACACTTTCATGACACGAACAAAGAAAAACTTAACCTTTGTCGTTTACCCAATCAGTAGGAAGATGAGTGAGACTCGGAGCATGTCTAGATGCGATGGCGGAAAGAAACATATATGACCCTGTAGGAAATCGAAATTCGGTCTTCGAAACCTTAAAATATTCACTATACTGACTCAACGCTTAAGAACTTTAATGTAATTTAAACATTTTATTTATGTAACGCTTGCCGTGTCTCACCTTCCGTTCGTCCACCTCCACCCGTGTTCAAGAGAACGAATTAAGTGCAGTTCTGACCTGGTGCCACGAGAAGTACAGACATTTTAATACGGTATAATGTCGATGTGTCGTTGAAAGGCTTCTTTCAAAAACACTGAAGCGAATAATTTGATGAGATAAAACGGATCTGGCATGGTCAGGGTCTAACTGATCACCAGCTGAGCAAATGGAGTCAGATTACTGGCAGCTTCATGCAAGTGTTATCTTCGTCACCACGTCCAGGCCAATGCTAGAGGTCATTATATCAAATACCCGAGGAAGTGGGTTCTCCCTACAAGGAATTCTGGTTGGCGGTTCCCACCGGTAGTACAGTTGCACTGAGACAAGATGTGTGTGATGTGCCTCTAGACACGGTGCTTCAGCACACCAGCAAATTTACTTCCTCATGTAAAAATGCTTTATACACATTTATGTATTTCGACATGATACATAAAACACTTGTTCGGAAGGCGGGCATTTAATTCAAAGTTATTCTGTCCTTATGCTCTATCCAAGACAGTTCTTGACAGATTACAACATCACCTTATGTCATGAAAGTGTTTGTCCTTACAATCATTCAGTTAAATATGTGATATATAGAAAAGCGTTTGAAATGAAGCATGTAGATTTTTGGGTGTGCAAGTTCGTACTGAGACAACTTCTCCCTTACTTTCGATTTCAAACTTTCGCCTTGTTCTGAATGTTGTATTCTTTCTTTTGGGTAATTACACTGTGTCTGAATTTTATGTGCCGACGTTTCGGAACACCATGTCTGTTCCATCTTCATAGGTGGTGTACGCAGGAAGAATTTTTCCCGCTTACACCACCTATGAAGATTAAACAGTGTGTTCCGAAACGTCGGCACGCAAAATTCAGAAGCCAGGGAATCACCAAACGAAAGAATACAACTTCTCCATTATTCGTTCATGCAAAGGTTGCATCAAAATATAAAATATGGATCTGAGTAAAAGTTCTTATTGTTGGACAAATTATTTTTCTCCTGCCCGGAATTTGGTATTCGTTCAGAGATTTTTGTCCACAAAAGACAGGCCTACTCCGGGAGAAACCCAGTTCACTGCTACCCCCATTGCCAGTGTCGCTTCACTGGTTTTGTTACCCCTAATTTAGTCACTCTAAACAAATTATGCAGTCGGTCGATGTTCTCCATGAAACAACACATGTCGTATCTTGCATCCGTGTGATCAGATCTGAGCTCGTAACTGCATTTATTAAGGCGCTGCGCGCAACCATTCACTGCCGCACATGTGGTTAGTTGTGTACCGTCCAAGGAGCGAGCGTTGGGTTTAAATGAGGCGGCCGGCTGCTACTTGCAGGGTAGGAGAGTCTGTCACGTTATAAGAGCGAACACCAATTACTATCGGCAAATCTTTGTAGTAGTACACACCAACGGATTTGTCTCTTGGCTTCTACAACTTGAATGTAAATTCTGGTAAAGAAATACAGAAGAAGATGTTTCAGTTACACGCTCCCTTTCTGCAGTGATACATTCCAAGACACAAAGCACATCTTGTTGTAGCGTCCTTCAATACGAAAATGTCACAGTTTACATGGTGCACGTGTAAATGCAATCTCGTTTACACCCACGAAGCACTACCCTCCCTGAACCGATTTTCACGAACCCTCAACAGTATTACGTGAAGATCCATTTATGGCATTTTCACGAACAACGGACAAAAATGTGGAAAAGTTGGGATAGGATTAACATACACGTTCTTAAGACAGGTACGACGTTCATTGCACCGACTTTTAGACGCGCTCGCAAAATTGCGGAAAGCGACAATTATCTTCGTCATGTCCGTCCGTCAGTCCGTCCGCACAGAACAACTCGGCTGCCAATGAACGGATGTCCGTGAAATTTGATTCGATTATTTTTCGAAAATTTGCCGAGAAATTTCAAGTATATTCAAATCGGATAAGAAGACCAATATACATTTATGATCACATCTCGCTCAATTCTTCGTCCAATGAGAAATGTCTGATATAAAAGTTGTAGAGAAAATCAAAACACACATTTTATGTTCAATAACGTTTTTTTCTCGAAAATCGGGCCGATTTTGAGATAACGTGGAAAAATATTGCATAGCCAGGCAGGCCGGAGATGTTAATACAATACGGCCCATGTGCATTGCATGCCGGGTACCCTTGGCTACAAAAACACACTCAGAATATGTAGCTAATACTTATTGTTTTTCCACGGCAACAATTGTTCCACGCACGCACCTCAATGTCACGTAAGACGTACATTGCCTGCTTTGTTATTAAACTCATGAACACGGAACAGATGCCTATGGGCGTCTTTGACGCCGATTTTTTTTACAAATTGGGCTAAAGTTGGTAGATGGGATCTATATAAAAATCTAAATATAAATTTAACCGAGATAGCGTAGCCGGTGTAGCTACTCGCTACAGAATGGACGGTTCGGGGATCGAATCCCAGCAACGGCGCGATTTTCCGAACCCCTCCAGACCCAGGCTCCTGCACAAAATATACCGGTTTTTTTTACCTTATTATAGAAATCCATAACAATTGCACAAACTACGCCAAATTGATGTGATGTAAACCTGCGAAGGCAACAAAACTTATGAAGTAAAAAAGCCAAACACACACGGAAACATCATACCCGTCAAAATGTCCTCATATACCATTTAATAAAATATTGGAATGATTTAGAAGACATTCTACACAGAGATTGTCAACTGTGAGGGATAAATTCACTCTGTCCATATCGTTCCAATGTATCACGTACATTACACTGAAGCGCAAAACGATAATATCCACACGAATTCCTCTACTATCACAAATGAAATGTATAATAAATTATGTTTTTTTTTTCAAGAACCAGAAGAAAACATTAAGCTTTCCACACAGCAATCGTACTTCAGAAATCAGTGAGAGATTTCAGTTTCTTATACTACATTCGGAAAAGTGGAGCCGTACATACCGCGTAGCTCTAAAGTACAAATCTACACACGCGTCAAGGTGTAAGATAGGATTTTGGTGTTTCTGTAGCAAACAAAACAGCGCAACGTGTAAAACACGCATAACCTTCAATCCTTATCAAATCACTTACTTCCCCAACTTCGACGCACTCATTCATCTAGAAGATCGCCATTTCGTCATATCTACAATAACAATACTTACAATTTTAAAATTTTAAACTATTTGTAACTAATCTGTGTTCCTTGATATTGAATCCTGTACTTTACTTTTTACATGCCAATACCAGTAGCCGTGTATACGTAGTGAATCTGTGTAGGAGGCAGCGACCAGACCTGACAAATGACGTCACTACACCTTGAAATTCTGTGTAGCGTTCAATTCCGGGGTCCTGTGATCGGACTTCGTTCAGGAGTTATTTCTAATTCACATAAGAAGAGATGCACAATTCCCGGGTGTCAAGTCGTCGTGGCGACTAAATCTTGTGCGGGGGCGCCTAATATCTGTGGACGTTCGATACGGACCTTGCTTCGTGAAACTTTTGTGCAGCCTGAAATGAGGCGGCGCCTAGATTTTGGGGGGAAAATTTATACACCTCTGACATAACCGCATAGGCGATACGCATAACACTAACACATGTAAGTCTGAACTGATTACCAATTAACGAGAAGTGGAACACAGTTACAACATACGTGTGTATATGTAACTTGTGTTTGTTAAGGTCCAGGTTTGGAGGCTCGGCTGGATAACAGCTGGCTTGATCTTCGTAACAGTGAACACATATTTCTCCACCTCCTCCTCCTCTTCTTCTTCTTCTTCTTCTTCTTCTTCTTCTCCTCCTCTTCTTCTTCTTCTTCTTCTCTTCTTCTTCTATTCTTCTTCTTCTTCTTCTTCTCCTCCTCCTCTTTCATGGACTTCTCCCAGTCTGCTCTGACTTTAATTCTCTTTCCATTTATTAATTTTGCGTCTGTTAATATATGTTTGCACACAGTTCCACCCTCTGTTTTTGGGTTTTCCTCTTTGTCGACTTCCCTTGGGATTATTATTAAATACTTGACCTACTTTTCTTGTACTATCCATTTTATAAATATCAGCAATCCGATTCAACTGACCTGCTCTAACAGACGGCCGATCAAAGTGGCCGAAAACTCTAAGGGGTGGGTTTGCGGGAGCGCGCTTGCTGAGATTGTGGGTTCGAATCCCGCTAGTGGCATGGATGTCTGTCTCTTGTGAATGTTGTGTGTTGTCAGGTAGAGATCTCCGCGAAGGGCCGATCACTCGTCCAGAGGAGTCCTACTGAGTGTGGTGTGCCTGAGTGTGATCGTGAAGTTTCGATAATGTGGAGACCCTGGCCCATTAGGGGCTGTTGCGCCACGAAATAAATTGTAACAAATGAAAGTATATCTAAATCTCCGAACTGCTCCATCAATTTCTCGTTAATTGTTTTCTACAATATAAAATGTACAGCTTTGAAAAATTAAAATACCTCCTCTAGCCCTACATCACCTCTCTATACAGTTCTTTAGTTAATGACAATAAACGAAGCAAATAAAATGAATACGAAATCTCAAATGGAGAAAAATGAGTGGGTCTCCCCCTTCTTAGTTGCTCTTAAGGTTAATATTCTTTGCCGAAAAAAAATTATTCTTTGCTACGAAACGTTCACAAAGGCGTCGAAACTTGACAGATCTCTGTCATTAAATGTGTGACGTCTGGCTTGTGGATTCGTGTTTAGTTTTCAGTCTAACAACAATAAATAATGAGCATAAGAATATTAAGTTCTGAATGGCGATATATGAAATACTATTAATTATGTTCAAAATCGTATTTATAAGTCAGCAATTGCAAACCTGGCGATTATGAGACAGTTTGGTGTTCACCGTATATCTGACAAATTTAACGTAGCAACAGTTGTACTTCCAAGAACTTCCATACAAATAAATACATTCAAATAAATAACAAGCACGTTCTGCGATACATTTACAACTGCAGTAGAAAAATTCCGATTTGAACACAGTCGATATTAGGAACATCTACATGGTATATCCTCATACGTGGGAAAACAAAATATATAATTTCACGTTGAAGATGCCACAACATGAATTTGTACTTCCGGTTTATTGTCAAGTTCCAAATTCATCCTGCCTATAGAAGACAGTAAAATACAAGATTTGTGTATCTGGAAATCTGTGCTGTAAGACAGTAGTCGATAGGTGATGCTACCTGGTACCGATTAGCGTCCACTGTCAAATTGTGTGATATATTTGCGGCCCATATTAATTGCTTCAACAGTTAGGGCAAATCGCGAAGCAAGACGGCTGGTACCGGACCAGTTTTGAACTTCTTATTTGTGCTAATTTCAACATAAACTAAAGAGCACGTCGTTCTTATTTGTACACACCACGTACCAATCACGGTATCTGATAATGCGTGGTCGGCTCACTGAGCTTTCCGTACATCAGAGAAATTGTGTAGAATTAGGCGAAGCTTGACCTTCTGCGATGTGTGTCTACAGCGATATAAATAACACGACTATTTTGCGTACAATAGGAACCAACAGGATGCACTATTTACTTTCAATAATTAACCTCTACATGTTTCGAGCAAGCTTACTGCGCATCAACAGGAGGTACTACTATGTATATACAGCAAATGGTATTATGTCATGCCTTTATGCTGACTGGCAGTTGGCAGGATCGGGATTGAGTTCCATTCTGATCCTGCCAACAGCCAGTCAACATAAACGCTTGACATATACCAACTGTTGTATGTACTGAGTAGTACCTCCTGATGATGAGTAGTAACACTGCTCGAAACATGTAGAGGTTACTTACTGAAATAAATTGAAAGTAAACAGTGCAACCTGTTGGTTCCTATTGTGCGGATATATCACGATGCACGGTCAACAAAACATTAAAATAAAAGACTCTTGTCACTGAATAATCATACACAGAATAAATAAAGATCTCTGACAGTAACAAATACTCGTGTGGAAGGTCAGTCACAGTAAAACTGGCGGTAAAGAATGCGACAGTACAGACACTGGAAAGAAAATTGCATGTGTCTCTTTTCTCAGATGCTCTCATTACTGTGTTGACCGTTTCGGAAATACACACTGACGTCATTCCCCAAACATTACCGTACAGAAATTACACGCACCAAATTTCCTGAATAATTACACTTCGTTCATAAATGCACCGCGCGTAACTGCGTCACGCCCACTAAGAAACACAACCATTACGTAGTTACCATCTCCATGAAGAGAATCTGGAGCAGATATCCTGGTGCACTTCGCGATATGGCTGTTGCGTTGACACTGACAGGAGCAGGCTGGATGGACCTTCCCATGCTTTTAAACAACAGATGGTGCGATGGATATTCTACACCAGTCATGGAGGAGCAGTTGCCCCTGTTCCTTATGCGGCCCGCAGGCTTCCAGCTTCTAGTTGAAGCCAGGGCCCTCCCTGGACTCTTTCCTCTTCATCTTCATTTTGTTGTACGGCCACTGTTTATCTTTATATGTATAATAAGTTCCTTTATGACTCAACGGCCTAGACATCCTCATTCTTAAGGCTTCTTGATTACAGTAAGTCACACCACACGCGGTAGGACTCGTCTAGGCGACTGATCGGTTCGTCGAAGAGACTTATACCTGACAACACACAACATTCATGACATCCATGCCCCCAGGGGTTTCAAACCCACAGTCCCAGCAAGTGAGCGACTGCAGACCGACGCCTTAAGGTGGGTCCACACTTGTAACGTTACGCGGTAAAGTTACAAATGTGGACTCACCTTTAGACAGCGTGGCCACTGGGATGGGCGTGTAAGACTTTACCGCCAATTAAATAAAATGATTAATACACAAGCGTCAATACGGCGATGTTGTTTGATTGTTACAAGCTACAGAAGTGAAGGCTGAGGTGGGAAAAATGGCGGTCCATTCACTTGTGAAAGACACATCCCATCGTCTGAAAATCTAGTCGCCTCAGATAGCTTACATTGTCACCTACAATAAGTAGTGGCCCAGGATAAAGACACGTGGCGGACGCTTGTGAGTGCGGTAATGAACCTTCGGGTTCCGTGAAATGCGGGGAATTTCTTGACTAGCTGCAAACCAGTTAGCTTCTCAAGAAGGACTCTGCACCATGGAGTAAG
>Ga0131853_10014270_pt1 | contig 14558 bp, 10 predicted proteins | sample TergutLab28metaG_FD_92764 | JGI IMG/M metagenome (GOLD analysis project Ga0131853, IMG submission 92764) | Labiotermes labralis P1 segment gut microbial communities from Petit-Saut dam, French Guiana - Lab288 P1 (version 2) (version 2) | ecosystem: Host-associated > Arthropoda: Insects >... | reverse complement strand
GCGCAGTGAGCGTAGCGAACGTTTCCCGCGCCGCGCACCATAGCGTGCGCAAGGATTGATGCGACGCGGGAGTGCTGGAAAATTGCAAGCCACGGTGGACGGTTTTGGGTTTATTCGACTATAAATAAATGGACGCTTGTGCGCACCGGCAATCAAAACCCGGCGCGCGCAAGCGTCCAATATATTTGTTCAAAAATAAGCCCTGCTGTAGCCCAAGCAGGCAGGTAGTCGAAACGTACTACTCCGCGCACATGAAAACGCGTATGGCTGTAGTCCCATGGACAAAGGTCAGCACGCTTTAACAGGCTGCCCGTTATAAATTCTCCAAGTAGGATAAGTGACGCGTAAATTAGCCCCCGCAATAAAAAGTTAAACCCGGCGGTAAGGCGAAACAGCGGCTCTAATATTACAACCATGCCGTAAATTGGAAACATCCACAGACTGGTATTAGAGCTCAACCGAAAATTTTTGTTAACAAGGGAACAAAGCCCAGTCCAAAGTACTTCCATAAGGCAGCCGATCGCACCATAAATAATAAATCGTATAATCATGGGGGTAGTTTGCCCGGATTTTTGCTAAGGTATGCGTTATTTTCTACTATTCAACCAAGCTGTAACCGCATCCGCTACTGCTTTTACGTTACCTACTTCAAACGGGGTGGGCATACCAGCGTCTTCTATAAGTTCCACAAAAGTTTTTGTACCGCCAAAGCTTACCAACCGCCTGTATTTCTCCCACGCGGCTTTGGGAGATTTTTGATTCTCTGCCCAAAAACAGAGTGCCATTATTTGCGCAAGACAGTAGTCGATGTAGTAAAACGGATCGGTGTATATATGCAGCTGATTTTGCCAGCGGCGGCCTTCACCATGGAATGGGGTGTCTGTTAGATCAAGCCACGGGCGGTACTTTGCTTCTAGGCTAAGCCAGTATTCGTTTCGCTGGGCGGGTGTCATATCGGGGTTTTCGTACACGTGGTGTTGGAACTCGTCCACCATTACGCCATATGGCAGGAATGTTAACGCGTTTGACAGGTGGCTGTTGTAATACTTGTCTGCCTGCTCTCCAAAAAAACCATCCATCCACGGCCATGTGAAAAACTCCATTGCCATTGAGTGTATTTCGCTTGTTTCATAGGACCCGCTCTGCAACGACGATGGGAAAATATCCCATACCGAGTTAGACGCAAACGCGTGACCTACTTCATGTGTTAGAACATCCACATCCCCAGATGTTCCGTTAAAATTGGCAAAGATAAATGGAGACTTGTATTTATTAATTGTATAGCAATATCCACCGCCGCTTTTTCCCGGACGAGTTAGCACATCGAAGAGTTCGCTCTCCATCATAAAATCCATAAACGCACCTGTCTCGTCGGACAACTCGTGGTACATTTTCTTTGCGTGGGCAAGGATATCGTCCGGTGTGCCTTTCGGTGTTGCGTTACCGTCTGGGTAGTTAAAGTCTTGGTCGTATGCTTTTATGGTAGAAACACCAATGCGCGCGGCTTGTTCTTTTTTAAGCCCGGTAACTATTGGAACAATGTATTTTGCCACACCCTCGCGAAACTTTGCCACCATATCCTTGTCATAACAGTTGCGCTGCATTCGGTAGTAACCAAGTTCTACAAAGTTTTTGTAGCCCAGCTTTTTTGCGATAGCGGTGCGTACTTTTACCATTTTGTCAAAAATTTCGTCAAACCGCGAAGCGTTTGCCAAAAACCATTTTGCGCAAGCTTCTTGTGCGTCTTTGCGAATGCCGCGATCGGGATTTTCATAGTATGGTTGGAATTCTTCGAGGGTTAAAGTTTTGCCGTCAAATTCGATTTGCGCAGACGCTTTCAGTTTGTCGTATTCTGTGCTTAGAGCGTTTTCTTCTTGCATAAGCGGCACTATTTCCGGTTTGAAGGTTTTTAGCTCTATTTCCGCGTTGGTAAAAAGCAGCGTTCCCCACTTACTTTCGAGTTCGGCTCTAAACGGTGAGGCAAGCAGCGCAGCGGTAAATTGCTTGATAACATCTTCCAGCATAGGCTCGGTCATATCCCAGTATTCTTGTTCTTGGTCGTAAAACTCGTCTGTGGTGTCCATAGAATTTCTAATGAATGCCAATGCAATTGTGGTGCCGTATTCAACGTAGTAGTTATCGTATTCTTTGTAGGCGGCAATGGCTTCTTCTGCAGTGGCTGCGGCATTAAAGCGATCAAGCAAAACTTGGAAGTTTGATTGCAGTTCCTCAAAAGCGAGTCGCTTGTATGGCATTTGTGAAAATTTCATCGTAAGTGCTTCCTTTCTTCTTGCAAAATGCGAGACTATTTGATATTATCATAACACAGATTGGAGTTGGGAAGATGAAAAACTTTTCTTGCTAATAATTTGGCATAATAAAACCATGGTAAGTTGTTACGTTTGAAAACTAAAGTTTAAATCGTAGCTGCGTACTACCTATTTTGTTGTGCCCACGCGAGAAAGTTACTGATTTTTCCATCTCTGTGAATATAGTTTAGATAGCTGGCCGCTGTATTTTATCGTAAGGATAATATGGCGGTTGGCCGATTGTATTTACGAGCCGCGAGATTAGTCTTTCTCGCGGCTTTATTTTATTTTGCGGCGTACAAAGCGCCTTAGGAGGACAACAACAATGTCTCAAATCAGCATCACCAATTTAACTTTTGCGTACGACGGTAGTTACGACAATATTTTTGAAGACGTTAGTTTTCAAATTGATACAGAATGGAAACTGGGCTTTACAGGCAGAAATGGTAGAGGCAAAACCACTTTTCTTAATCTATTGATGGGCAAGTATGAATATACGGGGAGAATAGCCGCAAATGTGGGGTTCCAATACTTCCCTTTCGACATTGCCAACAAAAACCTTGCCACCGAGTCAATAATTGGCCAAATATGTCCGGTGTACCAAGAATGGGAACTACTGCGGGAGCTATCCCTTTTGGATGTAAGCGATAATGTACTAACACGTCCGTTTGCAACGCTCTCAAACGGTGAGCAAACAAAAGTAATGTTGGCAGCGTTATTTTTGAGCGAAAACAGCTTTTTGCTGATAGACGAGCCCACCAACCACCTTGATACAAACGGCAGAAAAATCGTTAGCCGCTATCTCAAATCAAAGTCGGGATTTATCCTAGTATCTCACGACCGTACGTTTTTGGATGGCTGCATAGATCATATACTTTCCATAAACCGCAGCAATATCGAAGTCCAGCGCGGCAATTTTTCCACATGGCTTGCCAACAAGCAGCGGCAGGATAACTTCGAACTTGCGCAAAACGAGAAACTGAAACGAGATATCAAAAGACTAAAACAAGCCGCAAAGCAAAGCCGCGATTGGGCAGATAAAGTCGAGTCTACCAAAATAGGCAAAGGCAGCGCGGGTATTGAAAAATCGGTAGACAAAAGAGCTTATCTCGGCGAAAAATCTCGCCGGATGCAGCAACGGCGCAAAAATTTGGAACGCCGCCAGGAAGTAGCCGTAGAGGACAAGTCAAATCTGTTACACAACATCGAAACATCCGACGCGTTAAAAATTGTGCAATTGCCTTATCACAAGTCGCAATATCTTTCACTGTTGGACGTAGGAATTTTTTACGGGGATAAGAAAGCCTGCGGAGGTGTTAGTTTTGATGTCTGTAAAGGCGACCGCATTGCCCTAAGGGGCAGAAACGGATCAGGCAAATCCAGTATACTTAGGTTGATATGTACGCAGGTTTTTCCTATGGCAGTGGAGTTTTCTTATACCGGTGAAGCTACTGTCGGAAGCGGGCTGCAAATCTCCTATGTATCGCAGGATACATCGTTTCTCAGAGGCAGTTTGACGGACTATGCTAATATAAGCAATATCGATGAGAGTCTTTTTAAGGCAATCTTGCGCAAGCTGGATTTTTCTCGTACCCAGTTTGATAAAGACATGCAAGACTTTAGCGCAGGGCAAAAAAAGAAAGTGCTTATCGCAAGAAGCCTATGCGAGAAATCGCATCTACTGGTATGGGACGAACCGCTAAATTTTGTTGATGTGCTCTCGCGGATGCAGATCGAGGAGTTGATTCTCGAGTATAACCCAACCATTTTGTTTGTGGAGCATGATGAGTTGTTTTGTGAAAAGATTGCTACTAAGGAAGCAGTGCTTGTGTGAGGAAATCGCTAGGCTAATCAATAGTCTTCACACGACAACTGATTTGCGACAGTCTATTAGAATTAGTGACCCAGATATGACTTGCTTTTGCCACAGATTGCAGAAACAGTCGATTAGCTGATTGCGAATGATATTTTCAACTCGCTGATCGAGCTCACTTAAGAGATTGAAGTTGTTAAGCGTACTGCTCTCTTATAATGTAAATATGTTGCCACATCGGTAGTGCGAAAGTGCTACTAGATGATATTTTTTTGTTGATTTTTTTCTGCAAAACACATGAAAATATGTCGCATTTTGTATTAAATTTCTTGACATTAACGCTTAAAAGAGCTATAGTTTTTAAAAATGTTTTTTTTCAAAAAATCATTTAATCATTAAACACCATCAAATAGAGCACTGTAAAAATACGATGTGTTACACATGAATATGAAAAAAAAGTAAATTAAGATTACGCATTTAGTGGAAATGATCTTGCCGTGCGATAACAAAGTTTGTACTTGTAGCAGTGCTGCATCTCTTTTGTTCAAAGGAACTTTTTAATTTTATTTAACTAGGAGGAACCGCTTTATGCTCGATCTTGGTAGTGTCATTTTAACTTCAGCGTTTGGAATTCTTGAAAGGTTACTAAGTTCTTGGATAAAAAAAAGAATCCAGCGTGTGCGTGTTTCTGATATCGATAGAGAAATTTATCAAGCTGCTAAAGCGGAAGCAAACCGACAAAGATTAAGAGTTGACGATTTAGAGAGTGAAGTAAAACACTTACTAGATGCTTTGGTTACACGTACTAATCAATTAGAGTATGGGAAAGCTGGTTTACGCAAAGTTTTACAAATTGAATACGACCCACAAAGCGAAGAATCTACTCGTGAATTGTTAGATAATCTCTCTTTAAGATTCAAGCAGTTGTACTCTGAGTATCCATCGCTCGACGATTCTGTAGAAAAAGAGTCGTTAGCAAATGGTCTTACAATACATCCAGCATCGTATTCTACAGGACAAGACGATATGTTTATTCCTGCCCCTCAAAATGAAAATAAATTTTCACCGAGCCATAGTAAAGCACACTCTTCACCATGGTTGAAGGAACTACAACGCAGAATTAAAGAAAGTGAGGAATCAAGAGAATGAACACACCTTTCATCATTAATCCTTCTTTCCAAGAAGATGTTGAACGGCACATTTTCGGCAATTTTTTAATTGAAGGCACAAGAAGTCCTCTGATATTAGGTATATTTGGTCCTGCGGGTGAAGGAAAAACATTCCAATTAGACTTAGTATGTAAAGAACTTGGCATTAAGCAAATGATAATAAGTCCAGGAGAATTAGAAAGTGAAAACGCAGGCCATCCTGGACAATTACTACGCAAACTATACCTTCAAGCTGGTACAATACAAGGAAAAGAATATTGTCCATCCATTCTTGTGATCAATGATATTGATACTGTCCTTGGTGATTGGGGATCAATGACTCAGTACACTGTAAACAGACAAATTGTATATGGCCAACTCATGGCTTTCTGTGACTTCCCCAATGAAGTATCAGGCACAGCAACCAAAAGAGTCCCAATAGTAGTGACGGGGAACAACCCTAAGATTCTTTATCGCCCACTACTTCGTGCAGGGCGAATGCGATTGATGAAGTGGGAGCCTACATTAAAGGAAAAGGTCGAGATTGTCGCTGGAATTTTTCCTAATGCTGACAAAAGTGATCTTGAATATGCTCTCGAAAATTTACCAAATGAGCCAATCTCTTTTTGGAGTGATGCGCAAGCACGGTTTTGGGAACATAACATGATCAAGTGGATGCAACAAAAAGGAAAACAAAACTTATTATTCGATCTTGCTAACGGCAATCGTTTTCAATTGGGGCAGGCTAAAATTACCTTTCAAGAGTTAATCTCGATTGCAAAGAGCTTGAAAGAAAGCGATATTCGTGAAGCTTCATTTATAGACAAAAATTAATTCTGGCGGAGGTGTTATAATGGGAACTTTTACAGGAACGCGCACTTGGGCACGATTCGATCTGTTGGCACTTCAAATCAAATCTTTATTATCAAATGCTGCGGGGGCAAGTAATTCATCAGTTGAAAGCGTATATAAAGGATTATTGCCTCCTCATTACATCAATCAAGTGGCCGTAAGAGGCTATTTCCCGCATAATGAAAAACTCGGTGCAGAGTTGCGAATTTATATTGACTGGAGAGAGCACACTCTTCAAATAGCTGCTGGTGGTGAATGCATTCAAGCACCTAATAATTGGGTAGAGGGCATTGCTCCAGATATGAAACATGCTACAGATGTTTTTGTTGATTTATGCAAGTCTGCACGATTATCAACTGAGTGGGTTGTAGTCTATTCTAATGAATTCGATGCTAACAAGGTTGATAAGATATTGGGTTTTACGACAGCAAAGAAGAGGCAGTGGCAAAGCACACCTGAAGTTATGAATCTTAATATGGGTGTACTGAAGGAAGCTAGGTTAGTTATTTCAGTGGCAACGTAATTATGATCATTTAAGATGCTTTCGCTTAATATAGGGAATAACAACTTATATATTGCCTAATCCTTATTTTATTTAAAAAAATCCTTGACAACCTAACCTACACCCCACCCAACAACACCTCCAACAACTCCCCAATATGACTAGCCCCCAATACGCGAAAGCCCTTTGGCACGCGTATTTTATTTTTGTTGGCAAGCGGCAGCACACACGCGGTAAAACCCTGCCGTGCGGCTTCTATCACGCGGCGCTCTGGCTGGGTTATAGCACGTAATTCTCCTGCTAAACCCACCTCACCAAGCACTAGAGTTTGCGGGCTTATTGGTTTATTCTTATAACAAGACGCAAGCGCGGCTATCACGCCCGCATCTACAGCGGGTTCATCTATTCGCAAGCCGCCTGCTACATTTACATATGCGTCAAAGTTTTGCAGTTTGTAACCGGCGCGTTTTTCCAGTACGGCCATAAGCATTACCACGCGGTTGTAATCCATGCCGGTGGCGGTGCGGCGCGGTGTACCAAAGGACGTGTAAGACACCAGCGCCTGTACTTCCGCAAGCAGCGGACGTGTACCTTCCATGGTGCACACCACAGCAGAACCGGGGACGTCTATGGGGCGGCCCGCAAGCATATAGGCAGAAGGATCCTCTATAGGAGTGAGCCCTTGCTCGCCCATTTCAAAAACTCCTATCTCGTGTGTACTGCCAAAACGGTTTTTTACCGCGCGTATTAGGCGGTATGCGTCTTTGTCATCGCCTTCGAAGTACAAGACGGTGTCTACCATATGCTCCAACACACGTGGGCCGGCAAGGGAGCCTTCCTTTGTTACATGGCCTACCAGCATAACCGCCATATTCTCCTGCTTAGCCAAAAATGTGAAAAACGCGGCGCATTCGCGCACTTGGGAAACACTGCCGGGCAGGGATGTGATATCCGACAACCGCATGGTTTGTATAGAGTCGATAAACAGCATGCGCGGCTTTATTTTGCCTATTGCATCGCGAATCGCGTAAAGATCCGTCTCTGCCAGCAGGTAGCAGCCGGGGGCTTGTACTTGTAGGCGGTCTGCCCGCATTTTAATTTGGGTGGTGCTTTCTTCGCCGGATACGTAAAGGATTGGAAAATCCTTGCTTGCCATATGGCGGCACATTTGCAGCAGTAGGGTAGACTTGCCTATTCCCGGGTCACCGCCAAGCAATAGCAAACTGCCAGCCACCACACCACCGCCAAGTACACGGTCCAATTCCGCTATGCCTGTAGGGTGGCGGCCCGCATTATCGGACGCAGTAGAAATACTACCCAACAATTGCGCTTTCGCGTTTTCGGCTGCAATCATGGTTGTACCTTTTATGCCTTTGAACTGCGGCTTGACCGAGACCTCTTCCATAGTGTTAAACTCGCCGCAAAAAGGACAGCGGCCAATCCATTTTGTTTGTTCGCCGCCACATTCTGTGCATTGGTATCGGGTTTTGGGAGCTGGCATTTTTGCACTCTCCTATTCACATTCCAAAATAATTGTAAAAAAATGAAATTTCTTGTTCCATATTACTACCGATTGTGTTATTGTATACACACGACAACTTTGGAGCAGCAATTGAGTACCTGTGCTGAACCAAAAAAGTACAGCAGGGTCATAAGGAGCGACAACTCCTAAATGACGCAGCTTAGGTGAAACAGACCTTCCCCTACGCCACACAGGTAAAACCTGCCTCTGCCGTACCCAAACATTCTACACCATTTGTGAGCTATCTTCAATAGCTTCGCGGTGCGTATGTCTGGCTACAGTACTTGGTTTGCTTGTGGTTACTTACGTATCTGTAAATTACAGGCGCGTAGGGGAAATGGCTTTAACAGCCGCTTCCCTACGCGCTTTTTTGTTGCTCTTTAAGTTGGCGAATTTATGCCGCAAATGGCAAAAGGAGAATGTGGTTTATGCAACAACACGTAAGAACCTACAAAATCGACGAGTTGGGCAGGATATTGCTGCCAAAGAAAATAAGGGAGCTGCTCGATTGGAGTATTGGGGATAGCCTAGTTTTAAGCTATGTAAACCGCAATACTGCCATTTTGCAATCGATAAAGGAAGGCACCATCTGCACTTTTTGCGGAGAGGCAGAAATGTATGTAAATATTATTGGCAAAAACATTTGTCTTGAGTGCATCGGGCGCATTGGTGCGTTTGACACAAAGGGCGCGTAAAGTGCAAGACCTATTCGAGGAATAGCCAAACCGCGTATTTAAGACTGTCGTATTTTTGCTATCACTCTAATGGTGGCGCTTAATAACCCATAAGTGGATTGATGAGCACTTCGAAATATCTCAACTGGTGACTGTGGGTCACCAGTTGAGATATTCTATTTTGCTCAAGGAAATTGCTCTGTTTAGGCACAGGGAACAAAGCGGCTACGCCGCGCGTTTCGTACTAAGCAATTTCCTAAAGCAGAACAAAGTGAATATTTCCCGTGCCGCTTCTCTCACTGCATCTAATGCGGCACAACCGCTTTTTTAACAGGAGAATTGTTTTGCCATAATTATAACTACAATACAAAGACGCAATATGAATACTCCCCCTATTCGCCATCCCTTTACTAAAAAATGTCCAAACACCTATTGACCGATTCGGTTTATTGTGATATTCTCCTTCCAACACACGATAAACCGAATCGGTTTATCACATCAAGGAGATAAACATATGGAAAAATTCATGGCTCTACCAGAAGACAAACAAAAGAAAATAATAGACGCGGCATTACAAGTTTTTGGCGAAAACACATACAGTAAAGCCTCGACCGGCAATATCGCCGCCGCCGCAGAAATTTCTAAGGGGATGATTTTCCACTACTTTGGCAGCAAAAGAGCCCTATACTTCTACTTAATAGAATTTTGCGGAAATATTTTAAAATCTGAGCGAGAAAAGCATCTTAGCTACGACATAACAGATTTTTTTGACAGAATCAAATTTGCGACAAGTATAAAAATTGCCGCAGCAAAAAAGCACCCTTCGCTCCTGACATTTCTCAAAAATGTATATTTCGAAACCGACAGCGAAGTCGTAGACGAAATTAAAGAAAAGATTTCCTATGGCGTTTCCAACTCGTGGGATGCATTAATGGAAAAAATCGACACCACAAAATTTAAAGACCCTTATGCACCCAAATTGCTGGTAAAGCTCCTGACATGGGCAAGTGAGGGAATTATGGAAAGCCGATTTGGCAACAGTGATAGCGACGAACGTACAAAGGATTATTTAGATTGTCTTGACCTATTAAAATCAAATTTTTATAAAGGAGAATGCTGTGATGAGTAACTACGTGCTAAGTTTTAATGATACAGATAAAACAAAACTCCCGCTTGTGGGCGGGAAAGGTTTAAACTTGGGCGAACTTGCCGCAATAGACGGAGTCCATGTGCCGGACGGCTTCTGTGTTACAACAGACGCTTATAAAAAAATTGCAGCACAAATCCCCACGTTAGACGCAAAAATAGCAGAACTATCGCTATATAAAACGGAAGACATCGAACAAATCCGTAATACAAGCAAAGACATTCGCCAAGCCATCGAAACTGTGGATATCCCGGCAGACATTGTAGCTGCGGTTCAAAACCAATTAAAGGCAATAGGCGAAGATACACCATTTGCAATCCGCTCAAGTGCAACGGCAGAAGACTTACCAACAGCTTCTTTCGCAGGCCAGCACGACTCCTACCTAAATATTTTTGGCCAAAAATCCATACTAGAACATATCCGCAAATGCTGGGCTTCCCTCTTCACAGACCGCGCGGTCATCTACCGCAAACAAAACGGTTTCGAACATAAAAAAGTACATCTATCCGTAGTAGTGCAAAAAATGATATTCCCAGAAGCCGCAGGGATTCTGTTTACAGCAGACCCGATATCTTCCAATAGAAAAACCGTATCTATCGATGCAGGGTTTGGATTGGGCGAAGCAATGGTTTCCGGCACAGTAAACTCGGATAATTACACCGTGCACGACGGTATAATAACCGATAAAAAAGTCTCACAGAAAAAACTCGCCGTTTACGCGTTGCCACAAGGCGGTACTCAGGAAGAGAACATTGAAGAAGCACGCCAGAACATGCAAGTACTAACAGACGAGCAAATCCTCGGCCTCGAGCGTATTGGCCGGAACATAGAAGCCAACTTTGGCTCTCCGCAGGATATCGAATGGTGTCTAGCCAAAGGAAAAATTTCTATCGTACAAACCCGTCCAATTACTACCCCTTTCCCACTCCCCAAAAGACAGTGCAACAAAGGCCGCGTATACATGTCATTCGGGCACCAACAGATGATGACGGACGCATTAAAACCGCTGGGCCTTTCTTGCCTAAGTTATAGCGGTGGCGGCAACGAGTCGCTTATGGTTTCCGCAGGTGGCAGACTTTTTATGGACCTTTCCCATGATATGGCACCACCATTTTGGCGAAGCATTACAGTTGCGGCAATGGGAAAGGTCGACCCACTAATCGACAGCGGACTCCGGAAATTGGCAAAGCGAAAAACCTTTATGAAGTCCCTTGCGCGAGGGAAGAGGTTTTTAAGCATGGGATCGGGGTATTTTTCCTGGGATCTGATTAGACAGTTTATCAAAATATATCGTGCAAATGACGCCAACACTGTACCAGCCTTAATCAAAAAAAACGAGGCAATTATCAAATCTGCGGAAGAAAAATTTGCAACTCTTTCTGGCGAAAAGCTTTTTACTGCAGCCGACATCGAACTAAAAGAGTTAATTAAAATAATTGGCAGCCCACAAGGGATGGGCTCTGTCTGGACCGGAACTTTTGCAATGAATTGGGTAAATAAAAAAGCAAAAAAGTGGTTGGGAGAAGACGGTGCGGGAGATGTTTTAGCCCAGTCGGTGCCAAACAGTATTGCCGGGGAAATGGGGCTTGGGTTGTTGGATGTTTCGGATGTGGTACGACAGTATCCAGCAGTGATGGAGTATTTCAAAACAGCAGAACCCAAAGGTGCTACCGCCTTTTTTAACGATATCAGCAGCTTGGATGGTGGAGAGGCCGTAAGCCTAGCCATGCATGAATATCTGGCAAAACACGGGGTACGCTGCCCGGGTGAAATAGACATAACAAGACCACGCTGGCTGGAAGAGCCATCCATGCTCGCACCACTAATCCTCAGCAATATCGAAAATTTCCTGCCCGGTGCACACGCAGAGATATTTGCGCAAGGCTTGAAAGAAGCAGAGGAAAAGCAACAGGATATTTTAAACCGCCTCAGAGCTACACGCGGCGGAAAGCGCAAGGCCGGAAAAATGGAAAAAATGATACACCGTCTCCGCAACTTTATCGGCTATCGCGAATATCCCAAATATGTAATGGTATGGCACTACTGGATTATCAAGCAGGCACTCCTTCGGGAAGCAGATAAACTTGTCGAGGTTGGTATTTTCCGTCAAAAGGAGGATATGTTCTATCTGTCTTTCGAGGAGCTGCGCGAAACTGCGCACACAAAGCAATTTGATTATCAAACAATATTAGAACGCAAAGAAGAATATGAGCTACACACAAAACTAACTCTACCAAGGCTAATGACTTCCGAAGGCGAAATTATCTCCGGCGAATACAAGTCGGGAAAAGCACCTGACGGAGCTTTGCTTGGTATCGCCGCGGCGTCCGGAACGGTAGAAGGCCGCGCACGTGTTATCCTTCGCATGGAGGATGCCAATTTTGCCAAAGGTGATATCTTAGTAACAAGCTTCACGGACCCAAGCTGGACACCTGCTTTTGTCTCCATCAACGGATTGGTAGCAGAAGTGGGCGGAGTTATGACCCACGGCTCTGTAGTTGCGCGGGAGTACGGCATACCTGCGGTAGTGGGGGTAGAAAATGCCACAAAAAAGATTAAAGATGGGCAGTGGATCCGTATAAACGGTACGGAAGGATATGTGGAAATTTTGCCCGATTAGGAACTGGGTGAGCCATAATGCAAAAATTTAACAGCAATCTAATTTTCCTGCTAATGGGCAGAACGGTATCTACCATGGGTACAACTGTACTTATGGTAGTAATGCCCCTCTACATTCTTGATATCGGCGGATCTGCGGCCACTGTCGGTCTGCTATCTTTCACTGCGTTTTTACCAGCTATGCTCATTTACCCCTTTGCGGGCGTGTTGGGTGACAGGTACAACCGCAAGACAATTATGATTTTTACCAAACTCGGCTCAGGGATTGTGCTTTTAACATTGACTGCTTTTGCTTATTTGGGTCTTTTAAATTTGCCATTACTACTTTGCGGACTAATAATAGTATCCATTCTAAATGGGCTTTTTGACCCCGCTACAAAAGGAATCCTACCACAACTTGTAAGCACGGAAAATTTATCGCAGGCAAACTCAGTAGCGTCTTCCCTGCGGATGCTCTCAAGCCTTGCCGGGCCCGTAGTAGGTGTAACACTGTATGTATCTTTTGGTATGACTATCCTTTTCGCCATCAACGGAATCTGCTTTTTACTATCAAGCTGCACCGACATGTTAATACATTATAGCCATAAAAAACCAGAAAAGCAGACAAAGTTTTTCGCTGAACTTATCGACGGCTTCAAGTTTATCTTAAATCTGGCACAAGTTCGCAACCTATGTTTTTTCTTATTGGTTCTTTTTGCAATGGTGCAACCATTGTTTTCTGTTGTTCTTCCTCTACTGTTCAGAACCACCTTGGATTACACAGATACCCAATACGGTTACTTGCAAGTGATTATTGTAGCAGGAGCCCTTCTTGGCAGCGTATTGGTGGGGGTGTTGTTTGGCAAAGGTAACAAGGAAGCTCGTGCCCTTACTGTAGGCTTAATTTTACTAACGGTTTCCATGTTTGGCTTTTCTGCGCTTCTCTTTCCTCATAGCCTAGCCAGCTTTACATCCGGCAGCCTTATTTATTTCGCTTTGCTGGGGGGCAGCTTGAGCCTTTTAAGTGCCGCTATTATGTTTATCAATGTGCCGGTGCACACCATCATCCAAAAGCAATCTCCAAGCGAGTATATGTCGCGTGTGTTCTCGGTTGTCGCAATGATTGCCAAAGGCGGATTACCATTCGGCGCGCTAATCTATGGATTCTTTTTAGACCATTTTAAAATTCACGAGATAATATTAGCATCAAGTATGCTAATACTGCTAATTTCAATTGTATTTTTGACTTTGCTTTTTAGGAAGCAAATCTTATAGAAGACGGTTGAAAATTTGACTACAAAGCCCCGCCATTGCTGAACTTATGTATTCAGGTAATGGCGGGGCTTTGGCCTAGCAAGAAGTCATTATTATTACGGGATTATAGTCCAAACCCAATCACGTACCGGAAGAATATTCCCATTTGCATCCATGTTCATTGGAACAATGCCTATTCCCATTAAATCTAGCAGCCGAGACGAAACAATTAGCCTGCCATCATCCGAAACAAATGTTGCGTCGCAGTCAAACTCGTTAAAGAAGTCGATTGTGTCGCCATTTTTTAAGATTATTGTGCTACCTGCCCTAAGCACAAAACTGGAGTTACGGTATTCAACTATTGCATAGTTTTCTTCACGGTTCCAATAAAAATCTGCACCAACTATTTGGCAAAGCTCTTCTATCGGCACCCACAAATGTCCTCTATAGTAGGGCTGCAGCTCAAACGGCTGCATTGTTTGATCGATAACAAATGGCTTGGTTACGGATAGATCGTTGATATCGTACTCTACACCGTCCAAAATAATGCTTGCAAATTCGGATACGCTCATTATCTCCCTAAACAAAGCAGACATTTCGTAACGAAGATACCCGCCAGGCTCTTCTGGGAACTCGACCAGAGTAATTCCATATTTTATCAACAGTTGAGAAAAGCTATTAACTTCTCCACAAGCTTTGCGGAAGAAAAGCCCATCAATTATATTTAACTGCAAGTCTC
>Ga0131853_10014269_pt1 | contig 14559 bp, 9 predicted proteins | sample TergutLab28metaG_FD_92764 | JGI IMG/M metagenome (GOLD analysis project Ga0131853, IMG submission 92764) | Labiotermes labralis P1 segment gut microbial communities from Petit-Saut dam, French Guiana - Lab288 P1 (version 2) (version 2) | ecosystem: Host-associated > Arthropoda: Insects >... | reverse complement strand
GAAATGGACGTCACTTTGCGGATGTTGCTGAGATCCAAGAAGCCGTAACTGATGAATTAAAGAAGGTCCAAAAAGAGGAATTTTCGGCAGCTCTTCATAAACTGTACGACCGCGCAAAAGCCTGTTTATATGCCAATGGAGCTTATTTTGAATTTAAAAGATACGGTATGTGTCTTCCTCGTGTGTCTTTGATTTAAAAAAAAAAAGTCCTAAAACTTTTGGACCGCACTTTGTACATATCTACAGGGCGTCATCATCGACGCCTAAAGCCTTCAAGACACGGTATAATGTGGAATACAAACATCCATGCCTTATGTGGGATTCAATCCCGCAACTCCAGCGCTAGGTCAGTTTAACATCTCGGCTTCAATTTAAGGTTAGAGCTCTATAAGCACTCCACTTCTGACGGACTCGGAAAAGATAAAAAGAGAGAGAGACAGAGAGACCCGACATCGCCTGCGCTCGTATAAAAAACGGGGGAATGAATACATAACAACAAAACCGAGGCTGGAGCCCGCATGCCTCTCCCCCCAACCCCATTCAATCGGGGCTGGGGAATCTGCATCAGCATCAGCTGACGCCACGATTAGAAAGGATGAGTCAGAGTCAGCTGAGCGACATTTCCCGTACACCAAGGGAACAGCTGATCCGTTCGGTCGGTCGGTCACTCGACAGATTCGCCTGCTCATTCGGCCGAAAGTTCGTTACGTACATCATTTAACACTGAACACGCTAAGGTCGAGCAACGAAGCTACTTCATGCCATTCGGAACAGTATCTGTGGGGGGAAATGCACTAGCAAACACAAGACCACTTTTACCGCATCAGTAGCCCGGTTGCTCGTATTGGTTATCAATTACTGTCATTCGACAGACAGTTCCACAGATACTATGAGCGAGACATTCCGCGGGAAGGGAAATCTTAGCCATGCGAATTTATGACATTTTGGTCTCCGTCTGTTGACTCCTACACATCGAAAATCAACCGGTTTTCGTGAAGGTTAGTTAAAGCTACTATGCCTTAAATTGATCAAAATTATTCACATAAAATTCAGTCCCTACCGCGCAGGGATCACAGCCCATATTCACTACGAAAACCTGCACTGTGAGGACAAAACGTACAGCTTTCAAATGTCACGGCAGACGGTACATATAGCTACCACTGAGCTGTAAATGGTTAAGTAACCCAAATGAAGATGGCACGCTCCACAGACACGATAATAGCTACCTACGAAATTACAATGAGTCACATCACACAATACAGAACGCAGTCACATGACACTATACATTATGAACCTGTCACACTACAATGAGTCACAATCACATAATACAGCATCCACCTACTAACTTACACTGAGTCAAACCACAAGTATCTACCTACCAAAATACACTGAGGCACATCACACAAAACAGCTGCTACCTAACAAAGCACACTGAGTCACACGATGTAAGACAGTATCTACCTAACAAACTACACTGAATCACATCAAACAATACAGCATTCACCTAACATCACATCACACACTACAACCTAACAAACTACGCTGAGTCGCATGATGCAAGACAGTATCTACCCAACAAACTGAATCACATGACGGAAGACAGTAACCTTCAAAGTCGCCACTGTCAGAATCTAAAAGCCTCACCTACCGTCTGTCCGTGATGCAACAAAAAAAACTTCACTGTCACGTTACCAAGAATCATCGTTACACCACACACCCATATTCACGTAGTCGCACATTAATAACGCAATCGCAACCCCGTATACTCCGCATACTTAACCAAAAAACGCCCCGTATACAATTTCAATTCCCAGCAACGAATGACGTTAAGTGTTGTTTCTGCCTTGAGTTCGCCGGGACTCAGAAAGTCTCCGACAAGCTATTTACATGAGACATCACGAAAATCAGTCAATCAGTGCCTGTATTACTGACACACGACTAAACCTGGGCCAAAGAGACGCGGTACTTCTTAGCTACGGGCGACAATTGAAGAAAGCTAACCTTCGGATTCACCAAAAACGAATCGAAGGCCGCACATCTCGTGTCGTTACTTTATTACCTTCGTAGAAATCGCGGCACGCGTACGTAATCAGCTGCTATCAACATCAGTGATTACTACATCAAGGTTTTCCCACTACAGGTTACTTCATTTCGCTGAATTAACAGTCGATTAACTAGGAAGGTCTACCTCTTTCAAAATTTGACTCACCAGCATTTTAAGCAGGCGTTCAAAGGAATACAGAACATGTGTGACAGTGCAGGAAAACAAACCTGCGGCCGTGTCACAGCTCAAGAGGCTAGTGGCCAGCTTCTCACCATGGAGGTCCCAGTTCGTTACTATGGCACCCCACGTACGAGTCGTAATGTACAGTGGCACTGAGACGGGCTTCGTCTCCGAGCACTTTGGTTTTCCCTGCGACCGCTCACTCAACCGACCTTCCGTATTCGTTTATCATCCACGGAATGGACCCTGGCCGCAATTCGAACAGACAGTCTCACCACAACTACCCCAACCACAAGAATATGAAACAAAAAGAGAAGCGACTGAATGCTTGCTTCTACACCGCGAAAAATAGACTCGTCAATTTTTGCAAGGCTAACCCCGCCGTGTACAGGATTATTATTTTATGTTACAATTATCGTCTGTCACTACCAACCGCTACACCGCCGCATGTGTGGGCGGTCGGCTGAGCGTGCTACTTCCGTACGATAGGAAGCGGCAACCGACAGTTGTCAGATAAAATAATGAAGCTATATATGCCTATATGCATATAAACACACACATCGCGTTGAATTTGATTCCTCCTGCATGTAAATGGCAAATTAAAAGTAAAAGCTACTCAATGTTAACCTTGCCACCTACATATGCAGGTTCCCTAGACATTCTGGGAGCATCAAGCTCCTGGAGCTCTAAGGGGTTAGACAGACCTCTACAGGGAAGGTTTCCATGCTTGCTGAACGCTGTACACACTGCCTGGCACCCTATTTAATGTTTGGGAGACCTCAGGCTAGAATTTCGGCCCGCAGACTGTTAATCCTGGGTGTCTACCGTAGTTTTACATGGTTCCGCCATGAATACGATGGGGTATTACGTCGGAACAGGCGACGGCAGCCTTCTTCAGAGTTCATCGTTCTTACTCACTCCGTCATCGGCGATACGTAGGTTACTTGGAAGATCATACTTTTACAACGTGTTGATTTGTGATTAGGCGACGGAGTCACAACCGGATTATTCTTATGGCAGATGATACGCCAGATGGCAGTGATTCCTGCAAACTATGTGTGGTTTTACAGCACTCAAAAGGTGCCCATGTTTCAACTGGCACTGCAGCGTTCTACTCTGTCGACGAAATCTATCACCTGTCTTATAAGATATTTTCAAAGTCATGGCATAAATACTCAAACTTCTTGCATGGTATAGGTCCACGCCTGTAACATATTTATGTAGAACGGATCAACAGAAGGGTTATCAATGGAAACCATAAATGTAATGGAGTAGCACGTTAATATTATGCTAACACTTTCATATGATGTGGCCGTTTCTAGCTGTTAAATAACCAAGACCGTGGAAGCTAAATTCCGATTGTGTAACATTTCCGCATTCGATATGTACAAAGCAAAGATGTGGCGCTATATATTTACGAGTGACTAGAAAAACAAATAAATAAAATAAAAAGTCGACTAATTTTACAGACCGATCAAGAGAGTCAAGGCCTTGTGTGCCCTTCTTCTAAACACTCTTCTTTACCGCGTTTAGGCCTACGAAAGCTTTAAAGGACCACATGAATCCAGTCTACACTCACATCTTATTTCGGTTAAACTAACTTAGTAGTTTCCTGCCATCTACCCCTAGGTCTACAGGTATCAAGCGGTGAAAGAATTTCGTATACGCTTCTCTTCTCCACAACACGTGCTGCATGCCTAGCCTATGTCGTCCCCACTGTGGCTTCTCGTCGTGCAATTCTGTTCCGCACTCTATTACCGCATTCTCCACATTCACCATCGTTTCATAAGCAATGAGTGCCGTTAACATCCTCTGCTCTGGCAATGCATTACATTTTAACCGAAACTGAGTTCTCTTTAAAATTCCTGCCCCGATACGCATAGCAAAGTCGTGATAATCAGCATGTCTCCATTACAATCCGCTCGGCAGACCTTGAAAACACACACACATATGTATGTATGTGTGTGTGTGTGTGTATGTTTGTGTGTGGAAGGTATAGATTACATGACTACGATTGCACAATAACAAAAACAATTACAAAGACAGAATTTTTGTGAAAATGACGCTCGACTGCAGTTTAAGACCAACAAGCACGTGGCGCTGAAGTGCAGAACGACATACGTCACGCACACGATACGTAAACACCGTTCATTTTCCCACGGCAAAATCTCAGAACGCAATACCCTGTTTGAAAGCAGTAGGCCTCAATCCTGACACAGATATACCGAGAAGACTTCCACTCTGACCTACCACAACATGCATCAACAAGGGAAGAACATGGCGCGCCTCCCTCTCTAATCGGCTCTATTTCGTCACATGCGGTCTTGTACTCTTTTCGCATTACTTCCGGCTGCAGCTCTGCCAGGCCTTCCAAATCCGCCACCGTGTCCCCTGATCACACGCCGTCACGACATGGGAAGAAGTGGATTATACAGCACTTTTAAGACGCTACTTCATTCACCGAGCTTACGTAGGACTGAAGACGAATATGAATGGCGACGAATGCGGAGCGATATGGAAGCGGCTGTAGCTTGTAATTCGCCCGTAAGGGTGTGGAAATACATTCCAAAGACATTTCAAGACCCCAGTAATCGGCCCCGATGCTCCAACAAATGCCAAACCCAAGCATTACAGCTGCAATATCCCTGGATGTCTATACACAAACAGCATGTACTTCATCGTGCCATTAGGGTCATGTTCCAGCTAACCCTTAATCTACAGACAAATCCATACAGTGACGAGGCTTGATGGCACACCTAGGATATTGTTTGACGCGAATTATACGAATTTCTCGAAAATGGCTAATGGCATTATAAAACAATTTACTGGGGATGAAAAGTACGTTCTGTTCCGATCTCACCATTTCTATACCGGATATTCTTTAATTTTATACATATATACCTTAAACAATCTTGCCCCTCTGACAAGTCTGTAATACGCGTATGCCTAACACCAGGGGTTCACAAATTTTCCAAAACATCTATCTAGCAGCCATCTCAATATTGTATGCTCCGTGCTGGAGACCCACAAATACTACTAGCCACCGTAAAAAATTTACTGGCCACGGCGACCTGCCGCCCGGGATTTGCGCATCCCTGAGTAACGCTGAAGCCCCTTCCAAAAACCAAAACAAATTTCAGTTAATGACTCTGTAGAAACTTACGCGTAACACAAACAGGGTACATGGGCAAGGCCCCGGTCTAACAGCCGCTTCTCGTATTTTAAATTACGGACATTCCTTATTCCGAATGTCCGGAGTAGTTTCGCTGTATCATATAAATGGTTTACGACAGTACTGTAAAGTATATTTCTTTTGTAAGTCAAGTCTTAAAAACAAAACATTAGGATTCACAACTTTGCCATGAATCTACGTACTTACTGAGAACAAACAACCTACTTTAAAAGTCGTCCACACACTTCTACGGCTGCTTATTTCCTCTCTAGAGCTACGCACGTGGATGAATGTTGTCATGTGTTCGCTACTCCGCGCCTCTCTCCCTAGCCTACTCGACCCATTCATATACCACTGACTATTGTACAACCGGCTCCCTTCGCTAACATAAACAAGCCCCAACCTAGCTAATGCTCTGAGAATGGTAAAGCTCCCGGAACGGTCCGGCTTCCTAAACAGCCAAAGCATGATTTTGCCTGAGAAATGTTCGACTGCTCTAAATTACATCTGACACTGCTAGTGACTTCTACACTCATCCTTAAATTCGAAACCAGATGGTGATTAGCGGTCACGAAGCAGCTTTCCCCCGGGGGAAAAACCCGGTACACGTTGAACAGAATGCTGGGTTGGCCTCAGAGCTGGTCTGTAGGCTCTGGAGAAAAATATCTTATTCTGCCGAGAAATGAATCCAGATTCTGGAGCTGTTCGGTCGGTATGGTATTCACTATACCGACTGAGCTATCCCGGCTCCAACATTAACCGTTTAAACGCCGAGTTAAATCCAATCTGCAATTTGCTAACATTAGTAGGAGCTCACCATATTCTCCACGTTAGCAGGATATGGGTTAAACTTACTTTGGGGGTTAAATATTTCATATGAAAACTGTTCGTCTAGAAAAGAAACCGTTGGGCGCATGTTGACGATATGTAACACTACAAAATGTTACAAAGAAAAGACGTGGAAACTGCGCAATCCGGACCAAATCTTCGTTGCTAGTTACACTTCTCAAGTTGCTAGTTACACTTCTCAAAACGATTAAGAAAGCCATGAGAACACTTCAAAATTTGGGGTTCTCGCAGCCACAAATTTACGGGCATTTCGAAAGATCGTAGTGCCTCCATCTTCGGGGTCAAACAGTCCCGCGCAATCCACTGTTTTTAAGCTGCCTCACCCTGACAATGAAGAGGTTACAATCCTTCAAAACAACGGTAACTAATTACCAGTCGACATGGCATAACGTCGCTGAAGATCTGAACCTTAAGCACGCAAACGTCTTCATCCTCCAACTGACACAAACTGATGCTCTAACCAAGATTTCAACGAACGAATGCTTTGATTAGCCACTTTCTCGGTAAAGGAGGGCTGCGAAGGCTATGCTGCAGCCCTGATGACGAGCCACATCAGTGTCACATGGGTCGTGGGAATGGTGGCATGGAGCACCGTGATGACGGTGGCGAGGAGTCTCCGGAAATGAACTGCAGCATTATCATCTGTGGCCTTATGAAAACTCTCAATTTTTCATACTCAGAGTTACATCGCCGGAGTTATAAAACGCACGTTTCAGGCATTCCAACAGAAACGTAAGTGGGGAAAAGTCATCGGATATGCACATCTCCCATTAAATATGTGAAACATCTGATTACAAGACTTCGGCTTGCCTCTTTAACTTCGTCTTTACCAGGAGGTAAGAAATAACCATAACGTATCATCATCCTAGATGTATTCCACCTACAACTTTTCTGAGGTTTTCCAAGTTCTCTACACAAGAGAGGCTGTTTTATCAGGCGCCCATAATAAGAAACGTGAGGTCCTGTATCTCCAGAGTCCATGCATTATTACGGTTATAAAAAGTGACTCTTAAACTGTAAAGCAAATATCTAAATGCTGCCAAACACTTTGAATACACATGCAAGTAGGCGTCTACCTTGGAAACTAATACGGATGTACGTACGTACGTACGTATGTATGCATGCATGCATGCATGTATGTATGTATAATTCTTAATATATGCATATTTTAATTGTACCCACAACGACAAAACGCGGTGATTACAACGAAAAAGCACGGTCTGAGTAAAACATTCGTTGTGTCCGAATTCATTTCTATTCACGCCTGCACCAAAAACCGTCGCTCAACAGTGGCAAATTAAGACGTTATTCGGATGGCAAACGATATTGTGACAGCGCCTTGTATTATACCATTTACTTCCAAATCTAACATTCTTAACCCTATAAAACGCAGTACAACTACGTGCACCACTTGTTTTACAATTCAAGAAATCTGCATTTTGCGCCCACGGCGTATTTATGCACTAGTTGGGGAGGGCCACGCGCGTCTTCAAGACTCTGGTACAAGGTGATACGTGAAAGAGTTCCGTATAATTTTGAGTTGCGTTTACTTCCTTGAACATTAACTGGTTGTTCTTTGTAGTAAAAAAACGGACCGTGCTCTGTGATACATGAACGGAACTCATACACGTTACTAGATAAATTTTAGGCTCGGTGCTCACACGAAAACAGTAGTGAAACTTCGGATACCGGAAAAGGTGAGGCACTCCACGTATTTTCGTGCTCTACTCCACAACCCTGTCAATATCTCACGGCGTCGGTGGTGGAAAAGGTGAATGATGAACTGGGAAGGATTTGCAAAAGCATACGTGCCCAATTCGCAGAACTATCCCGGTTTCTGTCTGTAGAAACTGAACTTAAAAAACGAAAATCCTCAGCCTGAAAAGCCAATGTCCCAGCCGAGGTTAGAATCGGGCACCTTACAAATACAAAATCAGCATTACCGCTACATCAGCTTATTCAGATCGCTGGCACATATCGAGCAGCTTGGCGTGAAGAGGCATGTCAGTTTCCATTTCTGCTATATATCATTTGAAATGTCTAGTGTCCAAGGAGTGCAGTGCAGAGGGTGACTGTCTAAAACGGGGGTTCTTTACATTTTTTGTGCCATGGACCCCTTTCATAGTATGGTGAAACCTACGGATCCCTTCTCAGAAAAATGTACTTAAACGCATAAAAAGTGTACAATCTGTACCTATGTGTTACAATTTATTGTACAGACTGCATTACAAACGAAACCAAGTTGTCAAATATTTTAAAAATAAACATGTAATATGGTAATATATGCGCTTCTTTATTAATCCATCAAATCCAGAGCAAGACAATAAACTTAGACAGGCAAGTTTAAAACAAAATTTCAATTTTTAAAAAAGTCATTCCAGTGCGAGGGCATGTGTATTCTCGTTTCCCTTTCTTAGGCTATAATAATGTTAGGTAGTGAGATTTTTGAAGTGAACAAACATTTATGGAGTCTAGTGGCCATAAATTACTTTACTATCTACATGCATTATTCAACGGAATGCTAAATTTCACTTTGAGGTTAGCGAAAATAAAGTTGTAATTTTTTCCCCTCATCTGAGTTCACGGACCCCCTGAAGTGAACCAGTTAAGAACGGTTGGTCTAAAAGAAATCTCGACGAAATAATGCCCTTGAGAACAGACGCTTAGCTGCTCTACAAATTCCCCACCCAGACTACTGCACTCATCTTCTCGAATTAAACTTCCCTCCAGGAAACTATGCCATCCAGTAGCAGACGGATTCAAACGCATAAAAACGTTTTTGGCACCAGACAAGGAACTGGCATATAATTAGTCAGCTGTTGGCACAAACAAACCTCTAGCAAGACACGCCTCTACTGTGGGTGACGTCACAGTCTCATATGGCATCCCATCACCGAAAACAGACCGTGGCGCCGGCTAAATTTATATCTGCCTCCCCGCATGGTTCGCATCTCCAAGTGCACACACATGCACGTGATCCCGACAGCCAACGCGACATTTTCAGCCTGAGGAGAAGGAAGAGACCAGTGCGAGTGTCTTGAGGTTCGGGGCTCCGGTTACCACGCGCAAGCAGCGTGCTAGGCTTGGTGTGGAGGAAGGTGCGGAATGGCTCCACACTCACAGGCCAAAAATAAAATGTCTTAAGGCGTGACTCAGACTGCAGTTCTTGTGGAACGTAATTCGTCTGCGATACTGCAAGTTTATGCAACTGCCACCACGTGGTTGTGGTTATTCGTATTCGGAAGACCGTGGATTCAAAACCCAGACCGGAGGCTATTTTCGCGGTTTTCGTCAGTACACAAGACCAAGCGGTGTAGAAATCGCGGACGAATGCATTTTGTCTGTGGGTCCTCTGTATGGAATTTCGGGGTGACTCCTAGATTTTTAGAAAATCTGCGCACCCCTACTACAGATTAATGCCGATCCGTACCTTAAAGTGACCCACACGACAGCCTTCTACAATTCATGTTTCAATTCATACATTATTCACTGATCATGCAAACATTTGGCGAAACAGCTGGCGTGCACGAATCCCGTGCGCCGGGTCGCCATAACGACTAAATTTTACACGGTGGCGCGTAATATCTCTGGGTCCTCTGTATGGAACTTTCTTCATGTCAACCCCGTGGTGCTTAGAATTTGGAGGTCATGCCTATATTTTTTAAAATCTTTGAACCCCTACTCTAGATTAACGCCTGAGGTAACCAACGACCGCTTTCTTCCGTTTTCTTTTTAATTCTCTCAATACTCTTTCATCATCCCATCATTTGCCGCCATACCCGATAACGGTGGCAACTGAAAGCGACGTTAAAGAAACCAGAAGAAATCAAATCATGCAACTGTCTGGTACCAATGGGGTACTTCTCGACTGTGAAAGAGATGATGATTGTAGTTCCTGTTTCGCATGTATCCAAACTGTCACGGAAATGTCCCGTTTTCAACACTGTAAGTCGTTACGCAAGTCGGCGAAATGGGCATTTTCCTGAACCAGTTTACATTCTCAGAATATACTTCAGAGCAGTCCGCCAGTCCCAAACACTCCGGCCCTTTCCGAACCGACGACCATGCCTTACCCGTCCCAAGTTCTTCTGTTTTAACCGCGAAAAAAGGAAAAATGAATCAGCAGAGTGCGAATTATAAATCCCAACTTCATTAGCTGTTCCCATCTACATGTTAATTTCCTCACGAACTCTTTTACAGTAACACGAACGTGATCTGCACTAGCTTCAGAAGAGGGCTTAACCTGCATTCTATTTCAAGCACCATGCAGAATTACAATTTTTTACAGTGGTGTTAACAGTTCGACGTAAGCAGGCGAGGTGGAAAATCACTAACTGAGCGATGATTGACTGTATTTCCTGATATTTTATCTTGTTCAATTACAAATGTAATCAACCAATATCTCTCGCGGTTGTTCCGAAGTACCTGAGCTCTAACAGGACATTCTTTCACAATGTATAAAAAATTATACAGGATCATTATTTTATCTCACAACTATTGGTTGTCACTTTCTGCCGACTTGTTTATCACAGTAACGCAGCCCACTCAGATGACCCCCCCCCCCCCCCCCCCCCGAAACAAAAACACAAAAAAAAGCCCCCCAAAAACCCCCCCCCCCCCCACACGTGTGACAGAAAGTGACAAACGACAGCTGTCAGATAAAAAATGGGTGCTGCACTACACTTACTACGATTCTGTCGTTGGGTTCAGTCACCAAACATGAATACACTTACTTCCAGACGAAGAGAAAAATTAAAACCTAAATATTTGTGTCTCGCAAAATGCAACCTTTACCCGCCCAATTTACAAACACATTTATGACGCACGCGTGCGCACTATTCTTACAGAAATCGTGACACATGTCATGGCGCCCTGCCTCACAATGAGAAGGCAGCCTCATTTCAGTTAACACTGTACCAATATTTGATGTGCATCAGAGAACTCCGACAGTCATTTAGTCCCTTAACGTACAGACGTAGCGCCTGACTCAACACATATGCTAGTAGGACCTGAAATGCAATCCAGATTAATTTCTGGAGTGTGAACGCACTGGGACCATTGGACCATCTGCGCCACCAATATAAATAAAATCGCCAACACCAATGACGTCACTAAGCAGTCCTGCTTCTGCACCACGCAGCACAATGCAATCAGAATCACGGAGTTTCAAAGATGTCAGCGCGCACGATTTTTAATTTTTTTAAATTTACTTCCCACTACCTGGTAAATCTGCCACCCACATGCTCCAACCACAAACACAATCTAATCCAGTGCTACCCTGAACATGGAGGTTAATACATTCCTTCGAAACGCCCGCAACCACCTACAAAACTATACGGCGTAATAGCTCAGAATACCATACTCTAAGCAGTCACCGTCCTGAAGATCTCAAGTATGTTACGCAAGTGCTCTTCCTGTACGAACATTCCTCTGTCTACACACCTACACGAATGGTTTGGCACGTGTTTCCCGTCTTTTCGTGGCGCTTTCAACACTTTTTTTGATACCAGAAACGAAAATGCAAAACGGTGGATGGCAACGGCATACGGCCCAATGTTTAAACCTGTAGCACTGCAACACCTTGCACCGAACAGGGGAAAACCCACAAAACTACTCAGACGAGGAATGCGGGGTTTTCGGAGTTGGTCCATTCTTTGTCACAATCAAAGATGGCGTTACAGTGGCTTTACGTTAACATACAGTGACATATACACAAGCGACGTTCCGTAACAGGACTCTGTGCCTTTTGCAGGAATGTCGAACAGAATGAGAAAAGTACAGGAATTGTTACATCTTGGTTCTTAGCTTACTTACTAACGCTGTTTACATTGTAAACCTTATTACAAAGGTATATGATAACGAGTCAGGAAAAGTATTATTAACGGAGAGGAAGAGGGCAAGAAATTATCCTAATTACTGTTTACAGATTCAGTTAATATTTTACGGGCCACTCACCCCGTCTAACGCTGTGTTAGGGGAAAACATCTGTTCACAGTTTGGAATCACACGAAACGCACAAATATATGGTTACTCTGTGAGCAAAATGCAACTGTTTTCAGCGTTAGCTCATGTGGCAACGTAGCCACTATGCTTGAAAGGATAAAAGAAAATATGGCAGTGGACTACTTGGAGGCAGAATGCCGTCTGATGGTAGGTGATATACGTATCTGGTCAGGTAGATACGTAACGACGTTTCAGAAAAACCTGCTGCCTCCACCACGAAGGTGTGTAATGATAAATGATTCACGTATCTACTGTCGATTTGAGGCAGCTGATTCCTGTGATACGTCGATACGTCTACAAGACGACACGGCGTCAAATCCCAAAACAGTAATAACAGCCGTAAAAAAAATACGCCATTCACTAGTGTGAATGAAGAAATTCACAACATATCATAACAGTTTGTTTCCCGACCAAAATTCAAGGTAGGTATTTCCGGTTCAATGGAAGCAGACTGGATTGGTCACATCTTGCGGAGGAACTGCCTGCTAGAACGCGTTATTGAAGCGAAGATAGAAGGGAGGGGAAGACGAGGAATAAGACGTAAGCAGCTACTGAATGATCTTAAGGAAAAGAGAAGATACCGGACATTAGAACAGAAAGCACTGAGTCGCGCTTTGGAAGAGGCTATGGGGGAAGAACGAGTTGCGTCCCGCGGTCAAGAGATTGTACCAGTTGCGTCCCGAGTTGTCAACCCCAAGCATGATGAGATGCTTACCGCGGTTAGTGAGGAATTGTATCAGTTGCATCCCAAGATATCTGCTTCACGTGTATCAGTTGCGTCCCGTGTTGTCAACCCCAAGCATGACGAGTTGCGTCCCGCGGTTTGTTAGGAAATGTAAAGTTACGTCCCAAGACGTCTGCTTCATGCGTATTTGTTGTGTCCCGAATCGTCACCCGCACGCGAATGAGTTGCATCGAAAGATATGAGTATACAAAATATACAACAATCTGAAGGTTCTTACAGTTTTATTGTACGTCACTTTATACACAATTATGTGCACACATAAAGAATTGTCGAAAGATACTGATAATGCACAGTTGCTACATCATGTAACTCTCTAATGTTTAAAAGCCCTATTAAAAAATCTTTTCGGGGGAGATGACAGGCGCATTATGTTCCTAATATCGCCCATATCAAGTTACTGTAATGATCTGATGAAAAACTTTCTCCGGAAAGAGTTTTAATTCAGAGTACCAAGCACTTGACTCCCGAACTGTGTTCATATAATTCTTATCCATTCTGCAGAATCGCCTGTGTGATATTTCATAAACATACCGTTGTTTCATGTCCAGAAGTTATTCAACTGTTTCTCCAAATATGTTTGATATTTGGTAGCACATATTTGTGTGAACAGTTGTTTTCACTCATGGAACGAAAAAAGATCTTCGAAATATCAGGATGAACAGGTGCCAATTTGTCACCAATAATGAGAGTAGCAAGAACACAAACGTTAAATCCGAAATTAATAAACGAAGCACAAATAACATATGCCAGTTTCTTGATAATATTGTGCCTATGAAAGAGACATCAGAACACAACCTGAACAGATATTGTAATGTAGATTTTGTATTTACGTTGGGATTAAACAAATACTTCATTTATTTTTGACATCATGGTACTTTTTTGTATCATGAATTTATATTTATTTTAAAAATATATACCTTCCGACCTCAAATTCCATAGCTCATTGTGCTTTGACATGCGTAGTATCTGCTATCTTTTGTGCAATAACATAGACAGTTACAAGAACCGCAGTGTTTTTTCTGTTCCTTTTTCACTGCCGTTATTCACATCTGTATTTCTGCTACCCCCTTACCACTTGCTCCATACTGTACGTATCTATTGGAATTGGTTACAGGAACAATTTTACAATTCATCCTTGTACACCTTGTCTGTCTAATAAATCTCTTTAAAAAAAAAAAGGACAGTTACAGAAGTGACGCCATCGTGAATGCAAGCAATAAGGAACTACAAGTGTGTTTGGTAGAAATTTATACGATACTGATGACACAAATTCGATTCTCGAAATCAGGTTGGCCCTGTACTGTCCAGTTTTTGAGGAGATGAAGTCATCTTTTTTTTACTTTAGCTGATTTTTAAAGTCTTCGTGCAGTAACGCTTCTCATTTTGATGTAGGTCTCATTCTGTGTTTTTGGCAGTGCAGATACAAGAACAAATATATTGGGATGCGCACTGTAAAATAGCGCATTGAAATGGGCATGGAATGACCCCTATGAATTAATGGTCCTCATTGCTGATGTAGAACATTCGGACCAAACAGGCGGAGGAAAAGTGGAGTCTGCATCAGTG
>Ga0131853_10014268_pt1 | contig 14559 bp, 15 predicted proteins | sample TergutLab28metaG_FD_92764 | JGI IMG/M metagenome (GOLD analysis project Ga0131853, IMG submission 92764) | Labiotermes labralis P1 segment gut microbial communities from Petit-Saut dam, French Guiana - Lab288 P1 (version 2) (version 2) | ecosystem: Host-associated > Arthropoda: Insects >... | reverse complement strand
TATTGTGGTCGATTCTTGCGTTCCTGTGGTTGATGCTTCGGTTGTGCTGAAAAATCATCAAGACAAAATCGGACCTGTTTCAACGCACGCTTTCGTTACCTTGGTTTGGATGACGATTACTACTTGTGCCGAAATTTTGGCAGAGCGCGGCGTAAAACTTTTCATTCACCCATCGCACAATGTTCCGGGCGACACAACAGCGCACGAGCGTTTAGATGCTTGTTTGGCTGAATATAAGCGTCGTTCGGCGAATATTTAATCTTGCACGAAAAAGTAAGGGCGACCATTTCGGTCGCCCTTTTTTGTTTCAATAAATATTGAAAATTCTTTTTACCTCATTCCAATTTTTCCCCAAAACAGGTTTTGCCTTTGTTGTTTCTCCAAAAGATTCTTCCCCGGAGAAATGGCAAAAATTTTCAGAAAAGTTTTCATTGCCATATCTTGCCCAACTCTGATACGCTTCATAAGAAAAAGGTCGGTCTATATCAAATGGAATCGGTATTCCTGTCCTAATACAAAATCCGGGCTGAAAAGTGTTGTTTCGTGATGCTCTTTTTTCCTCCACAACAGACTTTGTATTTCTATATTGCGGTGTTTTTGGAAAAATCAATTCTGATTGGTCAATAACTCTATCAAAATATTTTCTCGCTTCAAGGTATAAACTGCTGTCGCTTGCTATATTCTCTGACACAACTCCTGCTTCAATATTGTGGTTTTGCGAATAGGCGTAAAGGTTCATCGATGTTAAAACCGCAGTACTTTCATTGGCATAATATTTTGCGTGAAGTCGCTTTTCATAACGAATTTCAATATTGGGAAAGTCCGCGAAAAAATCAAAGTCAGCCTGACTCATACTTTTTGTAATATCATCTTTATTTTTTCCAAAAACAACAGTGATTTTAAGTTTGTTATTGTTTTTTTGTGTTCTAAGAGCAGAAATGAGGCGGTCGTGCAACTGAATGTAAGGCGAAATAAGAATTATTCGCTCTTTTGCATCTTCAATAATTTTGATTATTTCTGTATTAATTTCTGTATCTCTTAAAAATTTTGCCATAATGTTTGAATTTTAGATTGCAAAAGTAACAAAAAAATATAAAAGTGTTATCTTTGTAGCATTGAAAAACAAAAAACAATGAAACAAACTCAAAAAAACAAACCTATTGACTTACAATCAGCAACTTGGCACGACGTAAAAAACGGTGGTTATTCCTTTGCCGTTTTGCCTTGGGGCGCAACCGAACCGCACAATTATCATTTGCCGTACTTGACCGATTGGCATATTGCGCACGCTGTTGCGGTGGATTCGGTGCGAAAAGCGCAAACGCAATACGAAGTTTGCGGAATAGTGCTTCCGCCAATTCCGCTCGGTGCGCAAAATCCGGGACAAAAAGAGTTGCCGTTTTGCATTCACACGCGATTTGAAACACAACGAATGATTTTGACCGACATTGTAGATTCGCTTCATTTTCAAGGATTTCGATTGCTCGTTTTGCTGAATGCACACGGCGGAAACAGTTTCAAGCCGATGGTGCGCGACTTGGCTTTTGAATATCCCGAAATGACGATTGTGTGTGTTGATTGGATGACTATCGAGCCTCAAAAGGATTATTTTGAGGAGTTTGACGACCACGCAGGCGAAATGGAAACTTCGGTAATGCTTCACTATTTTCCCGAACTTGTCCGTTTGGAACAGGCGGGCGATGGCGCATTCACGCCGTTCAATATCGAAGGATTGAACAAAAAAGTCGGTTGGATGCCTCGCCGTTGGGACAAAACCACGCGCGACACAGGTGTTGGCGACCCACGCAAAGCCACCGCCGAAAAAGGCAAACGATACATCGAAGTGATTACGGATAAAATTGCCAAATTGATGAATGATTTGGTGAGAGAAAGCGTGTATTAGAGTGTAGAGTGCAAAGTGTAGAGTGTAAAGTGCAGTTTTCGATTTATGATTTTATAAACTAAAAACTGCACTTTACACTCTGCACTCTACACTCTAATCGATTACCACTCAAAAGTAATATTCGGAAATCTCGCTTCAATTTCTTGCCTTCTTGCCGATGTCCAATTCAAATCCTCCATTCTTATGATTTTAAGATTGGGCATTTCGGCGAAAAAATCGGGCAATCTTTGCAAATGGTGATTGCCGGATAAATCCAAACAAGTCAAGTTTTGCAAATTCTTGAAACTTGGCGGAAATGTAGAAACGCGGTTGAAACTCAAATTCAAACATCTCAAATAAGTCAGTTTCGCCAATGCTTCCGGCGCGCTTGTCAGTTTTGGATGTTGTAGCGAAAGGTCAAGCGCATAAACTGTCGCTTTTCGACTTATTGCCTCGTCAATCGTCATCATTTTTTCGTGACTGCGGATGTCCTGGCAACATAAATTTTCAGCTTTTTGCGCATAAGTTGCTGTTAACGCAAAAAAGAGCGTGCTAACGATAAAAATTTTCTTTGTCATAATTATTTTTAGTTGATTAATACTTTCTTTCAACGGTTTCAGGTTTAACATTGGCAACAAATTTCTTGCCAAAAATAAAAAAATTTCTTGTTCGTTTTTTTAACATTACAAATGTATCAATAATAAATTGATTCTGCAAATAAATTTTCTGTGCGCATTGTTGTCATAGGTCGTTTCAACTACTGAATGTAACTTAACATCTGTTTAAATTTTATTTTTAAATTTGTCTTGCCTCGTTAGGGGCTAAATGCGAAAACCCCGAATGTAATTCGAGGAAGTGAAAAAGTAGAGACACGGCATGCCGCGTCTCTACAAAAAATCAGAATCAGGATTTATAGGATTATTCGATTTTCAAGATTTTTTAATCCTGTCAATCCTAAAATCCTGATTCAGACTATTTACTCCGCCACACAGCGCACCGAGAAGCCATACGCACGGTAGTTGTAGCCGCTGCCTGTGTTCACGCGACCGCTATAGAAGTTCATGCGCCACGAGACCGTCGAATCGAAGAACGTACTACTCCAGTAGTACCCGCCGATGCCTGCGCTATGGAGTGTGCCACTCGCACTGCGCCAACCCACAGCAGGAAGGAAAATAACTTCGTTGTTTGAATTTCGTATTAAAGCACCACCAGCAGCACCATGTTGAGCAGGACGCCAAGACCAGGAATTACCCGAATTGAGTAAGTTGGGAGTAGTAAAAGCAGGAAAAGTAGGAAAACCACCAGAAGGCATAGTATTGGGAGTATTATTGTTGCCGTGGTGAACATCCCAAAACTCATACCTCGAAGGAACGCGCCAGCCCGCAGGGCAAGGATTGTTGCCGGAGTGAGTCCAAGCAGTACCCGGACGACCGGTGGCACCATCACCCCAAAGGTTGTTGGTGCCGTTGCTCCAATCAGCAAAATCTGGAACTGTAGTAAGAAAGCGACCAATCAAACCGGAAGCACTTACCTGACCGGTAGTAGCATTAAGATGGGCAGTACCGGCGGGACGAGCAGCAGTATTGGCAACAGTAGCAGGAGCAAGCCTGTTTGCACCGTTAGTCTTTACCCAATCTATCTCCTCATGACCGTCATCAGTGCGACCCCACTGGAATAAGTTACCAAGACTGTTGTCGTTGGTAGCACCTTCGTTCAACAAAGCCATGTGAATATCACCAGCAACAGCACGATTCAAAGCCAAAGACGGAACATCATCGTGATTGAAACCACTTGTAGTGGTGCGAATGAAAAGCATGTTAAAACTTTGGGAAGTTACCGCATCCAAAGGATTTTCACGAACAACGCGGAAGTGAAGTTCTGCCATATTGGGAGTAACTGCGCTTTCTGCTATGTTGGTGTAAGCACTGTACATAAAATTAGCCGGAATGTCGAAAGTAGATTGCGTTGCACCCGAAATCGGCTGATAACCTCTGCCATCGTTAGTATTTACATACCACCGCCAAGAAACAGCATCGCCGCCGCCATTAACAAAGTAAGAAAGCTCTTGAGTTTGGAAATCGTACATAACATTAGTCCAGGCAGTAACCAAGCCTGCAATAGGAGCAACAGAACAATCAACGGTAGCAACCCAAACAGAAATACGACCGGCTTGTCCTGCACAATTATCTGCCCAGAAATAGCCATCTGTCAACGGATGATTGTCGGCAAGTCGTGTACCGCCCGTTTCTTGAGCAAACCAATGAATCGTACCGCGACCGCCTGCTTCGCGAGCGTGAGTAGTCAAGTCGGCAATGGTGGCTCCGATACAAAAATCAGTATTAAAATTACCCCAACCTGCGCAAGGGTCAACCGGGTCGCCATCGCAAAGAGAAATCCATTCTTCGCCACTCCAAAACTCCAAACAGCGCGTTTCAGTGTTGAAAATCACCAAACCCTCTGCCAGTTGGTTGGGTGCGGTGGAAGGAAGTAACGTTTCGCGCGCATCGTTGTCTAAACGCGGTAAATGAAATGCGCGGCGAAGGTCTGTGTCTGCGGGATTATCCAAATCCAGCAAAGACCATTGACTTGGCGCATTACTACTGCCGATAGTTACTTGTGCACTTACTCCCATCGGAGCAAAAAACACCATAGCTGATAAACACAGCTTTACAAATAAACTTTGTTTTCTCATAATCAAATTATTATTATTAGTTAGTAAAAAAATTGTTTTTAAAATTGTTGTTGTCCGTTTTGTAGAGACGCGGCATGCCACGTCTCTACGTGTTTTCGTATTTTCGCCCATTTTCGGGCGAATGCAATTCGCCCCTACTTCGACCGTTTTTACACCCCAAACCCCTAAAGGGGCTTACAAACTTCCTGAGGCTTTTTTTATTTTTTACAATCTATCTTTCTTTGCACTTCCCAAAAGCCCCCTTCAGGGGGTTGGGGGTTAATTTTTAATTGTAAAAGATAAGAGGCGGACGATACGCTCGCCCCTTATCCGACCTAACTAAACAGCTGATAAACAGCGCAACAAAGTTTACTTTCACAAACAGTCTTTACTGCTTCAAGCCATATAAGGGAGTTAGTACTTCCTTATATGGGTTTATCAACCCACTACTATATATACAATTAATTGATGAAATACAACAAAACCGGCTTTCACAAGTTACCTTTGTTGTTTTACTCCTGTAAGCTTAACGCTTACAGAGGTTTATCGTATCATTTTATTCCAAAACACACAAAACAAAAAAGCACAAGTCGGCAAAGACGTATTAATACGTCTTTGCCGACTTGTGCCAAAATTGTGCTATGTTATGATTTTTGCTGCCGCAACTATCTGAAAACGAGAGAGTTACCCCCCCCCCCCGATATCGCTGAGAGTCAAGAAATTAGCCCCATTTTCGAGAATGAAGCTAACAGAAGGTAGTATGTAAACAAACAAATTCAATGTTTTGTATTTATTATAAATGCCTAATATTAGTACTTTTGCGCTTTTGCGGGTGCAAATGTAAACACAATTTCTTACATAAACAAACAAAAAGCTACTTTTTTTATACAAACAGTTTTTTTGGGCATTGTTTTTTTGTTTTGGATTCCCTTAGTAGTTCTTGAAAATAAGGGAATAAGGGTGCTTTTGTAGATTGCTTTTCTACTAAGGGAAATTTTCTAAAATCAAGGATTTCTCAAATAAACCTATATGAAATTAACAATGCCACCAAAACAACTTAAGTTTAAGAAATTAATCATTAAAATTTTGGAACAAAATTTGCCTAAAAACGTTTATTAGTTATTAGACATTTAGCAAAATGAAAACGAAAATATTTATTGTGTTTGCGATGTTGTTGTTTGGTGTGTGTAATTTACATGCACAAGCAGTTGAGTTGATAAAAGAACTCACTTACGACCAACATACGTTGGCGGATATTTATCCGTATGGAAAGGTAACGCGCGAATTTCAATGGGACAAAATCAAAGAGAAATTGGCTCAAACAGATTCATTGCGAGCCATAAACAGTAATTCGTGGGCTGTTTTGCAGAACAAAGCAAACGTACACGGACAACCGCCGGGGACTCAAGAACATCAAGTTAATGAGTTCAAAATGCTAACAGACAAATTTGGTGTTGAAGCCGCTCAAGCAATTCCTCTTTATTTGGCTGACAGTTTGACAGTTCCGTATCGGTATGCTTATGATGGCTCGTTGGTGAAAATTATCGGACAGCAAGACGATTTTGTAATTGCACGAACAACTACTTTCGATGGTGAATATTTTATTCCGAAAAAATATGTTCATCCGATTGATAGCATTCCCGCATTTGCAAAAGTAATTGTTGTAGATAGAACGAATCAAAATATATCAACTTACGAGAAAGCGGGTGGCGCTTGGAAAGTAAGAAGTATGAATCCTGCGACCACAGGCGCGCACAATCCGCCTTTGCAAAAACCGACACCGCTCGGATTGTTCGTTCTTCAAATGAAAACACCTAAAATGTATTTTTATGTTGATGGTACAACCGAAATTGGCGGTTATGCGCCTTGGGCAAATCATTTTTCGGCAGGCGGTTATATTCACGGCGTTCCTGTAAATCTACCTCAAACGGAAATTATTGAATTCAGTGCTACGTTGGGAACTATTCCTCGCTCGCATATGTGCGTGCGAAATGCTTCGTCGCATTCAAAATTCATTTACGATAATTTTCCCGTAAATGAAACACTGATATTTGTAATAGAATAAATAACCCTTAAACTATGATTATATGCGTAAATTAATTTTTTTATTTGTATTCTTTTTTTTGGCAATAATTAGCATTGGCACTAATGATGCTTCAAAATTATCGCGCGAAGATGGAGTAGAAATTGTTTTTTCACACTCTTCGTGTGAAATTCGTAAGTTGTTTGAAGAATTGGGTCTTCAAGATGAAGTGTCTTTTCAAGGATTCAAACAGGCTGTTATCGGTTTTGAAAAAGTTGAAACCCAAAAACCGATTCTTACGCTGATTGATTTCAGCAAAGCCTCGACCGAAGAGCGTTTTTATGTAATCGATATGGAAAATCGAAAGGTTTTGTTCAAATCGCACGTAGCGCACGGACGAAACAGCGGATACAATTATGCCACTTCTTTTTCCAACGTGCGAGGTTCTCATCAAAGTTCGTTGGGATTTTTTCTCACAGGGCGAACTTATCACGGCAGACACGGCTTATCGTTAATTCTTCACGGATTGGAAAAAGGAATAAATGATAACGCAAAAGTCCGTACGATAGTGATTCACGGTGCCGATTACAGCGACCCAAGACAAATACCATCAAGAGGTAGATTAGGGCGAAGTTGGGGTTGCCCTGCTTTGCCTCACGCACTCACACGACCGATTATAAATACAATTAAAGATGGCTCTTTACTGTATATCTTTTCGGAAAGGCATAATGAAGGGTATTTGCGAGAAAGTAGTGTTTTGCGGAATGTGAGTTTTTAAATTCAGCAAAACTGAATTTTTATTTTTCAGTTTCGTTTATTTGCGTATCTTTGCATTGTTAAATCAAAATAAAATATGAAAAAAGCAGCATTAAAGAAACTGGCTGAGTTCCTAATAGATGTGGCTAAATATGTGCTAACTGTGGCGATAGTTATATCTTTTTTAGGAGAATTTGGCGAGAAAAAAATCATATATTACAGCATTGGTGCTTTTTTTGTTGTTATTTGTCTTGTATTTGGATTTCTCATTATCAACAAATTAGATAGTGATGAAAATGAAAAAACATAAAATAAAATCGTTATGGAACAAATTTATGTAATGTTAGGAGCATTGGTTATAGTTACCACTATTGGAATTATTGGTTTGGTTGCCAGCAGAAAATACACCAAACCGACACGCTAATTCCCTGCTTGATAGCCCTCATTTGACGAAAATTTGCCGTTGATTGTGAATGCGGAAGTTTGTTTGGATGTTTCGAGTGAGCGGGTTTTGTTGGAATATGAGCATTGAAAACTCTAAAAAAGAATAAATTTTCCTCATTAAAAGTAAGCCTTTCCAAATCGGAAAGGCTTTTTTAACGCCCTAAGTCGCTGATTATTATTGCGTTTATTTTTTTTAACAAAAAAGTCCCCAGAAAATTCGCAAATACATCGTAATTCTATGTATCTTTGCGCTATGTATTCAAGAGAACTATTAAAAGGAACTTTGTCGGCAATAATTTTGAAATTGCTGGCTGAAAACGGTAAAATGTACGGATACCAAATTACGCAAAAAGTAAAAGAGCTGTCCGATGATAAAATTTTACTGAAAGAAGGTTCGTTGTATCCTGCTTTGCACAAACTGAAAGACGACGGTTTGATTGACGTAGAAACGCAGCATATCGGTAAGCGTGTGCGCCATTATTATTTTCTCACAACGCAAGGCGTGCAGGTAAAAAACGAAAAAGAAGCCGAATTAAAAGATTTTATTTCGACAATCAATAAAATTATCACTTCGTAAAACATTTGATTATGAGTTATTTAACAGAAAAACAAATTGACTACATCACACAAACTGTGAATGAAAGTACAATTCAATCGGAAGCGATGAAAGAAGATTTAATCGACCATTTTTGCTGTGCCGTAGAAGCGGATATGCAAAAAGGTACGAGTTTTGAAACTGCATATAATAAGGCCTATTATTATATTTGTCCCGAAGGATTTGACGAAATTCAGCGGGAAACTATTTATTTATTAACTTCTAAAAATATTAAAAAAATGAACAAGTTATTGTATTTGTCGGGTTATTTGTCGGTGATAGGAGCGACTACAACCCTGTTTTTGAGATTGAGTGGCCTTCCGTCAGGTCTTGCGTTTTTCATTACGTCAGTGATTTTGCTATTTGTATTCCTGCCAACGCTTTTTTGGCATCTTTACCAAAAAGATTCGACGCAGTCTTACGGCAGAAAAGCGATGTACATTGGCGGATTTGCGGGAATTGAATTGTTAGGCATTTTTTACATTTCTTACAGTATGCATTGGCCTCTTGCAGGTGTCGCTTTTATGTCGGTAGTGTTGTTGCTTAATTTTGCACTTTTTCCGATGTGGTTTTTGAAAATGTACCGAAAAACGGTTTAAAAAGAGAAAAGAGGTTGTTCATTTGAACAGCCTCTTTTTGTTAAAACTCTGCTCTATTTATTTAAGTTTTTGCCTTATTTTGCATAAAAACAAAGAATTTTTATGAGAATTTATGCAAATCTGATAATTAATTAACGTGAGTTCGATATAAGAAACTGTTTAAGTTTTTTTCAAAAAGGCTTGAAAAGCCTGATTTTCATAACCGTAGGTCAAAGCGAAGCGACGACCTACGGTGTGCGAGCGACACAAAAACTGCCTGAAAAGGCAGGATTTTTCATCCTTTGTATATTTTAGTCCTGCCTTACAGGCAGTTTTCATCGTTTTTTCTGTCCGCAGACTGCGCTACGCTTGTCTGCGGTTATGAAAATTTGGCTCTCCGAGCCTTTTCAATTCGTGTTTCTTATATCGAACTCACGTTAATTAGGTTGTTTTTAGGAACAAAACTACCTCAAAAATTGAAACCCAAACTAACGCCAACGCCCAATGTAGTTTGTCGGTTGTTGTTATTTTCGTGTGTGAGAAATGGATTAATTGGACTTACTCTGTAAAAGTCTGTATTAGAACTGCGATTGCTGTTCATCACGAAAACGCTTGGTGCGAGCGACAAACCGAGATTTTTACTGATACTGTACACAAAACCAAATTTCAAATGGGTGGAAAATGTAAACCGTGTATTTCTAAAATCCATCGGAAAATAACTGTACGAAACCAATTCGGGACGAAAATCCAATTTATTACTTATCGCTCTGCGATGCCCAAAACCAAAACCGAAGTTCCATAAATTATCTTCAATGAAATTTGCGCCAACCGTGTAAATGGTATAAAGCGTTTTCGTTCCCACCCTGTAAGTGAGCGCAAGATTGGAATAATCGGAAGTTGAAAATTCCCATTCGCGGTAAAATCCTCGTCTTACGATATTTACAAGGCTCAACGAACCGCCTTTTTCAATTGTATCATTCAAACTCACAAGACCAATTTGCAAACCACGCAAAATATTTGTGCTGTTAAAAGGCGCGACTTGTACGCCGTTCTTTTCGACAGCATAGTTTGCCAATCCGCCGATTTGCATACCGTTTGCATAATGGGAAAAGTTGCCCAACGCACCGACTAAAAGACCGTTTGCATTCGCACCTGCGTTCATTCCACCGATTTGCATTCCATTCACGCCATTAGCCAAATTGGCAAGCCCGCCGATTTGTATTCCGTTTATTTGGTCTGTTATATTGAGAAGTGTACCGAATTGAATTCCGTTCACATCGTGTGTAAAATTGCCTAACCCGCCAACTTGTATGCCGTTTACTGTTAAGGTAAAACTACCAATACCTGCTACTTGAATACCATTGACATTGAGAGACGCATTACCAATTCCTGCGATTTGTACACCATTAACAGGTGCATTTTCAACACGACCAAATACTCCGCTAATTTCCAAACCATTCACTCCGCCTACTTCGCCCGAAATAAGATTGAGCGAAAGATTATACCAATGATTGACACTTTCTCGCCCGTGTGTTCCGCGCGGAAACCAAAGCGAGACTTGCGCAGGTGAGTATTTTAAACCATCTCGTTCGGTTATTCGCCGTTCAGCTTGGTCTGTTTTAGCGTTGGTAATATTTAACGTAAATATTATTGTAATGGCAGTGATTACCGTTTTACGCAAATTCAAAAAACTGAGATTTTTCATAATTCCGATTTTTTAAAAGTTATGGCTTGTTTTTCGTCCGCGCCTGTCTGCTTCGATTATACGAGTTATTCGTTCTCTTATTTGTTCGGAAGTTCTAAGTTCGGATTCGCGGTTGCTTTCGGTAATAAACAAAACTTCTCCCTTGTTGTTTACAACTATGTACAAACCCATAGCATCTTCCACATTTCTAAATTGCGGAGTAGCAATTTCTCTCAAAAACCTGCTGTATTTTTCTCTGGCAGTTAAATTTCTCATATCTACTACAATCGGTCTGTTTAGCCGCCTCTGACTTCTTTCGCTAAGCAAAGCATCGGCTATAATTACGGCTTTTATATTTCCGTGAAATACAGAATCTATCGTATGCGTAACATTGCTTATAAGCTGTGTGTCGCTTTCTCTATCTACCAAAATCATATAAAAATCTGCATTGTTTTTTTTCGCCAATTTTATAGCGTTGGGCAGTTCTCGTCTGCACGGCGCGCACCAATCGGCATAAGTATAAAAAATCGTAATATCTTTATCCGAGTTTCGGGCGATGCAAAGCACTTGCTCTACATCAACGGTATAAAAGTTTGAGTAATTGCTTTTTTGCAAATTACAAGCTTCGGTTTTGGCATTTGTTTGCAAGAATAGAGCCAAAAATAATGTTACAATAAAAAATCGGATGTTCATATTACATTTTTTTATTTAATTTTCATCTACCTGCAAAACTGCCTCGCTATTTTTCGTCCGAGTTGTTTCGTAAATGAAAAAATTATCGAGATTTACATAAATAATTCTTACTTGCAGATTTTCGGGTGCAAGTTTGGCGTTTTGCTGAACAGTTCTAATCAAACGTCTGCTTTGCCGACCCATAAAACTTCCCCAAAACACAACCGCAAGATAATCGTATTCCGAAAAGTTTATTTCTTTTGAATAAAGCGTTGGTTGCAAAAATGACAAAAGCGTATCGCGAGTTAGCAAGCTATCAATCGGTGCTTGTGTTTGTGGTACGAAAGTGTTAAAAACTCCGTATCTATTCCATTTCAAATTGGGAAATCCGCCCGCATAACAATTTGTGTGGAAAGAAACTGCATATCCGCTTTTGTCAAAGTACAATACTCGAAGCGGTTGTGAATGGTCTCTTATGAATTCTCTGTAAATTTCTCTGTCAAAAGAATCGAAAAAATAGAAAAACGAACTGTCCAACCCAAACCAATCACTCAACGGAACTCCGTACTCTTTTGCCAAACTTGCCAAATTATCTTGATTAACAGTGGTAACGGTTGTATTTAAGCCGTACATTTTTGTCATACCCCAAGTTAGCACATTCGAGCAGCTGCTAAACAGAAAAATTACGGAAATGGAAATGAGTACAAATTTTTTCATCACAGTTGTTATTTTAAAAAACTCACAGGTTACACAGGTTTTATATTTCTAGATAGAAACTTATTTGTATCAACTTACGTAACCTGCGAGTTCACAAGTTTTATTCAACGACCACCAAAGGAATTCGATAACCACCAGCTACTCCTAAGTCTGGATTTAAAGAGAATACACCTTCTTGCAAGGCTAAATCAATACCCAAAATATCCACACTGTTAACGAAAAGATAATCATCCATATGCAGGTTAAACGACTCTCTTGTAATGTTGTTTGGCACAGGCTCCGCCAACAAGACATCTATGTAGAATTGACCTGTTATTGGGTTAAGTTCTAATATAGAGCCAAAACCACCATCGCCAACAATCGTGTAACCACGTCGTACTACTCGGGCATCACACAATCCTGCACCACCGCACCTATTAGTCTCCGTTCCTCTGGACAAACGCCCCCAGCCATCATGTTGAATTGTAACACCAAACGTACCATTTCCACTTCTGGTAGTGATATACGGACTTTCTCCATTATCCAATACGAAAACATAATTCGTTGTTCTACCCAACTTTTTATCCATATCCAATCTTTCTTGGACAGTCATCATTCTCATAAACTGCACAGCTTCATCTTCGCTGATAGTTTTTTGTAATTCATTTTCAGCCTTGTTGTTACAAGCCATAAATCCAAAAGCCACAAGGGCAAACACCATAATAAAATTTTGTTTTTTCATTTTTAAAAACGTTTCAAAATTAGTAATAATTAATTGTTTCTGCAAATAATTTTTGTACGCGCGTCTAAAAAACATTTACAGTTACAAAAATATAATTGAAAAACGGATTAATCTATTCTGTAAAAAATATTTTATTCCATTAAAAATAAATACTCGCACAAAATAACTATCTTTGCGAACACATAAAATAATACTTAATTTATGAAAGTAAAAGGAAATTTAATTCGAGAAGCGCGTTTGAAAAAAGGCTTCAAACAGGAAGTTTTGGCAGATGTTTTGGATATTTCACAGTCGCAGTACTCAAAACTCGAAAATGGCGAAGCAACTTTTGATATTCACAAGTTGAGTGAACTTATCGACCAATTGGAAATTAATCCGCTTGATGTCATAGAGTTTTCCGATAAACAACAAACATTTATCAACTCTTCCTTGTCGGGCAATCACAACAGCAATCACAGTAACAGCAACAGTTTTAACAATTACGACGAGGAAATGATTCGCAATATTGTGCGTGAGGAAATTGCGAAAACTTAACCCTATTTGGCGCAAGTTTTCATTTTGTAAAATTCTCAAAACTCCGACGTAAAATGAAAGCGAATATTTTTAAAATCATTTTGCGCCATTTGCAGTACATAACCCGAATCGGCAAGAAAAACATCGCGCCCGTCTTTATCTTTCGCCATATATTGCGCTTTTCGGCGTTTGAAATTTTCTAATTCGGCAATGTCATCGCTTTCAATCCAACAGGCTTTGTGAAGTGAAATCGGCTCCCAACGACATTGCGCGCCGTATTCATGCAGTAAACGATATTGAATTACCTCAAATTGAAGTTGCCCGACAGTTCCGATGATTTTTCGATTATTGAACTGATTTACAAAAAGTTGTGCAACGCCTTCGTCCATCAGTTGCGCGATGCCTTTTTCCAACTGCTTGGTTTTCATTGGGTCGGCATTTTCGATGTACTTAAACATTTCGGGCGAGAAACTCGGAATTCCTTTAAAATGAAGCATTTCGCCCGAAGTCAGCGTGTCGCCGATTTTGAAAGTTCCCGTGTCGGGCAAACCGATAATATCGCCTGCAAAGGCTTCATCAACCGTTTCTTTTTTCTGCGCCATAAAAGCGGTCGGACTCGAAAAACGCATCAATTTATTGTGACGAATGTGCTTATAGTTCACGTTTCGCTCAAATTTTCCCGAACAAATTTTCACAAAAGCGATACAACTTCGGTGATTTGGGTCCATATTGGCGTGGATTTTGAAAATAAATCCCGAAAATGCGTTTTCGTTTGGATTTACCTCGCGTTCAACGGTTTGCACAGGTCGAGGCGATGGCGCAATTTCCACAAAACAATCCAACAATTCTTTTACGCCGAAATTGTGCAGTGCCGAACCGAAAAAAACAGGTGCTAGTTTTCCTTCTAAATACGGTTTCGAGTCAAATTCATCATAAACGCCGTTTATCAGTTCCATATCCTCACGCAATTGCGCGGAATCTCGTTCGCCAATGTATTTTTCCAAATCGGGATTATTTATGTCGCGAAATTCGATTGCTTCGCTCACGGTTTGCTTGCTCGGTGTGTACAAATCGAGTTTTTGTTCAAAAATATTGTAAACACCTTTGAGATTTTGTCCGCTGTTGATTGGCCAACTCAGCGGTCGAACGGCAATTTTCAATTCCGTTTCCAACTCGTCAAGCAAATCGAATGGGTTTTTGCCATCGCGGTCGAGTTTATTCACAAAAATAATCACCGGCGTATTTCGCATTCGGCACACTTCCATCAGTTTACGCGTTTGAGGCTCAACACCTTTCGCCGCAT
>Ga0131853_10014267_pt1 | contig 14559 bp, 8 predicted proteins | sample TergutLab28metaG_FD_92764 | JGI IMG/M metagenome (GOLD analysis project Ga0131853, IMG submission 92764) | Labiotermes labralis P1 segment gut microbial communities from Petit-Saut dam, French Guiana - Lab288 P1 (version 2) (version 2) | ecosystem: Host-associated > Arthropoda: Insects >... | reverse complement strand
TGTGTGTGTGTGTGTGTGTGTGTGAAATTTTATAGTGACATGTAAAGAAAATTAAGTAGCCGTACAATTTGCTTAAAGAACCGAAACCCTTTAACTTAATTTGTTATTGTACACAATAATTCACCCACTGAGTGACGAAGAACAGTGCCGACACACGCCCAAACGCCTAACCTGCTCTGATGGGTGTGCGCTCTCTGGCCCACTTTTCACCCGTTTAACAACACTAAGGCTCTGACTTGTCAACATCAGACCTCAATGGACTATCCTCCTTACCGCTTGTTACAGCACAAGGCAAACTAAAGGTCAAGTTATTCCTGTGCATAACATGAAGTCTGTGTGGGGAGTTGAGCTATAGGTCCACTAATTTATAGTTTGTTACATTTACGAACTACTTTTTTGAGTCATGCCTGTAGTGTTACGATAGTTTTAAATTCGTATAATAATTATATTCACCTCTAATTGACACTTCAACCGTGCAACGTGAGAGTTGCTTCGTGTCATCGGATACAAAACATTGTTGCAATTAATCTCGAAGTGAGGGCTTTGTGAAACAGGGCATGAATATCTCCCACCGATCATAGTGCATTCCTTGCAGCCAAGGAACCAATGCTGAAAGCTGGTCATTTTTATGTACTATGCTGAAGTACAGAACACTCCCACATGACTACGTAACTACGTGGGCAGTTGGTCATTTTAGTAACTCCGTGGTGATAAGCCCACTTAAATAATTATAATTATTCAGGACACGAAATTTCTAGATCTTACAGATTCAAACGGCTTTCACAAAAGTCCTAATAAGAAAATCGTTTTTGGCCCCTTTTATCCATTCAACATTTTCGTACATGTTAAGTTTAACTTTAAGAATATCATTCCATCTATGTTGAAGTCTTTCAAGTAGACTTTAACCTAAATAATTCTAACAGAATTGTTAATACCCCAGAAACCACCCCCCTCATCCATCTTAGTGTGATCATATAATAGACTTTTTTTAAATAACAAATACAATATTTTAAGTCCAAACCGACCCTGGGGCCCATCTAGGCTCTTGTATAATGGGTACTGTCTCTCTCTTTCCTGGCATAAATCAGCCGGAGTGTGGCGTTGACCGCCCGCCCCTATCTACAGCCGAGGTTGAAGAAAGAGTACAGCTACAACTCTATACTCCCTCTGGGCCTTTGTGGCCTTTTCCAGGTTGAAGTTTACGTTTACAGTATTTTGAAACTCTCTGTTATGTAATTTTCTGCATGTAATGGGCAGACACTCGCACATTAATACGACTATTCGCTTGAAGACTTATTTAAGTTTCGTACGTATTAAAATGCCGATCATAGTGGCCGCAAGGCTCTTCGCTTGCTGGGACTGCGGGTTCGAATCTTGCCGGCGGCAAGGAAGTCTGTCTCTTGTGATTATTGTGTGTTGCCAGGTAGAGGTCTTTACGTCGGTTCTATTTCTCGTCCAGAGGGATTCTACCGCGTGTGGTGTGTCTGAGTGTGATCGTGAAGCCTCGATAATGAGCAGGGCCTGGCCCACTTAGGGCTGTTACACGATGGAAAAAAAAACTAAAATATGCAACAAGTCGAAAATTTTGTCAGATGAAGTCTACAGATTTTACTAAGATAGTTTCAAGGTTAATATTTTTTCCTGCGAAATGCAGACTTTATAAAAATACTTACTTTTATGTAACAGTCAAGAGAAGTTGTTCGCCCTCGAACAGATTGTTTCCACCACTCTACCGGCATTCTTCTTTTATACTGACTAGAATACAACAAAGCAGTTATTCTCAGCTCACAAACTGTAATCATGTTTTTTCTATTAAGTAGCATGACGGTGTCTATATAACAGACGAGATATGTCCGGAAAAAAATTATAATTGCAAAGGCGAGCCAACAATTAAACCAAGATAAGCCATAAATCATTACACGACTACCTGTGTCTTAAAACGGATTATCTATTATACACACATGGTTTTGTGATATTAATACATCTAAAAAGAAGCATTGATCTGGTAAACAAGATCGTAAATCTAGAACTGTACGGTATTGTGTCAAGAATGCACCTTCCTCTGAAGACAGATGGCAAGATTGTGGGCTGTTGACAGAAAATATATACAACACAATGTTGTTTCTTTAATTCTTTAAATAATTTTTTCTCACATACATGGGTTATAAATTGTCGAATGGAAGGTTTGTTATAAATGATAAAATAGAAAGAATGCGGAAGAATTTATTTGTATAAAGTTTTAAGTTATCAAACCTGCGGTTGCCTGGGGGGGGGGGCCGAACGAAAACTGTGGAATACCTCATTTGTTAGGATTGCAACCAGTCACCGAGTCGGGAATCGAATACAAACTTCCTGAATATGAAACAAGGGCAAAGATTTAGGTAACTCTTGATGTATATTTCGGGTTGTCAAAGTACCCACCTCGTGAAAACATCGTCTATACGTAGTCTAAAACTAAAATCCTAGTATAATAAACCTATTTAGTTATTTCTGAAAGCAAAATTCAGAAAGGTAATGTGCTTAATATAAATATGTTAAGATAACATGGATTAGGTCCTTTAGCCTATATCAGTCAGACTTTATTCTTGTCTTTTGGACAAGGGATTGGCTAGAGCAATTATACAGGGTAAAGCTTTCAAATAGCAGACAAACTTATGTGGAATAAGTTGCATTAGAACCCACAATTACGACAATTTTAAAGGACCACAAACTTATGGGCCTTTTCCGGCGGACAATGTTTTCGGTTAGGTAGTATCTACTATTTTATAATTAGTTGCTAAAAGTTTTATTTGGAATATTTAAACTATAATTACATTTATATTAGCATTTATCGACAATTGTTGGAGCATACACAAACTTGTATTTTGTGTTTCGGAATAAGCTGCTAGTTATTCCATTCTTTGAGGTTGAAAAACAATTCTTTTTTGGCTAAACTTCAGCATACTGCATTAAATTGAAATTCTTCCCTTCTGAGAATGCGAGATGACAGACAGTTTAACTTACAGAAACTCGTAATATCTACTAAATGTAACACGACGCAGAACTGTATATTAACATTAACATGTTAGGCATGACCTTGATATCAAGTTTTGAATCAGTTTACAAACTCAATATGATTAAGAAGCCACAGACGCAACTTAAAACCTTTAGGCTGATTTTTATTTATGTGAGTGAAGTGCCAGTTTAGTAGCGCAGAAAAGAACGGAGTCTGTATGGGGACGAACTGCGCCCTCGTTAAGCGCCAAGTTCAGCCCGTGGCTGTGGACCATCACTTCCGCTCTGCCACGGAAATCTCTTCTGTTTCCTACATGAAACATCGTTAATGATAAATTTTATTTGCTAAAGGTGTACGTAAATCTAAAGAGCCCTAGATCTCTGTAGTTTTATCCTACAAACCTTTTTCTGTGCACAGGTATAGGCTGAGGGAGATATTTGGGCGTCTCTTGAAAGTCGCACGTTCACAGCGAGAAGCTCTGACACTTCATATTTCATTCTCATATCAATTTCATGCATGAAGCTCTTATATAAAATATGGTAAAAATTATAAAAAGGATTGGGGAGATTAAAACATGACTGGCAAATATGACCAACACTTCAACAAAAATCGGTAATGCAAATATGCAAGTAAGTTTGATATTTCTCCCACACACTTCGGCCAGGCTGGGGCGTCAACCAGAGAACATGTGAAATGCTGTGTAATGTGTTGGTATCCAATAATATAAACAGCCAACTAGATGTAATAATAATAGTTTTATTAACAACTTCAATCAGCTCAACATGTTTCGGGCGATAATTTCGACCATCCTCAGGAGCACTAGACCGTTTACAGCTTGCTTTATACAACAAGCTGTAAAGGCAGTCTATTGCTTCCGAAGATGGTCGAAATTATCGCCCGAAACATGTTGAGCTGATTGAAATTATTATTAAAATTATTATTGTTGCATCTAGTTGGCTGCTTATATTATTGAATCAGTGATGCACGGTCACACAAACATCAAATCAAAGTGTTGGTATTCATTTTAGATACGTACAGCCCATAGATTGAGCGGTGAATAATGCAAACAAAAAAAAAGTACAGGGTATCCTAACACGGTCACTCCATTATTTTAAAGCCCTGATTAGCAACTCCACTTGATTTAGCACAGACACTTTCTTCAGTATTCCATATAGCATATGCGGGTGTTTTATTTAACGACGCTGTCAGAGGATAAGATTAGACCCTATATATCGCCAGTAGTAGTTGTAAAGGTGAAGTTATCCTTCTGCACAACATGGAAACCTAAAGGAGGTGTAGACATACAGCTCCACCCATTCTTACACTTGGCATTATATAAACGTAAATGGTCAGCTATACGCTCCGGCCGCTTTACCGCCAAGGAAAACATATATTAACAAATGAGGCCTGAAAGTCAATCTATATCTACACGTCGAAGTATTTTGACCCTGAACCCTTTAACAAACTCTGTGATAGGTCAACATGTGATCCTGACAGAAGTTACTGTCACGTGTAAAAGCTGTGTCAGGTTGGATTGACACTTTATTACAGCTGATTTTAAAATTACATTGTTAAATATAATTATAGGAATATTACACAAAAATCCTGAACCATGATGGAATTACAAATAAATTTCATAAGACAAACTTATTTTGAAGTTGACAAAAATTAATTTTTTAAAATATAATTTTAACTGACATTACACAAGCTTACGTCCCTTTCAGGTGACACATCCCCGTTGCGTTGTTAAGATAACAAGCTTGACTACATTTTGCTTATACTTGTAAGCTAACGTCTCGAATTTATTCTCTTCTTGTTATGCCAGGAGTGACAAATCTGTCAGTCTTTCGTCAACAAGAAATGCAGAAAAAATAAGAACACGAACCAGGCGAAGGACAAGGGACTACGATGAATAAACGAAAACTACAATAATTAGAGTGTTTGGGTACTTGGAAGAGACGGTCCATGTCCGGTACCTACTTATCATGTGTAGATTTTTACACAGATCCAACTACACGTAATAACTGGCGATAATTTATTATGAGAGTGGAGTGAGGTTCGTTCAGCATCCGGGAACGCTAAACCGTTCTAAACAAGCTCACTAGCACAAGCCCGCCGGGCATGCTGGTTAGGAAGTAGGCTAACTTGCCGCTCATAAATTCGAGCATCCATTAGCAACGTCAAAGTTTTCTCAATTAAGGGAAATATTTTAATTAGGTAATAGTGTGTTGTCAGCATGACGCCTTCCTACGTGCTCAACTCTGCTAATTCGCTGAGCGAATCGTGCCAATTTCTTTTCACCTGCTGAAATATGAAGCTGAAAATATGGATAATTTATTACACAGTTCTTAGCTTCTCAGCTGATATTTTAAGTGGATCAAGTAACGAAAGAGGCAGCCCTCAGCTTTAGTCTTGAAATTCCGGTGGCGAATATATACAACTTGCTGTGACGATGCGGATGACAGCGCAACATATGGATGTGTTCCGTGTGGTTCTTACAGTAAACAGTGTTTAGGCCTTTTGCACTCTACGACATTAACCAGTTCGTCTACATAAGACAATTGTGTCGCATGTGACTTAGAAAATAAATATTATTACACAATTAAGTTAACTTTACTAAGTAGTGTTTATTTTGCAACGATAATAGGGTAGTCATTATAGCGATTCGTTGCGGGAAGGATGTTTTGGGGTTCGAATCCCCGTGGAGGCGAGATTTTTCTTAAATCTACAGACCGACCCCGAGAACCAGGCAGCCTCCTGTACAAGTTGTAGCGGGGCTTTTCCCGGGGGTAAAGGGGCAGGGGCTTGGCGTTGACCACCCACCCGCATCTAGCACAGCGGTTAAAGAAAGAGTTGAGCCATACCCTTAGTCCTCATCTGTGCCTTCATGAATATTATTTGCTTACTCTTCAGAAAATATGAACGTCTCAATAGGCATTCTTGACAAAGACAGTGGACTGGACACAAGACAGGCCCTTCCACTCCGAAGGTGACGCCTCCGATTATCATGTTAACTATATGGTACGATCTGATGAAGGTCCCTGCAGGGAGGCCAACAGTCTGAATTGTCAGTTGAATGTCAGCTGCACAGTGACGTGAATGTACTTTAAGGGTTAAAGCATTTACGTCTCTGCAAATCCTTTGACATCAGAACATATTCATTAAAGTTCTCAGTGTGTTTTTTACAGTACGTCAACTGAAAGCGCACTGTATGAATATCAGTTTCCTTCCACTAGTGCTTTTCATTACACATTAAAGTTCGTGGCTTGTATTTGAAAGGTTCTATTCTCGAATCTCAGCTCGTACAGACTTGTGTCTTGTTGGGCGATCATCGTTGTTTTGATATCAGGACACCAGGGTTTCTGTATTGACATAAATTCACCACCCTCTAAAATTCACATATCCCGTCCGACGGTACGCAATAGCTTAATTGCAGTTCAAAAAACGCCAATGAATTCACCCATGCACTACGACAAGAAGAGCAAATCGGAAAGAACACCCAATGAAACGTTCGCGAATTATTTTTTACAAAGTGACATAAGTACATTCGGTATCAGACAGGAAGAGAATATCTAATCAGAATATAAAATATAGTACTTAGAATCCATACTATTATAAGCGTAATTCCCATTTATAAGTCTCTAAATTCCTCATTACCTAACCTCACAGAACAGATATTTCGGAAGTTTTGGCAAAATTCTAATAAATTTTTCTACGAGTCTTAAATGTTAGTGACAATCAGTAACAACACCCGCCTTCTCCAAAGTACCAATAAAGCAAAAGCCTGCGATGTAGCTATTTCCATATACCTCCCATTGTCACAGCCCCTCTCCTAACGTCTATCCTGATGTTATACTTGCTCAGCCATGTCGATGTTCCAAGTGGCCATTTTGCAAGGCGTTCCGTTAGCAATATTCTACAGGGTCTGTACTTTCATATTCCCAGCCCATTCTATCTTAGTCTCACAGATTTCACTAACGTAACAATACTGGTTATTACCCACATAAATAATTCGTTTGTGTAAAACGTGTTTACATGAGGGTCTGGAAGCGGCATTATGTATATACTAATTCTTTGTGCTTTACAAGGAGCTGTTAGTGCCTGAAAATGCATAAAATCAAATGATACGGCGAGCAAAACAGGCTGCCTTGGAAATGAAATGTAAAAAAATTGTTCGTGGCCAAATTTCAGGTAATATCTCGATGTTCGCATGGAGGGATTGTGGATATCACAAAGTTCTCATTTCGGTTAGCCGAGCTTCTAAACCGGGACCTCCCTAACACGAAGCAGGCAGGAGTATTTTCGTTTGGCAAAGTTACACAAAACCAATCGAAAGCAAATGTTAGTAATCAAACAGTTTGTGTAGTTTTGTAGACTAGAAAGTGTTTCATATTAAAGAAAATAGTCTGTCTACCTTTAGCTATTAATTTATTTATTAACATCAGTATAAATGTGTGTATAGCGACTGACTACGGGCTGGACGGTCCGGGATCGAATCCCGATGGGGACGAGGTTTTCCGCCTGCCCAGGGGGTCCACCAAGCCTCCTGTAAAATGGGTACCGGGTCTTTCCTGGGGATAAAGTGTGGCCGGGGTGTGCTGCTTACCACTCACCCCCTTTTAGTGCCGCGGTCATGGAAGAATAGTACTATACCTGCGTCCACCCTCTGGGCCACACCGGGCCTGTAACAGGATTACATTACCTTTACCAGTATAAATGTAGGTAACAGAATGTTAAATTTTCTCTTTTAATGAATGTATTTAAGAGCCTACATACATTATTTCGTCGGGAATACTTAGAAGCCAAATTTATCTTTGCTATGCCAATACTTCTGTGGCATTTTTAGATTAATAAAGTAATGTGGGAGGAATGGATAACTCTTGTTGGAAAAGGAGGCAAAAATGTTGTCAGGGAAACCTCTTTGCGTAATTCTACTTGGATGACCGACGAAAAATATAATAGGACAAAATTAGATATTAGTTAGTGGGAGAAAGAAAGTAAGGACTGATGGAATCGCTTAAGTAGGTTGCTAAATTATCATATGGAAATCCATTAATGATATTAATATTTTATTAGCATTATTAACATACTATTATTAATAACACCAATACTAATATTAATATTTAGGGAGGAAGAAAGGGACGTAAGACCGAAGGCAGATAGCGCTGCGGTAAGCGTTCAAAATGTATCTAATCTCGGTTTAAAAATCAGGATTTATTATTCTCGATTACTTTATTGCACAGACGGTACATCATAAGTTACTGTGACGCTTCCAGAATCTTCATATCGAACTGTTGACTGACAGGGGCTACACGTAGTAATGTATAAAGAACACGCCTGTCTGTGTAAGTACATCTCCATTGAAATGGGCTGATATCGCTTACGAACTGTAACGCGATTCTGAAGTTGGCTGTACACGCGGTCAGCTCTCAGTTAAAGAACCCAAAACCGCAGTAGCTTTCCAGAGTGTTGAAGTAGTCTGTGGGTGATTTCGGAAGGTAAGCAAGTGAGTCAGTATGCCAAATAGACGGAAGCTATGTCACGACCGGTTGTGAATACGCATTCTTGGTGGGAAGGCCGTTCTTTCACCTTCCTGCTGCATTTACGTACGTTCGGTTTCACTCGGCTGTCTTCGGCATCCTTCGTTCGACAGGTGAGTTAGAAGAACGAGACGAAAACTAGAGTACCGTTACACATTTTTTCGTTCCAAATGGGAAGAGTTTATTTTTGTTGTAAATGAGGGTAAATGCTATCCAGTTTGACACCCTGTTTTCTTGGGGCAAGCTACACATGAAGACCGTCTCCTTCCACACACTACCCACTTAAACGTCAATATTCTTCTCTTTTTGGTACTTCTCTAAACCCAGTTCATTCTTATTGAAGGAGGACGAACTGTTTCGTTTCGCATGTTAAATACCAAACAGTAAAGCAGACTACACAAATATTTTTAATACAAAAAAAGAATTTGACTAACATCCACGTTTTTTAAATTTTTCATTCCCATAAAATAGACCCCTTACTTGCCATTCTCTTCTATTAAAATTATATTCTTACGTTAGAAATTCAAGGAACACGGAATTACGTATGTATATACGTGTTATGTAATATCAAACATATTCCCGTATTTAACGTATATTTAAATTGTTTTCATTTTATTAAAATATTGTGAGAGCTATAAAATCCTTTGTACCATGATTTGTTGTAGTAAGAAGCAATTATTTGTCATTTCCTAGTGACTTTTGTGGTTGTACTATTTTAATATAATCTTGCTTTATAAAATGCATATGTTGTTGACGTCGTATGTGTGCGTGCGTGCGTGCGTGTGTGTGCGTGTGCGTGTGTGCGTGTGTGCGTGTGCGTGTGTGCGTGTGCGTGTGTGTGTGCGTGTGTGTGCGTGTTTGTGTGTGCGTGCGTGTGTGGCGCAGCAGCCCAAATCAGGTCTAGACAGCTACATTGTTAAGGTTTCTATATAACATAAAAATAGACACATACACACACACACACACACACAATACGGTAGGAATCCTCAAACAAGTGATCAGCTCGTCGCAGAGAACGCTACCTACACAAAACACAACAAACACAAGAGTTGAATATCTATGCCCTTAGCGGGATTCGAATCCGCAATCCCAGCAATCGAGAGGTCGCAGACCTGTGCCTAAGACCGTACGGCCACCGGGATAGGGCGACTTTGTGTGGATATTATAATCTATTACTTTGCAGTGATGAATATATTAATAACGAAGCTCTTTGGAATTGAATAGTCTCTGTGTACGTCTGTCGATATTGTATATCCCGATAACCTACATATGCATTTCATAAACACCAATAGCGACATGGTGGACGCGAGAACCTGAGACGCAACTTATTTTAGTGTAGCGAGATAATGCACGAGAACAAGGCTTAGAAAGACATGAAATTTTTCATAATAATTTTCTGTAGAAGGTAATATAAGAACATGACAGACGTGCGAAGATTTTTCGGTAGGTTTCGGTTTCATGCCCCTAAACCAGTAAAGCATTTGCGATTTACTAGGTACGGAGATAGGTCACACGAATACATACGTTGTATAAGAAATACAATTAGACGATCAACAGCTACAAACGCAATGATGATAACGCGAAAAATTAGTTCAACATTATAACATGCAGGGAAACTGTACTTATGTTTGTCAAAAGAGTAATACACAACAATAATAATGCTAACAGATCTACAGAACTAGAAATATGTGCTACAGGTATATATACTTTGTAATTTGTTGGGATATTTTCATATTTCAATCAAAGGAAGACTTTACGTGTTAAAAGCAGTAAGGTGCCCGGTCACATCTCGCTGTATCAAAGTTCTGTAGGCGTACAGAGGGCACGGGAATAAAGGTGCATGCATTTTTAGCATGGAGGGTATTTCAGACCAGCTCTGAAGTTCACCCATTTTTTTATTCAGCGTGTAGTGTAGTATGCGAGTATTTCTGGAGGTAAGGGAACAGGGGTTTGAATCTGAACATATCAAATAAGTGCTGAGGTTGGAAGGACTGAGGAAGATAAAAAAAAACCGGGTTTCAAGTCGATATTTGAAATTGTGACCACCCCAGTGGTGCACAGATTTTCTAAGCATCGAGGATTAGCTACAAAATTCCAGGCGCCAGAAAGGTGACAAGAAACAGTTCCTTTCCTAAGACCCACATATGTCAGGAGCCACCGTACAAAACTTAGACGCCCGGGAGACATGACGTTAAGGATTTGTGCACCCCTGAGCCACACTCATAAAAATCAGCAACGTTAACAACCCAGTATCGAAGTTCGGATCTTTGTGTTGTCCATAAAGATTTTTATAATAAGCAAGCTTTTCCCCCCCTAAACATTATCGAAATAGTTGCTTTTTGTAAAGTAGACGTAGCCAGTTCAATGGGCGGTAGGAACAGAATATTAAACAATTTAAATAAATAAATTTCACGCTTTTCTATACTAAGTATTACGGCTATGTGGAACAGGTTCAACAAGTAGAACTCTTTCATGTGCGAGTCGATCAGTATCATGATCTAGTGGCTTACATACAAACAGTGGTCTTGTGGTCCGTCGGATAACCACTGATCTGTATGCAGAGTCACCCTGATATGTATCTGCTTTATTTAAGCTCAGAAAACAGGAAGATATTATTGAATACACACGAAAGATGACCGTGTTGTTTGAAATATGGTTGTCAGCTTTGTCTGGATGGAATTATTGGCCAACTTACCAATAAACCGATTTAGTATTCCTGTCACTACAGTTTTTTTTTAGATATTCTGATTTCTTTTCCAGAAACTGGTTGTAACCTGTATAGAACCTGTTTGCTGTCTACAACATTTAATTTAAGATTTATTTTATTGTAAATTTCTATCTATCCGCTGTCGCGTTTTATAGCTTTTCAAGGTAGTGATTATTTAGATTCTGATATTTTGGGTTGTGACACCATTTACTCTGGTATAAATTTATCCGAAAAAAATGCCGCCTCCATCTTCAGATTCCAATTGTTTACCCTAGAGTTTTTTTTTTAATTTTAAAATTTCAGTTTTACTCTTAAGGACTGAAGAAAACCCCAAGTCTTTGGTGTGGTAACTAAATGTGTCCCTGTTATCATGTCCCATATAACGAATTTTTTTTGGCATGCAAACCCTACGACTAATCTGCAGTGTTCAGGGTCACCATGATCATGCACATAATATGCAGTTCGAGGGCCTCTACGATTGGCTAAAAATGATCGATCAAAAAGTAGTTTGGTGGTTGACATAAATACGATAAGCAAGTAATTAGGAGATACAAAGAAGGAAGACGAAATGGTTTCGTCACATCTTGCATTGGAACTGCCTGCTAAAATACCTTATTGAAGGAAAGATGGTGGGAAGAAGGAGACGTAAGAAGCTACCGGATGACCTTAAGAAGAGGGCAGATACTGGAACCTTAAGGAGGAAGCGTTAGAATATATTCTAGGGACAGCTTTGGAGAAGGCTACGGAAGTCTCATGCGACAGACTGCAATAAGGTGAATGATAGAATACATCGTTTAGCTACCTGGTTGCAATTAAATCTGTCTCCCAAATACGAAGTGGGAGTCCTAGTCACTTAACAGAAAATTGCCATGCAGTATGTAACACGCAGGTGTAACTTTTATATATGTGAGTAGAAAACCACGATGGTATTCGCTTAATGGGAACAGAAGGATTATTACTTACTCCATGGTGCAGAGTCATTCTTGAGAAGCTAACTGGTTTGCAGCTAGTCAAGAAATTCCCCGCATTTCACGGAACCTGAAGGTTCATTATATCAGTCACAAGCGTCCGCCAACTGTCTCTATCCTGGGCCAGCCCAATCCAGTCCATATACCCACATCCCATCTCCTGGATATCCATCCTAATATTATCCACCCATCTACGCCTAGGTCTCCCCAGTGGTCTCTTTCCCTCCAGTATCCCCACTAAGAGCCTATACACCCCCCTCTCCTCACCCACACGCGCCACATGCCCAGCCCATATCATTCTTCTCGATTTTATCACCCGCACAATGTTGGGTGAGGAGTACAAATCAGTTAGTTCCTCGTTATGCAGTCTCCTCCATTCCCCGTGAACATAATAATAATAATAATTGAACAAAAATACTGGTATGGACATGTGCCAAAATCAGTAGAAACAAGTCAAGGAGGCAAAGTAACCATATTGTGGGACCAACGAATGCGAACTGACAGAACTATCCCCAACAACAAACCAGACATTATAATCCGTAATAATGAAAAGGGAACATATTTGTTAATAGACGTTGCAATCTCAGGAGACAGAAATGTGATTAAAAAAGTGGCCGAGAAGATTCTAGAATATAAAGACCTTACAATAGAAATACAGCGCACGTGGAATGTAAAAACACAGGTGATACCAGTAATAATAGGGGCTACTGGGACTGTTTCAAAGTCATTTAGGAAATACGTGAGCAACATACCGGGAAAACATGAAGTTAAGGAACTGCAGAAAACAGCCATATTGGGCACTGCACACATACTTCGGAAAGTACTAATGTAAAAGTACAATAGCTTCAACACTGAAACTATCTATATAAGCACCATGAATAGTAACAACAGAATAGCTGCAACACTGTATTCCCTAGGGATATAGTTTGTCTCAGGAATGTAAGTATAAATACCCTGTATTAAGGAGATGATGATGATGATAATAATAATATTCGTGTGATAAAATTACATCGCGTTATTTCCAGACTATCAAGAACAAGACCAGTGTGCAAAAAAAGTGTTACGAGAGAAGGGGCAAGCGTCTACCAGATGACCGCAGCACGAACAGTAACGGCCACATGGATATATAGTGAGAAGCGGCAGGTACTTTTCCGTAAACAAGTGTAGAACAGGAATGAAAACTAGTCCGCGAGTGTGCCTAGAAAGAATAGAACCTGTTGCCAACAGTGTTGCCAACTGCAAGGCAGAATTCACCCCCCCCCCCAAATTTTGATCACGATATAGTATTGGAGGCCGTTTCAAACAAAAAAATATCACCAAGACCTAAGCTTCTCGCAGAAACAACTATGAAGATTGACTTCATCACCAAGACAGATGTTGGAGGCATAAGAATCCTCTGAAAATTCCCGTACTCTTCTGCCCAAATACACGGCGTCACTACCCGGATGATAGCAAACTCCTGTAACACATGGGCTTATAAAATTAATACAGTAGGCTATGTATAATCTTGTAAATACAACCAATTTGGTGCACAATTTGTTCTTAGTATATTTATCAATCTCTACATGTTTCGGGCGAATATGAGCTCATCATCAGGAGAAACAACTGTATTCTTGCGACACTTGGTTCTTGTTATTCTGGTATGCATACCAGACAGTCATCCACACAATTGGTTTTATTTACAAGATTATACAGAAAAGCACGGCCAACAAAACATAAAATTTGGGCTATGTATGTATGTATGTAAAAACTTAAATAGAGGCTGTCCAGCTTCAAGTGAAATAAACAAACCGCTCATGGTTTATGTTAACTACATTATTATACAGGGCGTTTTTTCATCGTTACACTACTCGCCGTATAGCGGAAGATATCGTTGCTGCACCGCGGCCGATAACGCCTCCCTTTCTACGCCTCTGTGCGAGACTCCGACTGTCGGAACGTTCTTCATTAAAAACACTTTTACGTGCTTGTCAAGATTTTTAAATTTTCAGTAATCACAACTTCTTATTTTTAAAGGGTGAATTCGAAAACCTACGTCGTGCAGGTTTTCGAGGCGCGAGCCATAGTAGTGTTTATAATGTCTTACTGCAAAATACTCTGTTTTTATAGAACAGCCCAACCTCTGCTGATGCAGTGTTGGCAAGAATTTTAGTATATGATCTCTGAAATAATGTGAAATGCCAAGTTGATGCAACAAGGTAATTTTATTGATGTATTCTCAGCTCTACATGTTTCGGGTACATACGTCCATCATCAGGAGCATTAGATGTTGAGTTGCAGCATATGGTTTTCTGCACCGAGTTAGTGGATGGATGGTGGTCTTGAGAGCCGCTGCGTAGGTCGTGTGTA
>Ga0131853_10014265_pt1 | contig 14561 bp, 12 predicted proteins | sample TergutLab28metaG_FD_92764 | JGI IMG/M metagenome (GOLD analysis project Ga0131853, IMG submission 92764) | Labiotermes labralis P1 segment gut microbial communities from Petit-Saut dam, French Guiana - Lab288 P1 (version 2) (version 2) | ecosystem: Host-associated > Arthropoda: Insects >... | reverse complement strand
GTGTGTTTTTTCGTCTTCTTTGGTCACTATTAATTGTTTTTTAAAAGATTTTTTTTTTTTTTTTTCAGAAAAATGTTTTTTCTCCCCCCCCCCCCCCCCCCCCCCATTTTCTTATTGTTTACCTGATATTGAAGTGTGTGTGTCACAGATATGTCATGGGAGTATATCCATTGTTAAAATGAAAGCAGGTGTATATTTTTGTACACTGGCTAGGTACTACAAAGGGATGCTTCCTGCATGAAACAGTTTCTTTCTACATTAAGACAGGATTACTCTCACATCTTCTTTTGTCTAGACAGTGTCCAAGAACATACGGGAATTTCCTAATTTGCAATGAGCAGTAAGAGGTGAATGTGTGATGCCTGTGTGTGTGTGTTTGGATGGAGGGGGTGGGAGGTTTGTACACCATTAACTATGCACTTTTATGCTGTATCATATGTATGCACTCACAGAGGATGTGGTTACTTTTAGTATGTGCTAGATAGAATTTATCATGAAGCTATTTAAACTGTCTGAAGAAGAAGAAGAAGAAGAAGGAGGAGGAAGAAAGTGGAAAGGAATGAGAGTAGGATGGACGAATAAAAGGGATGGGAAAGAACTATAAAAGGAGGAAAGGTGATACAAATACAAAAAGAAGGACCAAAGGTACCAAAGATATGAGTTTATCTGGAATGACAGAACCCACGAATGCATGGAAATGTCATGGCCAGATGAAGGGATATCCTGGGGTTCTTAACAAGTGCGTGTTGCAGCAGTCCCGTCATTTTGTTGTCTTGTAATGTTATAAGTTACTGCATGTAGTGTGTAAACATTACCAAATGAATGGACCTTCCATGGAATTTTGAGTGGGAATTGTAGTAGTTCATATGTGAGTGGAACTTTCCTAGCGACGGTGATACTGTAGGAACGTGGAAGAGTTATGAAAGGGATTTTTATTTAGTTGCTGTGTGTTCGTTGTGTTCTAAATATGTGTAAAATTTATGCACACATTACTGAAACATTCATATTAACATTAAACTCCCAAAAATACCTGTGTGGTATTTTACCCTTATGTTATAAACTAAGGATTAACATTCTGTCCTATTGTCATTGACATTGTTGTTGGATGTTCCACTGTTATCCAAGTATCTGATACAGATATGAAAAATACTTTAAAACAGTTGTTATTAGTCAGAAGTGTTGTGTATCAGTAATCGGAAACCAAAGGTCACAAGATATTTTGATTAATAATTAAAGCTTTGACATTTAAACTTATAATACTGTTATTTTTTTACCAGAATCGCAGTGTAAGATTGAAACGTCATGAGGTTGGTGGCATTATAATATCACCAACTCGTGAACTTGCGACGCAGACAAGTCAAGTGTTGGCTCACTTTTTCCATCACGTTGATCATATTACCCAGATGCTTCTTGTAGGTGGAAATAGTGTGGCTGCTGATGTTGAACGTTTCAGGGCCAAAGGAGCTAACATTATTATTGCCACACCAGGAAGACTAGAAGACTTACTGACAAGGAAGTGTGACATTAATTTACCAGCTGCCGTCAAGTCATTGGTATGTGTGAGTTCGTGTTTTACTACATGTATTGTATCAGTTCTTTTGGTTTAAGATGTTACTGTGTATACTTTACATTTGTTCATAATAACACCAATTTTCGTGGCCTAGGAACTGACTGAATACAGTCAGTAATCCATAAAAAACCTTTGAATGCCTTTCCTCATTGAAGGATACATTTAGGAATGTAGTATGCAATTCCCTGCCCCCAAATGAACTTAACTTTATAATTGTTAGCAAAGACTGTAAAGGTGTGTGTGTTCTGTGCTAAAGATGTGGTTGCTTTCTTTATCAGTATGAGAGAGTACAGTACTTAACAATGTAATAAGAGGGAACGACGTTTTATTAAAAGTAAATTCATGAAAGTGAAAAAAAGAATTGAGGATTCTAATCACACCCACAAAATGTACTGCAGTACTAATACATTACTTTGACAGTCTTGGCCATCAACATACTGACCAGAGTATGGTGTAAATTTTGTAATGTCTTTGGATATTCTGTGTTAGATGTGTCGTAGGAAACTGGAAATGTAGAAGTTGTATATACTTTATTAAGTTACAAATGTCCCTATTTTGCACAATTCCAGTTTCTGTTATTTGGAGAAGATGCATCCTCCCATCCTTGCTGGAAGGAAGCATAATACACACGTTTAGTAAGGTATTTCATCCTGTATTTGCTGAAATGGATGTCAGATTGAAAATGTATTGGGTTAACAATAAATTTTGAGGCCAATCCCCATGGCCATGCGGTCTAAGGTATTGGTCTGCGACCACTCAGTTGCTGGGATTTCAGGTTTTAATCTCACTGAAGGCATGGATGTTTGTCGGTTGTGTTTGTGTAGGTACCGCCTCTGCAACAAGCTGATCACTGATTCAAGGGAGTCCTCTTGGGTGTGTGTCTAATTTTGTGTGACCTAGAAACCCCAATATTTAGGTGTCCTACACCTGATTTGAGCTGTTGCGCTACAGAAAAAAAACTATAAATTTTTAGAGGGTGATTATATTCCTTTTACTGTGGGAAGTGTAATGGGTTTTAGTGTTGGAGAATTGTATCTCAATGCATGTCAGTAAGTGTAGTGTATGTGACTGGGATTTATTGACAAATCAGTGGCAGTTAATTAGAAATAATTTGCTAATTTTTATGCAAGGTGTGAGCAATATCTGGGGGATCTCATGCTCCCCACCCCCTACCCCCCAGAAAAGAGAATTGACCTTTTTTTATTATTTTGTGTATGAATTGGGCATCTAGTGAAACTACAGTCATGAGGTTTGAGCCCTTTAGATCGATTAGTTCAGAAGATATTACAGTTGTTGTAAGTTCTGTATACCACATGGCAGATATGTGGCCAGTTACGTGCTCAAACTTCACAAAAATGAATAAATAATTAAATGTTAAAACCAACATTTTTTGCAGTGTGATTTAATTTGGACTAATCTTTACTGGACATAGCATTTGGAATGTGTATTGCAGGAATTACTGGTGCTTGATGAAGCAGATCGTCTCTTGGATCTTGGATTTGAAAAAACTTTGACAACTATTCTCCAGTACTTGCCCCGTCAACGTAGGACAGGATTATTCTCTGCCACACAGACAAAAGATGTTGAAAATTTAGTGCGTGCTGGCTTAAGAAATCCGGTCTTAGTTTCTGTTCATGAAAAATTCCTAAAGTAAGTTGTTTTTCTTTTTTACGCTATTACATAGCATAAATGTCACATAGTGATCAAGTTTCTCAAACCCTCCTCGTAAAGAGTGGTGTATTATTAAAAATACTTAAATTATAATTTATGCATGAGTTTATAAAACACAACAGCTGAGGCAGTAAGGATCTTATATTTCTTTGTTATACAGATTGATTAAACATTTGGGAATGGAGGATGTTTAAATGTCTACTGCAGTGGTGGAGGTCATTTAAATAGTAAATGTTCAGAACAGAGCTATTAAAAAAGTGGCCCTAATTCTTAAGATAATTAAGATCTTCTTCCTTTTTTCAAGATTTTTTATTACATTCATTAAACCATGGAAAATCAAATTATTCATTGCATCTTATGTTAAAACTTAATTTGGTAGGTACAGTACAACTTAAAACAATTGTTGAGGCTGAGTACAGTTATCACAGATATTGCAGGTGTTTTTCTTCCCATGTTTTGTACACATCATACATCATCTACGGCATCTTTTCTTCTTTCCTGTGGCTGAATTGTATTGTTACTGCAAAACATGTTTTGCAGTAACATGTTTTTGTGCCACATCAGCAGGTAATCAGTTCCTGACATTTTGAAAGAACATAGCACCTTCATCTGCAAGGGTATAGAATATGGTTTCTCAAACTGTAGTATGCATACCACTATTGATGCTGATGTGCAGCCTTAATGAAAAACTGAAACATAAAAAAGGATTAAAATGTTAAAAGATAAATAAAACATAAGCCACATATATTGGATAACATGTAGCATTGCTGGCAACATTATATAACTGATCCCTGCTGTCAGTCAGTCTTTCCAATTTCACCTTTTTTATTTAAATACAAAAAATCTGGTGGTACACCGAAATTGTTAAATTTTATGTAGTGTTACACCAGCGAAAAAGTATGAGAACCCTTGGTATTGCCTCCATGTTCCAGGAGAATGTTGGGAAAACACCAGAAGAGGAAAAAGTTCCTTTTCTGGTCCTGCCCTGGTATTCTGTTCTAATTTTGTAAGATATGTCTCCTTTAGTCACAGCCTGCCTTAACTGACAGGGCATTGGTCGAGAGAATGAGTAATGTACTTATCACAAGTACTGTATGTCGAAATGGAGAATTTACTTTAACTCAAAGCTGCAAGGTTTGCTCAGTGCCTTTGTACAAACATCTACCATTATTGCTACAAGACCATTAGAGACCTGAGGCTTGGCTGATATGATTTACATATATGGATCTCTCATAAGATGTATGGATGGCACCATTATGGATGGTAAGGAAGGATGCATTATGTTTGTAGGTCGGACAGTACAAGACTTAGTGAAGCTGATGTTTCAACACCGTCAACTTTGGCCAATTACTACACAGTATGTAAGCCTGAAGAAAAGTTAGCAACATTGGTGGGTTTCTTGAAATCACAAGGAAGCCATCAGAAATTCATGCTGTTCTTTGCAACATGTGCATGTGTTGAGTATTTTGCAACTGTGCTGAAAATGTAAGTGTAGTGTCAATTGAATGCTTAAAAATATCTTGCCTGTATTTTAAATTTATATGACGATTACATTTTATGAATTAAGCTGCACATGATATGAGCTGTTCTAAAACATTATGTAACTTCAGTGAACTTTTGATGTCTGTTATAATCAACATTGAAGTTTTTCTGCTAACTATTATATTAGAATTGCAAAACTACAGATACATGCTGTTAAGGCAGAATGCCAAGATTTCAAATATTGCTCTTGAAGCCACAATGAATTTCATACCATGTTACTTCTTCTTTAGAGAGGAATTTAATAATATGTTATTTCACTGAACCAGAGGAATATGCCAGCACCATCTTGTTTTTTACTGACATAGGTTGTATTTTAGGTCACATCCGTGTAACAGAAAGATTAGCCAAATTGTTGGTTGTAAGTTGCCTCTACAAAGTAATCCTGTTTTTCAGGCTTATTATTTTTAAGGTACCTTTATACATAATTCTTTTTCAGATTGTACATTTTTAAGATCTCTTTATATAGCAATTCCTTTTTTCAGAGTGTTGATTTTTAAGATACTGTTTCACAGTTTTTTTTTCAGCTTGTTCATTTGTAAGTTACCTTCATGCAGTAATTCTGTTTTTCAGACTGTTTGTTTGTAAGATACCATTATGCAGTAATTCTTTTTTTTTCCCCTCCCAGATTATTTTCTGAATCCCAAGTGTTTGCTATTCATGGAAAGATGAAAAGTGCACGCTACAAAGTGTTTGATTCTTTTCGAGAGGCCACGTCAGGTGAGTGATGTATAATTATTTTAAGTATATTATAGGACAGCCCATTGACAAGACAACAGAAAATTGAATGTGCTAATACAAGACTCATATTTTTTATATATAACTCCAGACAAAGCCTGCCCTTCCTCAAAAATTTGATTACAAATGGGAATGAGATAATTGAGATGAAAGTGTAGAGGATTGTTGTAATAATCAGTGGTTTAGTTATAGTATTGAAGTAATAAAATTGTTGCTATTGTGCAAGAACATAAAAGTGATGCCTTATTGAGGCAAATATCTTGGCAGAGTACGTGTGTAGTTTATTTTACACATGACTTTAATTTTATACATCACTTTATGCCCAAGAAGTAATGATGTAGACTGAATGAGCAAACACAATCTTTCAATAGTCCTGCTGGCCTGTTGAAAGCTTGTGTAAATACACATTTTATAAGCTGAAATGAAGAACTTTTTTCCAGTGAACTGTCAAATAGTATGTCATATTGCTGTTATCATGATGATGTCATTACACATTTTATATAATTGAGCATATTGCTGCACAGGCTTTAAATTAAAAGAAGGCCTATATGAATAGGATTTACGCAAATATGCTTTACCGTCCTCAAGTAGATGTTAATTGAAGCAGTTATGTGTCATAATATGTGCATGTCTAACATTCATACATGCTAGCCTTCTGGTTTCAGATTACAGCTCTCAGACAATATTTTCTTTCAGCCCACCCTGGGATGCAGAGTCTAAGAGGTGGAAAAATGAGCACTTCTAATAAAAAAGAAACATTGATTTTCTTCACTTAACAGATTTAAAATTCCTGAGTCAAATGAAAGGAGATAAAGTAAATGTTTGTTCTTTAAGTTCATAATATCTGTTAGTTGCAGGTGTGATAATTTCCCCAGGCATAAAAAAGCCTAGTTACACCACTGTTAAACAGGAAACATAGAAGGGTATAGTTTAATTCTACCTAAGTTCTGGAGTTTACATTGAAAATAGTTTTCAAAAACTTGTGGCAGTATTGTATTATGCCCAACCTTGTGAGGTCTATAGCAGCATTTCACAGTAAGTAAAGTAACCCACGATTTTGAATTCTTAGGAGGATAATTTAATTGAAAGAAGAAATCTGGATGCAATAATGCACAGTTAAAGTGGGATATGGTGTCTTGGCAGGTGTGTTAATTTGTACGGATGTAATGGCCAGAGGTGTAGATATTCCTGAAGTTCACTGGGTAATACAGTATGATCCACCAAGCTCAGCAGCATCATTTGTTCATCGATGTGGTCGTACAGCAAGAATTGGCAATCAGGGATCAGCACTAGTCATGCTTCTGCCCACAGAAGATGCGTATGTTGATTTCATATACCGAAATCAAAAGGTGAGTCTCTACGTAAATGCAGCTAATAATACGAAATTATGTGTACAGCAGAACCCCTTAATCCATCTTATGATAATCCAAAGCGTGATGAGCATAGTCCCAAGTCTGGAAAGTTTGCTTTTTACCAGAAAATAGCTTCAAAAATGAAACAGGCAGATATTGGGGACATGTTCAAAAAAGGACTGCAAGAATGCCTGTATGTCAACCATTTTGGTATTTCCCGACCCCTAGTCTCCTACTCCATCAACATCATCAGCTATGAAGGCCCTGTAAAACACAGAAGAGGACTATGATGACCCTGAACCAGCAGATGAAGGAGGTATCCAAATGGAATACAGTAGGGTCTCGTTTTACGACGATTCACTTTTATGACCCTTGTCGAGTCAGACCGAGCACTCCCAACTTGTGGTGCACATCACTGTCCCCACTCAAGGATCCTTTCTCTAATTAGTGTGCTTGTAGCTCTTTTCTGGTGCGCATGTGCTTCATCTTATTCTGTTTTAGTGCAGTTCTATTAAGTTCATTATGATTTTTTCCACCCATGATGTCCATCAAAACAGTTGACATCACATTCTTTCTTGATGTCTTCTGAACCATGGCCTGTGCCTTCTTCAACAAAATAAAAAGTTATTTGATTGATATTTTTTTTCAATTATCTGTGTAATTTTCTACATACCTAATTCATTAAATTAAAATTGAAGGTCATAATGTTGTAAATTATAACATTTTTTGACTAATTTGTTTGGCCCATGAACCTATCCAAATTTAAACCATTTAAATAGTACTCGTTTTACGATGATTTGATTTACAACCAAACATTTGAGAACGTAACCCCATCCTAAAACGAGACCCTACTGTAATTCCCTGATTACTTATGCAGCTCAAGTATAGGAACAGTAACAAAAAATTACGTACTGTCTGATAATCTGGGATACCCAGTAGTATCAGGTATGAACTTTCCTATAACCACACTATAAACAGTTCCCACAGTACGTGGTCACATCTCAGGGCTGCAGAAATATGATCGTCCACTTTCTGTAGCTGAGTTAAGAGACACTAGTGGCAAGTGTTACTACTCACTACAGGCTGGATGGTTCGGTGATCGAATCCTGGAGGGGGGGGGGGGGGGATTTTCAGCACCCCTCCAGACTGCCCCTGCGGCCCCCCCACCCTCCTATACAATGGGTGTTGGGTCTCTTCTAGGGGTAAAGCAGCTGGGGTTAAAGAAAGAGTAGAGTGATATCTCTCCTCTGCCTCTGGGCCTTCATGGCCTCTTATAGGGTGAACTTTACCTTTACCTTTACCTTTTAGTAGCAAGTGTAAAAATATTTGTATCAAGTGCACTGCAAGATAATTGGTATGACTGTATTGTTATGTTGCTACTAATGTTCTGTTGTATTTGTTGCAACCCCTGTACTTTGTTAGGTTCTTTAAAGTGGAGAAATGGATTTTTATTCTCCAGAACTTGGAAGTTATGGGTGGACTTCAAAAACTAAAATATTCAAGTAATCAGAATGTGTCTGAAAAACTACAAAACTAGATACAGTGGTGGGGGTTGGGATGTACATTAGGAAGAAAATGAAACTTAATAATTATGTGCTTAAAAATCTTTATGAAGAATTCTCTTGCACAAACCTAGGAATATTTTTGCTCTTTTTCCTTGTCATTTTGTTTAGGCCCACAGCTACTTCTTGACGGATATTTTAAGTAATATTTTTACTGTTTTTTGTCATCTGATATGTACCTTAGAACTGTTGCATTTCCTTGATGCCATCCAATTATTACTCTGTTTGGTGTACCTGATAACCCTTACATTAAAATTGGCATCGTATGAGAACAAAATTGCGAGCATAGAATGAGTCCCTTCTGCTTCCACATGACCTTCTAAAATTGTGTCACTTTTTTTTTAAGTGTTTGTTTTATAGACAGTTTTCAGATCATTTTGAAAACAGAAGTGTGATAAGTGACATTAACTAAGTGTTAAATATTCAATATTAGTACCAACACTGTATAATGCACACTGAATCAGATCCAAACACTCATCATGAAGGTCACTGTGCATTCAGAAACTAGGCAAAGTTTATCAGCTGTGGAATGGTTCGAAAGTATCACAATGAGAATATTTTCAGAACCTGTAGTTTGCACCCATCCATCATTATTTTTGATTGAGAGGTGGTGTACTGTAAAAGCAAAGCCACTGCTTCCACGAATTTAGAACCACAAAAAATGTGTGTTACTATGGCACTGTTGTTAGTGAAAATTTAAGGAATCATGCTTTAAATATTTGTTGGTACTTTTATAGGTTTGTGCATTTGGAGGTAAAGATCAGAACAAACCAAGTAAAAATGCAGGGTGGCAATCATTGGAACAACTACTGTGAAAACCCCAAACCGTGAGAGATACCTGTCTTCGCCAGAAATCCCTGAATTAGCTTTAATTTTTCCATGCATTTTTGACATCATACTTAAGGCACACAGACACAAGTTAACCAGATACTTTGCTGGAAAAATGAAATTACTTATAGGGCATAAGGAAAAATTTGTGCTGTTACAACCTGCAATGTAAATGGTATTGACATCTTCCTTGCAGCCATTAACCCTTTAAATTTTAAGCGCAGACTGCTTTATTTAAAGTCCCAGTTTGTACTGCATAGTAAACACTTTCCATCTCAGTTATAAAAACCAATCATTGTATGATGCAAGTGGCACAAGTCACTGTTCTGAGATAAATAACAGTGTGGGCAGAGCATACAGTTGTTGAATGTTAAAAACCTGTTGGTGCATCAAATAACCAGTAGGCTTTAAAAGGTTAAACATGAATGGTTAGGGATATACTGTTATGTGAAAGTAATTTTACCATAGGAATGTAATATTTCTGTTTTTGCAGGTGCATCTAATGGAGATGGAAACTCTGTCACTTGCAGCTGATACCCTTTCGTGTGTTCGATCTCTACAACTGCAGGATCGTGCAGTTATGGACAAAGCACAACGGGCATTTGTGTCCTACATTCAGGCATATGCTAAACATGAGTGCAATGTTATTTTGAGTCTTAAAGGTAAGATTCTTTGTTTTTTGCATCGAATAATATTCTTATATAGATATACTCGTGGTGTTTTTTATTACTACATGTCTTTTTAAATATACAGTGGGTGACACTTTGTTTTGTTTTTGCACTGTTATAAATGTGGTGTAATTTGTAGAAATACTTAAAATCCGTGTTTCTGAAATTGGCTTTCTACTTGGTAGTTGGTAGAAATTGGAGGCAAAAACAGAAATACTTGCTTGAAGTATACTTTTGTACTTAGGGAGAACTGATTTTCCATTGTGGCTAGTAGATCAGAGCTCTGTCTCTCTTCTAAACAAAGTTTTGTGCGTCAGAGTGTGACACTCTATTCATTGCATTTTGTTACATGGGCAGAATATTTTAGTTGTATTTCTGGTGCACTGAATTGGTATTGTTTTGGTAGAATCCATCTCACAACTTGTATACTTCTTCCACTTATTCATGCTGCATTGTATTATGGTTTGGATTTTAATCATTTTTCTTTCATGTGTGTTTGTTTTGGGTTATACAATGAAAAATATGGGTCAGCAGTAATCTAAATGTATTATTAATACCATCAGCTTTATATGTGTGTCTGCATGTTATGTCACCACAGTTTATCTGCTGTGACATCTTGAAAAATAATTGTGGAAGAAAAACTGTTCCTGGATCATTTGAATATCCCTGTGTTGTGTACATTGGGCAGTTATTTGAAATTTGAAGCCCACGGACCTCCAAGTGTATATTTACAGCCATAGGAATAGATGTGTATTCATAAAGATGTTATCTCATTCTGATCTTTATAATGAAATAGAACTTGCATTATGTAATGTAAAGAAAGGCAAAACTTTACCTGTCTTCCAGCATTAAACTTAATGGAAATTACATTTAGATATTTTTTACAAAGCCTGAAATGCGAGGAGCAACAAGTTGTGCTACTAACGCATTTTAAAAAGAAACAGCAGTAATTCACTATATGTCAATGCAAGTGTGTTCTATGGTGTGAGTGAATTCTCTACAAGTGTTGTGTTCGTGTTGATTGCATGTAGTATGCAGAGTGTAAGAGTTACATATCTCTGGAGCTATGGATCAAGTGAATTGAAAGCATACACATGAGCCCTACACAGTGGTGCGCCAACTAATGCTGACAGTGGCACATGTTAAATGTGTGTATTTGACCATACACAGCATATCACATACAGCAGTTGCAGCACATTTGGAAATCATGCCAGCAAGTGTACTTCTGATTCTTACCAAACACGTGGGGAGCAGAAAGTGTGTGTTAAATACAATCATGGTCTTCTTGAATGTGACACTTTGTTGTCTGGTACATGGTTAACTACATTTTTTAAGGATTTGCTGCCTCGGTCGTTGGGGTGGTAATTCATCTCCCACTATGAAGATGGTGGTGGCAGGTGAATCTGAAATGCAAATACTTATCAACCAGACTGTGATCTTAATATTCAGTGCAGTGACCCTTAAATCTTTTGCGGTATGAAATAGGGTCCACATGCTGAATAATAATTATTATTTCAACAGCAAAGTACTGACTGGCAGTTCCTCAGTATCACACTTAAAGAGATGGCTTATCGCAGTTAAGGCACTTAGAATCTTACAATTATCATGCTTTCAACTGTTCGGCAGCTGTAGCTTGACTGTCTCATGACACTTTTGACTGCTCAAATTACATGGCATTGTGTGGTATGATTTCACCTGCCCCACATAAAACAGATGTGCTGGACACCTTATCACTCTGTCATCACCATGTGTGAAAGCTTGCAGGCATTATTTTGGAGGTATGACACACACACAAATTTTTGTTTGTGTGTGACAGCCATTCTGGCGAACCTGTTCTCAATCTGAATGCCATCGGCTAGCCTGATAAGAGCATCATTTTGCCAATTCAGCACAGAAAATTACAGTGCTGCATTTAATAATCTGCCACAATGACCACAGAAATGCCACATTTGTTTTAAAATCTAATAATTTTCATGTCATAATGATGAAGATAATTAATCATGTTTATTTTATTTCAGTCTGGTCATTAATTTTCATACTTCATGTTTGTTTATTCATCAGAATTACTGAATGTTATGCCTTTTATGAAATGCAGTTGTCAAAGTTAGTTCCATAATTTAAGAATTTTTTTCTTTTAGATGAGAAAAGCATTAGTATAAAATTTGCTCGTTACTGAAGTTCTACTAATTCAGTGTTGTGCAGCACCTTGCTATTTATTATTGGTATTTCTTTAAAAACCAAGACAACTGTTTTATTGGCTGCCAGAGATTCTCATGTGGTACATGGGAAGACGAAAAGGAGCAATTGCAATATGCATATATTACAGACAATTTTAATAGAAAAATTTATTTTCCAGACTTGAATTTTGGAAGATTAGCCACAGGGTTTGGCCTCTTAAAATTACCCAAAATGCCAGAACTTAAAGGCAAAAATATTTCTGACTTTGAAGAATTGGAGATAGATTTCAACAGTATACCTTACATGTAAGTTCTGATATTTTTAAAAGGTATAAGATTAGTACATGAATTTGTTGTGAATGACTGTTTTATGGACTTAGTTTATTCATGTTTCTTGGTTATGAGTACTCTTCGCCTGGGGCTGTTTACAAAGGAAGTAACTTGAAAAATATGAAACTTATTCAGAGACTGCCAACGTGAACAAGTTCGCCAAGAAAGACTGAAGATTTATAAGGAGACGGGAGTGTGGCCGAAGTCACAGCAGACAAATAAGCGGCCTGCCCAAAAACAGACTGAGCCATGGTCCCGAAGCAAACAACACAAAATGGAACGTAAGAATAAAAGGGACAGGCGGAAGCTTAAAAAACAGCAGCAACAGAATTCAGGAGTGAGGAAACGCAAACGAAAAAGGAGCTTATGTCAGGAGGATATAGATGAACTTGCGAAGGATATTGCACTTATAAAGAAACTGAAGCGAAAGAAGGTGAGGATGATGAATGAGTGGTTTGAACAGTAGCATAATAAAATTTGCTTCTCTAATTGTTTGTATTACTGTATTGTAGAGGAAGTACTGGGAGATAATTACTGATGTTAGTTTTTAAGCTTAGTAAATGACTGCTGAGGAAACAATGAGCAGGCATTTAGAATTTGAATAAGGGTAAAAAAGATTGTAGTGTTTCTAGTTTCATTCAGCCAGGGCAAGTCTAAACATCCTCCTCAGTTGTTATATATCTGTGATTACTGCCATATTTACACATGTAATCCGCTTGGACATAGCTTGTTTATAATAGTGCTGTTGGGTGAACAGAGAATTTTATAAGGTTGCTTTTTTGTTTTTAGTTTCTCACCTATGACAAATGATCTTTCATACACCTTATGGTTTTTTTCCCCTGCTTGAACAGTAAGTGTCCACCCAGCATTCTGTTAGCATTGTCATACACTGTATCTTAAGTTGAACAGTCAGCAAAGGTAGGAAGATGATTCGCTTTAATCATAACCTTTAGAAAGTCTAATAAAAACTCACCAGTGCTACAGCAGATGCTGAAAAATGTTACCCTCCTGACCGAATGCAGTCAGAATACTATCAGAGAATGTAAATTCTCTCTGGAGTTCTTGCCTGGAAATTAATGAATCTCGTGGCGTGAACTCACCACACACCAAACACAAATTTTTTTTTTTTCATAAAGAGGGCATTTATGAAAAAGTCCTAGGATTTTCTGCACTCCCATACTGGCAGTTCTGAGAATTCACCTCTCCAACCAGGCCTCATAAGACAAAACGCAAAGTGTGGATCAATCTCCTTCATATACAGGGTGTCCCAGGAGGAATGTGCAAGACTTCGGGAGACTGTTCCTTATGTTAAAGTATACCAATATAACCCAAAACACCTATATCCAAAGTTGAACGGTTATGGAGATAATGGCCAGAGAAAAGTGGGGGCTTCTTGCAGTTTCGAATACTGCAACCTGCACAGCTGACGTGGGTGTCCCAGGAGGAATGTGCAAGACTTCGTGAGACTGTTCCTTATGTTAAAGTATACCAATATAACCCAAAACACCTATATCCAAAGTTGAACGGTTACGGAGAAAATGGCCAGAGAAAAGTGGGGGCTTCTTGCAGTTTCAAATACTGCAACCTGCACAGCTGTGTCACGCGACAGGGCTAATGTCCTTGAGACTGGAATGCAGTGTTAATAGTGCCTGCGTGACGGAGTTGCAAGAACACCTTTTGTGTTTTCCCACGTGCAATATTGTGACATGCATTTTGTGTATGGATTTTGCAACAGCAATGTACATGCTGCTGTTGAAGAATACCAAAGGCGTTTTCCCGACCGAAGGATTCCGTCTAGAGGTGTTTTTACTCGTATTAAACAGACATTGCGTGATACTGGCTGTCTTCCCAGTGTTGCTGTGCGGTCTGAAAGGGAGGTGGTACGAACGATTAACACACGAGAGAACATTCTTCAGATGGTTTACAGAAGTCCACATCTGTCCACTCGTAGAATGGCCTCTCGCATCGGCGTATCACGTATGTAGGTGTGGCGAACTTTACATGAAGATTTATATCCTTACCATGATCAAAGGGTACAACATCTGGAACCAGGCGACCATGCTCAACGTATGGATTTGTGCCGTTGGATAACAGCACATCCCGAACTGTTAAGCGTCATTTTATTC
>Ga0131853_10014263_pt1 | contig 14561 bp, 13 predicted proteins | sample TergutLab28metaG_FD_92764 | JGI IMG/M metagenome (GOLD analysis project Ga0131853, IMG submission 92764) | Labiotermes labralis P1 segment gut microbial communities from Petit-Saut dam, French Guiana - Lab288 P1 (version 2) (version 2) | ecosystem: Host-associated > Arthropoda: Insects >... | reverse complement strand
TTACTGCTCAACATGTTTCAGATGTTAATACATCCATCCTCAGGAGCTTGCGACTTATTTGTTGAGTTATTTCATGGGTTGTATTGTTCTGGTTCGATGTGTGTTGGTGTTACGTTGTGGTTTCGCTGGGATGGTGTGGTATCCGTATGCAGGCTGAAGTCTGCATACGGATACCACCCCACCACCCCTGCCAAACCACAACGTAACACCAACACACATCGAACCAGAACAATACAATCCATGAAATAACTCATCAAATAAGTCACAAGCTCCTGAGGATGGATGTATTAACTTCCGAAACATGTTGAGCAGTAAATAATGAAATAATAAAGCAAGTGACATCAAGATGGTCTCTCTTTATTCAATCATATAATTTAATTCCCATATTCATTAAACTTTTTCTAAAACATGTGTTATAAAACTAAACATCAAGCTCCAAAATTTACAAAAATTAAAACTGCTAATTTCTATATTCTGCTCCAAATTATCTTTATTTATTTCAATATAGCACACATCAATTATGTACACAGAAGCTATGGGCAGTACATTCACATCCCTTGGAGAGCTGCCTACAAGAGTTGTCTCCCAACACCATTTGGCTCAGCACAGTTAGTTTTATTTTTCCTGTATTATCAAGAGGAAATGATTATTTCATGAAAACATAAACATTTACAAAATTTTCAATGAAAATATTGTAAGACAATGAAGCAACACTTAGCACACAAATTAACTCTGACTGTTAGAAAAATTAATCTGACCTTCAATGCCCTCTGGAAGGTTGAAATGGAAAGCAGTGCCAAATCTTGCTGTTCTTCAGCATAGCGTACAAGATAAACATACACCAATTTCTTAACTTCAATATTCTTTGAAACAACATTCTTCACTACAGCTGGAAAAAGATCAGATGCATCTCTTCCTTTTGCAACCATCTATAAAGTAAAATGAGACTTAAATTTATTCCACAGGATTCTAAGATTGCTGCATTTATTTTATTTCTGCATCAATTACTGTCAACAATATTATCACAAATAATGCTTTTAATATTATTTTTGTTACTGTTGTAACTGTTGCTGTTGTCGTTGTTCCAGTACAACTCTTGTATAACTCATGCTTACAATATGTAGTATGAAATGCAATAAATAAACCTTGTGCAGATATAGCATCAGTATTTTTATTGTAAACTCATACATCACATTTTCAAGAAGAGGCATTTAAATGTTGAACTTACCCCTATGATTCTTTTCATTGCTTCCAATTTTAAGCTGTCTTTATTGCTGTCTAACATTTGTTTCAAATCTTCATGTCTAAGAAGAAAAATACAAACAATAATTACTCCTTAAAATAAAATTTTTAACACAGTACTGTGACACTGCCTAATATGGAGCCTGAATAAAAGAGACTTGGTTATAAGAACCATTCAGTTACTACAGTACAGGGAAATAATTGCTATTTGTTCTGTCTGAAATCCACACAAAACAATATGCCACATATAAAGTAACCAATGGGCTTTAAGGAGTCAAAAAGAAACCATATGAAATGGAATAATACCCAAATGTCTTGGGATACCATTAAAAGCATATTTTACTGAGTAGTTAAAACAAAATTCTAACTTCACATGTAAGAAATCTACACAATAAGAACTAGATTACTCATACAAATCAAGGATGTATGCCATCAACCGACAGCACTTGTCATCCTGCATGTTGCATATACTCATAAAATACAACAGCTGACGATTACAGTCTTCTACAGGTGAGTCATGGCAACGACAGAGTGGTGAGTTTAACATGTTTTCTATTACACTGGTCGACAAAGATTTTGTCCCATGAGGAAAAATGTCTGTTTCTAATGTATTTTTGGACACTGAATTCAAATAAATTTCCAGAATTTCTCTAACACCCACACACTTTGCTCCAGGTTAAAGGCCTTGGAATCTTCTGCGCCAGGACACTAAGTTGTGTTTTACCATGGGCACCATGAAGAATTCAAGGATTTCTTCTCCCAGGAAGATGGTGTTATGTTTTGCAATGATATCTGTTCCATTATGGAAGTTCTTGGCCATGAATATAACCCAGATCAGTGGCGCTTGTTCACTGATTCGTCAAAAGTGAGGTTGAAGGTGGATCTATTCCACAACGGAAATAGATTCCCCTCCGTTCCTTTGGCTCATGCAGCCAATATGAAGGAAAGTTATGAAAGCATGAAGCTACTTTTGGGAAAGATTAAGTATGATGAATGTAAGTTGAAGTTATGTGGTGATCTCAAGGTTGTGGCACTGTTACTCAGAATGCAACTCAGCTACACAAAATACTGCTGTTTCCTGTGCAAGTGGGACAGCCAGGACAAGAAGAATCAATATGTAAATAAACTGTGGCCTAAACAAACATCACTAATGCCAGGGGAGAAAAATGTCATCAATCCCCCTCTTGTTCTTCCAGAGAAAATTTATCTGCCCCCTTTGCACATAAAGCTGGGCCTCATGAAAACTTTGTGAAAGGTAAGTATAACACCAGCCATGGATTCGAATATGTGAGGAATAAGTTTCCAAATGTGAGTGACGCAAAAATCAAGGAGGGTGTATTTATAGGACCCCAGAACAAGGAACTGATGCAAGACAAACAGTTCGATGAAGACCTGATTGAGACTGAAAGAAATGCATGGTTGTCATTTAAGAGGATGTGCAAGGACTTCTTAGGAAATCACAAAGCAGCGAAATATCAGGAAGTTGTGCAGGACCTGTTGACTTCATACAAAGCTATGGGATGCAACATGAGTCTCAAAATTCACTTTCTGGAGTAACACTCAGATTTTTTCCCAGAAAATCTCGGCGAAGTCAGAGACGAACACAGTGAAAGATTACACCAAGACATTATGGCTATGGAAAAGCAGTACCAAGGCAAGTGGACCTCAAGTATGTTGGCAGACTATTGCTGGACACTGAAGAGGGATGCACCTGATGCCAAATACCGGCAAAAGTCATACACCTCTACATTTTAGAGGAAAGTTTCTGCCTGTTTCACAAGCATGTAAAGTACTATTTTGCACATTTAAATTCCTCTGTATCTTTGAAACCCTGCCCGATAGAAAAATTCTGTATACATATCTGAATTCAGCATAAAAAGTACTGCTAAATTCATCTACTGAAGTTCGTGGGACAAAAAAAAAAGTTAAATTTTGTTGACCAGTGTTATTTGTATATAAAATACTGGCTGAAATATAATTCACTCCTCTGCAAGAGAGAAAGAAACAGCAAGCTCAGCCACATTTATCGTACTATAAAAAATAAAGGGCGTTTCATAATGTACTCCGGGATTAAAAAAATTAATTATAGGAAAACTGCAGGACACATATTTACGAAACCTGTACAGATAGAAGGAAAAACTCAAAAAGTTTTTTCCCAGTAAGTTGTTTTTCATTGCCCTTTACATTTCTGCCACTAGGCGCTGCGAGCGTATGTAGTGAGAAAATGGCCGCTCCAGGGGAGAAGTCATTTTGTGTGTTGGAATATCACATGAGTAAGTCTGTGGTTACTGTGCAATGTGCATTTCGTGCAAAGAACGCAAAGGACCATTGCCACGTGACCTCGCTGACCTAAAGGCACGGATCATTGCAGCAGCGAAGAATATCGATGCACCCATGTTGACGTGTGTGTGGCAAGAACTTGAATATCGTATCAATGTGTGCTGTGTCATCTGTGGTGCACACATCAAACATCTCTAGTTGTCAAAAAAAACTTTTTCAGTTTTCCTGTAGCTGTGAACAGTTCCATTGAGGTAGGTCCTTTGGTTTTCTTGTTATAAATGTTTGTTATCTTAAAGAACATTATAAAATGCCCTGTATAAAACAAGAAATGTCTTCCTTCTCCCTTTCCATTGAACTGGTGCTACCTCTCAGTATGACAGATCCATTCAGTTGCAAACTTAGGTCCAGCCACAAGCACCAGCATCTCATACTGGAGTTCATAATAAGTACACTGTCAACATTCCCAATCAGTTTATAACTCTTAAGTCCCTGAGACGTGCATGTACATTACCAAAGAATAGGGGACATGCTTATTCACCAACAAAGACTTTTCTGTGTAAAATACTCATTCACTGATAATTCAAAATACTCTTACGTAATAAACACAAGCAATATTTCTGGATGCACATGCTACTGTAATCATAGTAGATGCGACCATGTGTGCTTTCCTCTCTTGCTTTGCAATACGTATTGTTAAAACATATGTTAGCATGGTAAAATGCACAAAATATCATCCTCCGTTGTTAGCGCTTTCAGATTTCACCTTAGTGTCAGATAACAAAGGCAAAAACACACAAAACATAAAAAGCCAAGATCCAGCTTCAAGTTTCCCTATCAGTGGGGGAAATTTCAGTCATGACTGCCAACATTCATGATGTTTGGGCTCTGAGGTTTAATTTTAGTGATAAAAATTCATATGTGCCATTTAATGAAGAAACCAAAAAATGCTCTACCATTGTTAGGCATTCATGTTTCACATTACTGAAAAAACTGCATCTACATTGGCAAGTGTCATTTTGGTTACTGTCACTATGTCAGAAGTCAACATGCATTGTAACATGGAAACACAGCAACAACATACAAGGGTACATATTTCAACCACATTAAAAGTTTCACTCATGAATACCACTCCTGCTGCACAAATGGGAATGTTTTGAAGTGTTGGTGAATGAAGACTGGTGAACAGTTAAATATTACAAGGAATAATGGGGCATCCTATATTGTATGTAGTTCCCATTTCTGCTATGAATCATGTGCAACTGTAGGAATGCATTTTCAGAGAAAAAAAGATTCCCAACACATTACAAGCCTCTCACAATTATCAGCTAACTACACATTTAAATTAATTAACGATCATTAATATACACTAAACTTAACACAAAAAATGGCTAAAATGAAGAAAGGTCTTTGTTGATCTGTCAATTGTGAGGGTAGTAATCTAAAAGGGGCACGTAAAAACACACACACACAGCAGTGTCACCCTCCATTTTCACTAAGAACAATTTTAATGTCATCCTTAAGGGAATACTCACTTCTTATAATCGGAATGAAAGAAACTACCAGATGCTGGATCAGTGGAATATTCTGGTGCATCACCTCCAGATGAGGGGCGTTCGTTGCTGTAGGAACCGTTGTTGGCCATAGTGTTTTTATACTTCTGTCAATATTAAAGGATGCCCCTGTTATGAAAGTAATTTCGAAGCTGAAAAACAATTTCCATTCATAAAGTCACGCTTTCAATTATATTACTTTCATATTACAGGAGCCAGAACTGTTATCTACACGGAATGGCATGAAATTAAAACACCGCAGACAACCGACCATGCATGCCACACTTACTAACTACTACCTACCTCATATCATTGAATAACCAAGACATAGAGAATGAAGGTAGTGAATCGATTTCATAAAGTCATACTTTTTAGCATAAGATGGCGCAACATACATAAGATCTGGAAAACGCACTTCCATGCGTCACCAGAGGTCTGTACTTACGAACGACTTGAAAAAAATCCGCATAGTAGACTGCGAAATAAGAAATTGCTCTTTGACTGATTTGAATAATCAGCGCTGGGTGCATTACACTTTCCAGTTTTATAAATGAGTTTTGTAATGCAGTCGCTTACTCTGCATTCTATGTGCATCCTGACGACGAGAGAAATTTCGTGAGGTTGGCGGTAATTATAGGCTACCATCGATTTACATACCACCATTGGTTTCTGTGCCAGATCCGGCCACAATGACGGATCCGTGCCACCACGCTAACACGTTCTTGTAACCTGTGAAATACAGATCTCTCAGTATATGGCGAGGTCGGCGGTTAGTGCGTGGCGAAATGAAGGTAGGTTTCGCATTCGTTAGGCGTGTGTATATGTTTTTAAGGAAATACTATTTTGGAATTATATTCATTAAATTCTTTCTCATTAGATCTATAACTTTTGAAAGCTGTATATTATAGGATGTATCGGGCTGTAACCGATATTATTTTTGAGTACATGCTTGATATACATACAGTGATTTCAGGTTGAATGTACAGTGGTTCTGAATATACATATGCGTATTGATTACTTTGGTGCAGTTGAACGTGTCCTACCCGGCGTCAGGATGCCAGAAACTGTTCGAAGTTATTGATGAACACAGGCTTCGTATATTTTATGAGAGGCGTATGAGCTCAGAGGTAGAAGCTGATGCATTGGGTGACGAATGGAAGGGATACATTGTGCGTATCGCTGGCGGAAACGACAAACAAGGTTTTCCTATGAAGCAAGGAATATTGACCAATAGTAAGTAGTGTTTTTACTAATGTAAAGTGGTAAATCACAGTTGTCTCTCTAATCGTGTTGGTGCTAGGCATTCTGTCATTGTTGTGGACATAATAAAAACTGATATTCATTGTTAGAATTGTGATATGATATCCTGCAGCATATTTTATTTAGGCACAGTGATGTGTGTTGGTGACATGGAATGCCTCAATCTGAAAATTCAGGCAAGATATAGTAAAGATGAGTGTTCCTAGTTTATGTCATTGTAATAACCTAGTGTTTCTAATTGGTAAAGTTGTATGGGAGGAAAATTTGATGTAAATGTAAGGACTTAATTCCTCTCGTTTATTTACGCATTTATCCAAAGCCTTTTATTGTTGCCTTCAGATGAACTGGAATAACAGAACCTGCTCTGTGGTTTTTATGAGAAGCTAAAAATGTAGTTCACTGTTTGACTCTTGTGTTGGTAACTTCTAGAATGTTGACAGCTGACCATATGATTTTACTATAATGCATATGTCTGCTAATTTTACTTCGTCATATGTTTAAGGTCGTGTGCGACTGCTTCTGTCCAAGGGACACTCATGCTACAGACCACGACGAGATGGAGAAAGAAGACGCAAGTCAGTGCGTGGATGCATTGTGGATTCGAATTTGAGTGTTTTGGCCTTAGTTATTGTCAAGAAGGGAGAGCAGGTTTGTCTCATTTTATTTAAAAATTTTTTTTTATCCATAAGTATATCTTATAACTTCGTAAGTGGCAGCATAGGAATGAAATTTGCCTACAGTGTATCAAATTTGTAGTGTTAGCACGTTGATAGTGTTTCCCCTGAAATGCAGGTAGTTTGTAATATTGTGAAGCATATGTTACAGTTTCAGCCGGTTTTTTTTTTTTTAATATCTAACAGTTTGCTTGTGTTTGCTTTCACCACAGTTTTTAAACCATATTGAACATGATGGGATCAATGTGGTATTTTGTTAACTGTGGAGACTGATTATCTGGTACCTTACCACACTGCATTTGATTTTACATTTGCAGTGTTATTAAATCCAGATACAGTTTCATATGTAATTGTGTATATCTGAAATGTGTGAGCTACTGCTTTTCTCTGCTCTCTGAGTCACTGGCAACAGTGTGTTCATGTCTGTCTTACCACAAGTTCTCATGTGATATTCATGTAACTTGTTCCTTGTTGATTTCAGCATTCTTTTGGTCATCGTAATTTAGTTTTGTGTTATAAATATTTGTAATTATTTTTTCTTGATTATGTGCATACTATTGTATTATTGGTAATAAGTTTAAATTCTAATATATCAACATTAAATTATAACTACAATTTTTATTCTTTCTCAGGTTTTTTGTACAGTCTTCAGAATTTCGTCTCATTCCCATCATCATTCTGGTATCTGCTTTTGTTCATGTTTGTATTCCTGCTCCATATTGTAATGTGGACATTTACTTATGCTGCCTTTTTCTCAGTGTTTGGATGTAGTTGCGCATTATACTAATATCTTTGAAAGTGGTACCAGTATCTTTTTATTCAGACCTATTTTTGTTTTTCCCAAAATTTTTGATTTTGTTGTAAGGTTGTGTACATTGATTTAAGGTAGGGTTCATTGGTTTTGTGTGGTGTTTGTCTTGGGGGTCCAGTAGCATACATAAAAGACATTTTGCAAAATTTTGTAATATATGACTGGTGTATGCTGAAGAGGCCAGAATAGATGGTCAGTGTATTTTAAGGTTTTTAAGACAACATGAGCCTGTCCCACTTTTGAAATGTTCGTTCATAATTGTAGGATATTCCTGGCTTAACTGACAACACTGTTCCTCGACGCCTGGGGCCAAAGCGAGCATCCAAAATTAGGAAATTGTTTAACTTAGGGAAGGAGGATGATGTTCGACAATATGTGGTGAAACGTCCTCTGCCCTTGAAGGAGGGCAAAACTAAACAGCGCAAGAAGGCTCCAAAAATTCAACGTCTTATTACACCGGTTACACTCCAGGCAAGTTTGTGTTTTGAATAGACTGTGACATTTGCCTTGTAGATCAAAATATGCAGTAATTAAATTTCTGTATGTAACAACACCCTGAAGTCACTGACATTGAAGGAGGAAAGGAAGCTGAGGGTGTTTGAGAATATAGTGTTGAGGAGAATATTTGGACCTGGGAGGGACAAGGTAACCCAGGAATGGAGGAGATTGCATAACGAGGAGCTAAATGATCTGTACTCCTACCCAATATTGTGTGGGTGATAAAATCGAGAAGAATGAGATGGGCTGGGCATGTGGTGCATATGGGTGAGGAGAGGGGGATGTGTAGGGTCTTTGTGGGGAAACCAGAGGGAAAGAGACCACTGGGGAGACCTAGGCGTAGATGGGTGGATAATATTAGGATGGATTTCCAGGATGTGGGTATGGGGACTGGATTGGGCTGGCCCAGGATAGGGACAGGTGGCGGACGCTTGTGAGTGCTGTAATGAACCTTCGGGTTCCGTGAAATGCGGGGAATTTCTTGACTAGCCGCAAACCAGTTAGCTTCTCAAGAAGGACTCTGCACCATGGAGTAAGTATGTAAACAACACTCTGAAGTGTGTAAAGTGAAATATCATTGAAAAAATTAATGGATGTGTGTGTGTGAGACACACAGAATTTCAAGGTCTCGTATATCCCCAAACTGTGAACGTACCAAGTTTTGTTACAGAAAGCTGAGTGCACAGTGTGAAGTGTGATATGTAATTGTCCAGTGAACATATGATACCTCATTGGGAATCTTAAATGTTTCCAACCATGTACTGAAGCTGCATAATCTATTATATTGTGTATGGGCCGTAGGATCTTCAGTGCTCCGCCACCTTTTTGAGAATCGTTTGCATTGAAATTGTAGGAAAATTATTGACATTTTGTTGTAATAAGTGCCTTCGAAATGCTTTTTGGCTTACGATGGTGTGGACAGAACAGTGCCTTTGAACGCTTTTAGTCATTCTCTGTAGAGTATGCATGTCTGCAAGACTAGTTGTGCACATCAGCTTTAATAGTACTTTGTATTATGGGTTACTGTGTATCTGCCATAATACTGCATTATCGTAAACCAGACCGTTCTAAACATGGCACTGTTACTAAAATCTCAACTGTCATGTCACATGTGAAAATGTTTGCCTTGTAAAAATTCCATTCAAAGTTCATCATGAGAATATGACTTCCTTTTAGCGCAAGAGACATCGCCTGGCCTTGAAGAAACGTCGCACAGCAAAACGCAAAGAGCAAGCTGCAGAATATGCAAAATTGTTGGCTCAGCGGCAGAAAGAAGCAAAGGTGCGTCGCCAAGAAGAAATCAAACGACGTCGCTCTGCTTCATTGAGGGACTCGAAGTCATCTAGCCAAAGTGCACCTCAGAAATAAATGTTACTTTAAGATTGAGTGAGAAATAAAAGGTGTAAGTTCAGTTTGTTTGGTTTCATTTGTATTGAATATGATGAGTGTCTCAATAAACTTTTCATATCCTTTTAGGTGACATACCGTCTTGCACTGCTGATTTGAGTGCAAAATGCAGCATATGCAGAATGGGTGGGTTATGGTTTAAAACCTCAAAAGTGGAAAATTATTGTTACTCCCAGTTAAATTTTATTATAATTTGTTCAAGATTGTCTATTTGAAAAATAATTTTGCATCTCATAACAGTTGGTAATGTTTTGTGTACACAGAACTGGGATCTTTTCTGCCACATGCCAAAAGTTAGTGACCTACCTAGTTACATCAAGGTGGTGTATTTGTATTCTGTGACTTATCACATCGAGTGTTACATGTCTTGCTGTATTGACATGTTTCTAATTGGTTTTTGCAAAAATATGTCTGAAATGTGTGCACACTGTCCCATAATGGTACCTTTTTGGGCCTTCACTTATTACCTTGAACTATTCATATAACTGAATTAGCAAAATATTAATACACACTTTGTTGGTATGTACAGTGTTATTACTATAACTCTGCTGACTGGTTAGAGTATTCAGTTTATGAGCAGATGGCTGGAGCAGAGATATTCTGGAATCTGCTTTGTTGCATGTAGAGTATTATTTTCTCTTTGGAAGCATTTGCTACCGAAGTACAGATTCTGACCACAGTAACTTTGTCGGATGTAACCTCATAGTTTCACATTTCTTGCCGTAGCCACCCTGTAACTATGTCTCACATATAAGTTGTAGGTAGTTTCATAACCTGTATTTCAAATATATTTGTAGCTCCAGTGATCAATTATTGCTTTAATTGAAATGTAATGAAAGTGTGTGTGAGTGACTAGTATACATAATTTCAGTATGCTGTTCTTCACACTTAACACATTTAAGCATCTGCCATGTGATACCGATGTAACGTGAGACTGGGGCATTGTCCACTGGCGTAACGTTCATCCGATATTTCATGCAAACTGCCAGTTTGTTCACAAAATGTGAAGGGATATTGCCAACACTGACATAACAGGTTTATATTGACAATGGGGTCTGGAGTGAAGAGCTTTTCCACTTCTGTTACCAATAGTCACCTTACACATCCCCTCCAATATTCCTGTAATGGCCCATAAATTCAGTTACCTTTAGGATGACAACTGTCATGTTTCCTGAAATGTTATGAAATCTTCATTCCTATATGCACCTTATCCCACAAGCTGCTTGAAATACTGTATGAGCTGTGTTCCTTTTAATTCATTCCGTGGTCCACATTACATAAGGATCTGTTCTTCCATAGGCTGTACGTCCCTGGGTTGGGCTTGACCTCATGTCTGAGGTCTCGTGACTAACAATTTCTACTGGGGGGGGGGTCATCAGCCTGACCCAACCTCCAAACTGGAGGACAATATGTTTTAGTTGGGGTCATCACCTTTTACCTGTTCAGCATCGAAGGCCACAACTGTAGTTATATTACCGCCGGCATAGCTCTCAGGGTCATTTGCCCACACAAGTCCCACCATTATATGAAAGGAGGGATACCTTCGGTGGGGACTCCTGGATCTAAGGAACGTTTTTAGGTGTGGTCACAAAAATGTGAAAAATGACTATTAGCTTCATCGTGTCTGTCCGTCCACATGGAACAACTCTGCTCCCACTGGATGGATTGTAATGAAATTTTATACGGGTATTTTTAAAAAATTTGTTGAGAAAATTCAAGTTTCATTCAAATCTGACACAAATAATGGGCAATTTACATGTAGACCAATATACAGTTTCGATCATATCTCACTCAGTTCTTCTATGTATGAGAAATATTTCAGACAGAACTTGTTGCGAAAATAAAAATATTTTATGTTCAGCAACTTCTTTTAAAAAATTGTGCTGTTCATGAGACGGAAAAGTGGTATAGCCAGACAGGCCATAGATGCTGGTTACCTAAGGCTACACAGACTCTGGATATGTAATACTTGTGGCTTTCCCACACTAACCAAAGTTTGCACAAACGTGCCACTATGTATGTGGTCCGTCATATCTTGCTGTGTGTTCACGTGATGTTCGCTTATTTTACAGTACAATGAACATGTCAGCAAGACAACATGCATAAACAACACAACCTTTAATGTCACCTCAAGAACAGATTTGTCAAATCTTTGTGCTGAATATACTGAGTGTCTTCAATTATGTACCTATGGAAGTATGAAGATGTCTTGTCAGTTATGGTCCAGTAAAAAAGGGATGCAACCGTGTTCGTGTAAAAAGTTATGGTAGGCAAAATGCCTGTCTACTGCAAAATTTCTGCTGATGTTGGGTTTTAAAAGTTGTCAGATTTGATTTTGGTTACTCTCTGAGAGACAATGCAAACATATGCACTTTCGTAAAGTTCTTGTAACAGGTTACAACAGAACTGATGTGTTAAGTCTCTGTAGTGCTACCTCTTGTCTGTATTTTGGACCTGCTTTAAATACCACCAAAAATAATGAGGATACTTTCCATGAATTATTTGTCCAGTACCATGAAAGTACCTCACACAAATACGAGAGATTAACTCCATATTTAATATGCATCTGAAGTCAGAATTAAAATTTCTCTAAAATGGCTCAATAGAAACTGCAATCTCACTAGGATCTATAATTGTAATATTGTATATTTCATGTTTAACAACATGCAAAGGAAAATAACGTAATGTGGCATTTGTTTACAGTGGAGAATACAAGTGTACTCGTCATTAAGACCCAACATACGAAAAAATAGATCCAGCTTCCCCTCATGTTCTGAAGCTTGTCTGTCATTTACTACACACCATTTTAGATAGGTAAACATGCTTATTTAAGCACGTCATTAATATTTAGGGGTGTGGAGTTACTAGCTCCACAGATTCCTTAACCCTGCCATTAGATGGAAGTACACTCAGATTTGGGTAATGGGTACATATATGTATTTTCTGAAAGAGATTTTTTTGTACCTTAGGGTATGCATCTTGGGTTGAGACTAAGAACTGAACTTGTAATACGGATTATGCAGTGCCTTTAACATGCATTTATAACATACAATTAATATTATACAGATTCATTCATACCAGAATTAACACACATTTGTTTGATTGGTTTGAGAAATACAATGATCACAGCTCATTATTTATTACATGCAAGACATACAGTAAGCAAAATATTACACTTCCCTTGTGATCAAATGTTTCATGTATGTTGCACAACTGCTGCAATTATTTAGTACTTAACATTAAACATAGTAATGTCAGACTGGTAAATATCTGCATAAATTACTAGGGTATTATAGTAAGCATACTTAAGAAGAAAGAAAAAAAAAACACTAGCGGACATTTCCAAGTTCCATTCTGATTGACATACTCCGGCAACATTTACAGCAAGCTATAAAGTGACAATCATTACACCTGCTCCACACCATGTAATGGACATGCCTAAATTTTTCAACTTAGAGAAATGTACAATTTATCGTGTGGTATCTATCTGTAGCACTACATCACAGAAAGAAATTCATGTTACTGACTGCAAAAATAGTGGCCCTGGAAAGAACAATACTGGTTTATTATAAGACAGTTGAAGAGGGTGAGAAGAATCAAGTGATTACTACTGATTGTTAAGCACTGTACTCCTATCAGTCTTTGTACTGAAAATTAACGTTACAGAATACAACCGCCTCCAGGTTTCTTTTTAATAGGAATTTATTATATGCCTTAACATAGGTAGGACCATGAAACCGTCATGTCCTACTGTTATCCCCAACGTTTATCAAGCAGACGGATAATTTAATATGCAAATAACTCATAAATTATTCATAGGCATTCTAATCCTACTTTTCATCAGTTAAGTAAGAACTTAACTGTTTATCTCACAAATGTGAATCTGCTCCACTATCAGCTGAACTATACGTGTATTTATGACGGGCACAATTAAAAATTCTGGGCACAAAATGCCATGGGATTTACTTGTTAGGCAGTGCTATGTCTATATTTTGTCTCAATTTGCAAACTCCAATATTGTTAATCATTCCAGTGTGTAAAATACAAAACTGGGTCCTCAGGCAGTCATATGGAGGCATGAGGTTTCCAAGACCTGAACTCTTCTCAGATGACAAACACAGGAAGTGTAGTGTTTCTGTTAACAATCTGCACAATACATGCAGTACTGCTGTGTCCTGACTCTTACATGCAACCATGATCCCTCATCTGTAATGCTTCAGTTTAAAAGCAAAATTGTAACAAATCATACAACAGCAACATTATGCAATAAACTGGAAAGAACACAAAAAAAGAATGAGTTTTGGTAAGATCACCATTGTAACAAAAGAAGACACTAAGGAAGACCTTCAAACAACAAAACATAGTCTCAGTAACATCATACACAGCAAACCAGGCTCCATACCAAAAAGGGTGGCGATCTAGTGATAAGACATGCAACTACGAGGGGCTCTCATACTGGTCTTCCATTGTAACATAGACTAAAAAATATAACTTTTAAATGGGTCTGGTGCCAACATTCTGCATGTAACCATGCAAGGCAGGAATGAACATTCACAATATTACAGTAGGATAGTACCAAAAACCCTTTGTCATAATAACCTTTCTTGGCAATATGTAACATCCCCAGTGCCACAAAACTGACAGCCTTTATTTGAGTGGTGTAAAGACTTACATGTTTCAGATCATCAGGTAATGCCAAATGATCTGATTTAGCATACAACATGACTGATAATTGGTGGCTGTAGCATTAATCAATGTCGCAAGCATAAACACCCCCTCCTGATAATGCGAAGATCAGTCACCAAGACCTAAACAACACGGTAACCATTCAATTATCCA